>Ga0315282_10000283_pt1 | contig 100311 bp, 81 predicted proteins | sample YL17G07_20_MG_FD_203693 | JGI IMG/M metagenome (GOLD analysis project Ga0315282, IMG submission 203693) | Sediment microbial communities from Yellowstone Lake, YNP, Wyoming, USA - YL17G07_20 | ecosystem: Environmental > Aquatic > Freshwater > Lake > Sediment | place: USA: Wyoming | collected...
CGCTCCCAGGCGTCCTCCGGGTATCCCCTCATCCTGCCTCCTTCCCGCAGAATGCTTTACCCGAAATCCGCCCCCAGCGGACAGATCACCTGCTAATTCACCCGGACATTTCACGTGCTAACGACAGGAACAGCGAATAGGGCTTGACAGTTTGTTCCGGGAGGTGTAACCGGTTATTGAAATCGCGCTGCAACAAAAGGAGTCATAAGAAATCGTAAGGGCGTCACATCCGTCGTAGTAAGTGCGAAAAGAGACCAAACCCTCGGAGACCTCCGAGGTGCCGCTAGAGGGCAGAGGGGAGGCAGCATGTCAAAACACACTACCGTGAAGCCGATTCTCATTACCCTGCAGGTTGCGGTTTTGGCGATTGCAGTGTCAGACCGGGCAGCCGGTCAAGCCGCTAACGCGGCGCAGCTGCGCGGAACGGTTTTGGATTCCTCTGGGGCGGTGGTTCCACACGCCGCCGTAACCGCCACCAACATGGGCACCCAGGTTTCGGACAAGGAAGTCACCGATGGGATGGGGCGATATATCTTCAATGGCTTGGCGCCGGCTGTCTACCGAGTGAAAGTTGAAGCACAAGGGTTCAAGGCAGTTCTGCGGGAAAACGTCGAATTGCGGGTCGGCCAGCAGACGGATCTGGACTTCACTCTAGAAGTCGGTCAAGTCACACAGGCAATCGAGGTACGGGCAGCGGCCCCGCTTTTGGACACGGTGAATGCAACCCTGGGCACTCAAGTGACCAACCGATACATCATCGACATGCCTTTGCTCGATCGCGGGTTGACCAACCTCGCGTTCCTGGCGCCGGGCGTGACCGAGACACAAGGGGCGGGTGTAGATGACATCCGAGGAACGAACTTCGTATCCAACGGCCAACGCAACGCCACGGCTGAAGTGCGGCTGGATGGCGGCCTCTCGACCGTACCGGAAAGCGGCGAGGGCGGCAACACAATTGTTAACTACCAGCCATCGCTCGAGGTCATCCAGGAATTCAAGCTTCAGAACAACAGCTTTTCGGCCGAGTACGGGAACAACGGCGGGACGGTCATCAATATTGTCACCAAATCCGGCACGAACGACTTTCACGGCAGCGGCTGGTGGTTCTTCCGGCGGCCCCGTTTCGATGCCAACGACTTCTTTGCCAATCGCGATTGTCCGGGTCCGGGAGATCCGCTTCGCCCTCCGGATGGCTGCAAGGGAGAGTATAAGAAGGACGAATGGGGCGGTTCAATCGGCGGTCCGATCAAGAAACAAAAGACTTTCTTCTTTTTCGACTTCCTCAAGACGCGGAACGATTCACCATTCACGCTGACGACAACGGTTCCGACGGCTTTGCAGCGGGTGGGAAACTTCTCCGAAACCTACAATGATGACGGGTCTCTGCAGACGATCTACAATCCTTTTACCGCGCACGACGACGGCAGCGGAAACTGGATCCGCGATCCCTTTCCCGGGAACCTCATCTCGGGCAACTGTCCACGACCGGACCCCCTGGATCCCTCGAACACGCTGGTCCTTCCCTGCCTGGATCCCGTCGCGCTCAAGATTCTGCAGCTCTATCCCGAACCGACCGGACCGGGCGATCCCGGGACCGGCCGCAACAACTACACGAAGAAACTCGTGAATTCATACCCCGGCTACCAATTCGACATCAAGGTTGACCATATCTTCTCCGAGAAGTTCCGAGTCGCTGCCCGTTACAGCCGGGCGCATTCGACCGGGAACACGCCGTCGGCAGAAGGCCAGCTTCTGGACGCGGCGAGCAGCAAGGAAAACGACCACAACGCCGTCCTGGAATTGAACTGGTCCATAAGTCCAACCATGCTCTGGGACACCCGGGTTGGCGTCGACCGCAGCTTCTACCGGCAGAACGCGGCGGAGCTCGATCCGGCGAGCGTGGGCTTTCCGCCGGAGCTCAATGGCTATTTCGGCCTGAAGCGCTTCCCGGAAATCGGTCCAGAGGAATACGGCTATCTCGGCCAATCCTGCTGCACGGACACGGTGAAAGGCCAGACCCAATACATGATCAACTCCTCGATCACGAAAGTGATCGGTGGCCACAACCTGAAATTCGGCGGCGAAAAGAGGTTCTTCTTTAATAACTTCTGGCAGCCGGACTACCCGACCGGGCAGTTCTCTTTCGAGCGCGGCACGACGATGATGGACGTCTTCAATCCCGATTACAGCCAGGGCAACGGCATCGCATCGCTCCTCCTTGGCTGGGGCGGCTACAGCCACGTCGGGACGCAACCACCGGCGGCCGACAAATCGGGCGACGCGGGCTTCTACATTCAGGACGACTGGAAGGTGACCCAGCGCCTGACGATCAACATGGGATTGCGGTACGAATGGAGCAATCCTTTCACGGAACGCTTCAACCGGCTGGTGGTGGTGGATTACGCGGCGGACAGCGGTGTGTACGTGCCGCGTGCGCCAGGTTGCGCCGCAGATCCTGCGCCCTGCGATTGGACGGGGAAGGAGATCATGGGAATCAGCCGTTTGGCGGGTCCCGGGCATCGGACGGCAAATACTGATAAGAACAATTTCGGACCACGCGTGGGATTTGCTTATCGGCTGGATGACAAGACCGTGATCCGCGGCGGCGTCGGCGTGTATTACGGATTCAATGTAGCCACGAATTTCCAGTACGTCGGCACACCGTGGTACAAAAACGTTCAGATCTATATGTCGAAAGATGGAGGCATCACTCCCTACGCCTCGCTTTCGAATCCGTTTCCTGTCGGCTTCGTTGGCCCGCCCAACGGCAAGTACGGTGCGCTAAGTCAATGGGGTTTTGACAACGGCTATAACCTGAACGATGGCCTGCGCAACGCCGAGATCTACCAGTGGAACCTTGGCATCGAACGCGAGTTGCCGGGCAACATGCTCATCGAAGTGAACTACGTGGCTAACCGCGCTACCCATCTGCCGTTTAACGGCTACGACGGCACGCGGAACCGGAATTTCTTGAGCCGCCAGGACCGCGAAACGTGGGGAAGCGACGGGCTTGCAGAACTCGTTCCGAATCCCTTCCTACCATTCTTCCAGGGGCCCAACGCGATCTTCAACGAGCCCGATTCCATTTACAACGACGACATGGTCTCGCGGGGTAACCTGCTGCGGCCTTATCCGCAGTTTGACGGCAGCTTCGGCGGCTATCCCGAGTTCGTCGCCACCTCCCGATACAACTCGCTCCAGGTCCGGTTTGAGAAGCGATACTCCTCCGGGCTGAACTTCACCGGCAATTACACGTTTTCAAAACTCACGGACGATAACTCGCTGGGATTCAATCCCTGGGTCGGAAACCTCCAGGCTTCCGGCGAGCTCCAGGATCGGACGGACCTGAAGGCGGAGAAATCCATCAGTGGTGTGGACACTCCGCAGCGGCTGGCCTTCGCGGTGAGCTATGAACTGCCCTTCGGGCGCGGGAAAGCGCTCGGCAAGCAGGCGGGCCGCGCCGTGAATGCGGTGATCGGCGGCTGGAAGGTGAACGCCTTCGTGAGCTTCCAATCCGGCAATCCCATTGGCGTGCACATGGTGGACGGGCGGCTGGCGGACGGCGCTCAGCGTCCTAATATTGCCGGCAATCCGCGCGGCGCCTCAAGTGCCAAAGATGTTGTGAACGGGAGCTCCAATTTCTTCAATGTGGATGCATTTTCCGATCCCGGGGACCAGGTTCCAGGCAACGCTCCTCGTTATCTCTCGAGTCTGCGCAGCGATGGGATAAACAACCTTGATTTCTCGATCTTCAAGAACTTCGAGATCAAGGAGGGCATGCTCCTTCAGTTGCGCGGTGAATTCTTCAACTTCACGAACACGCCGCGCTTTGGCTTCCCGGATGAATCGTACGGCAGCACCGATTTCGGCAACATTTACTCCCAGTCGAACAGCTCACGACATGGGCAACTGGGAATCCGTTTCGTGTTTTGAAACTGACTCAAGCCAGATTCGGTGTGAGTGGGGGGGCCCGGCGATGGGCCCCACTGTCCCCGCAAACACGCTGCGACGGCGATTTAGACTTGCGTAGTTGGAACTGTCCCACGACAGCACGCCTGTGGAGCAACACTTATGCTGGCCCACGGGCACTCAACAACCACGATGAAAGCACTGATTGGAGGCTGTCTAGCCGTCGGCGTCATTTTTGCAGCATTCCACGCCACCGCACTCGGCAGTCCTCCCCAAGACACCACTACGGCCCAGGAACACACCGAACGCGGCATGCAGTTGGCACAGAGTGGAGTTTTGAAAGGGGCGGAGGCTGAACTGCGCCGAGCCGTCGAATTGGCTCCTCGCGACGAGCCAGCTTTGAGTGCGCTGGGCGCGATCCTTGGGATGGAGCAACACCTGGAGGAATCCAATGTGTACTTGGAGAGAGCTCTGGCCATCGATCCCGCCGATTTCGCCGCGTGCCGTAATCTCGGCTCTAACCAGTTTCAACTTGGCCAGTTGAAGCCCGCAAAGGAAAACCTGGAACGAGCGCTTCGCCAAAAGCCTGCCGACAAGACCGCGACGCTGCTCTTGGGGATGGTCGAGGAAGAGCTGCAGAACTATAAGCGGGCAGTCGATTTGCTCGAGTCGGTCCCAGATCAGGTTCGCGAGCAACCTCAATCCATCGTGGCGCTGGCGCGCGCCTATTACCGCACCGGCCAGCCCGACAACGCCCGGGCAGCGCTCCAAGTGCTCGACGGTCATCCGGCGGGCCCCGAGGGGTTATTTCTGGGCGGCCAGGTGGCGTCGCAGGCGGACGATTTGGCCACCGCGGAGCGCATGTTCGCCTCCGCCCTGGCAACCCATCCGGACCGTGCGAAAGTCGGATTCAACTTGGCACTCGTGCAATACCGGAACAACAGGATCGAGGAGTGTCGGGCCACCTTGGAGACGCTTCTCAGCTCGGGCCAGTTGACGAGCGACATCTTCAACCTGCTCGCATGGTGTTACCACAAAGAGGGCAATCTGAAGGAGGCCATTAAGGCGATGGATCTCGCCATCGACCGCGAGCCTTCGCACGAATCCAACTATTTGGACTTGGCCATGATTCTGACGGAGCACCGACGCTACTCCGTGGCCCTTGTCGCCGCGAAGAAGGCCATCGAGGTTGCTCCGGAATCTTATCAGGCCCATCGCTGGAAAGGATTCATCGAAACCAAGCTTCACTACTCGCGGGAAGCCATCAAGTCCTATTCGCGGGCCGTGGAGATCAAGCCAGACGCCGCCGAGCCACTCCTCGGCCTTGCTGTGGCCCAAATGAGCGAGGGCAAGCTTCAGGATGCGCAGGCGACCTTCCAGAAAGGAATCGAGCGGTTTCCCCGCGACGCGCTCCTTCACCAGGAATACGGCAGGATGCTGGTCCTCTGGGAAGACCGCGACGCAGCCTCGCAAGCTCGCGGCGTCTCACTTTTGAGGAGGGCGCTGGCGCTCGACAGCACGCTTGCCGAATCACATTTCCAGCTCGGGAAGCTGGCAATGCGCGATGGCGACACGCAGGGAGCGCTCGAGCACCTTCAAACCGCAGAGAAACTCAGTCCGAAAAACAAGAGCCTCCACTACTCGCTGGCGGGTCTCTACCGCCGTCTCGGGCGGAGTGAGGAGGCTGCGAAAGAGATTCGCGAGTTTGAGAGTCTTAAAGAAGACCAGGACGAATCATTTCCCGGCCTGAGGGCCCAGGAAGCAAGACCCAGCGCGATCGAAGGTGCCTCAGACGTGAAATCTCCGGCCCTGCGATGAAAAATCAGGACCCGACCCCACGGATTTCGCGCAGACACGCACTTGCTGTTTTCCCTTCTGTCTGATGGAGACGATTATGCGGATAACATGGTTGCCAATTGTCGCCTTTTTGGTTGTGACAACCGCCGGTTTTTGCCAGAGCCATTCGGATCCCCCGCAGAATTGGACCCACCGCGTGCGGATCGGAGGCTATGGGCTGAATCACGACCGCGCGGAGGACATCGTCCGCGACGCCATGGAGACTCACGTCTTTGGCATCGAAACGGACAACGACATTACGGGTCGGTACGAGAGCTTCCTCGACCCCACCGAAAAACTGATAGCCATCCAAGCGGTTGCTGAGAAGGCCCATGCTGCCGGTAACTTCGCTTTCGTCTACATCGCCGGGCTGGAGTGCATCACCGCCCATGCTGAGAAAAACGCGCACTCATTCTTCAAGGACCATCCCGATTGGGTCCAGAGAAAGATAACCGGCGAACCGGCGGTTTTCGGCGGCGGGGCAGCTTTCTGGATTGCCCAGGGGGACGAGGATGTCTGGATCAGCCCGTACGCTGCCGATTGGCGGAGGATCTACATGGAACGTGTTCGTCAAATTGCGGCGACAGGGATCGATGGCATCTACGTGGACATCCCCTATTGGATGACCCACTTTGACGACTGGGAAGACACTTGGGCGAGCTTCGATGATTACACGGTCGAGGCGTTCAGGACCAAGACCGGGCTGCATGCCAAAACCGAGATCCGATTGGGTGATTTCAGTGATCCGGGATTCCTCCGTTGGGTCGATTTTCGCATCCAAACGCTGACCGAGTTCATGCAGGAAATTGATGCCAATGCGAAAAGCGTCAATCCTAAGTGTAAGACCATTGCGGAGATATATCCGGGGATCGAAGAGGGATCCGTGCGCGTCGGCGCGGATGTCTACCAGCTATACGGGGTCGTCGATGCCATCGCGCACGAGTATGAGTGGGGCTCCGGGAATGCCATGGGGGCCTCGAAGACACCGCTCGATTGGCTTCATTACATGATAGGTATGTTCACGTTTCGCGCCTTCGCGGGCGGAAAAGCCTCGTGGATGCTCAGCTACTCATGGGACGGAGAAAGGAACATCGACCCCCGCGATGCCATGCGAAATCTCTTCATGTCCCAACTCGTCGCCGGCGCCAATTCCTGGGATGCGCAGGGTCATGTCATGTCTCATTCCAATGACCTCGAGACCCGCAAAGCTGTTTTCCAGTGGATTGCGCAACACGAGAAGACATTCTACCGTCCACGCCAGCCCATCGACCCCGTGGGTGTCTACTTCTCGCCTCAGACGCGGAACTATTTCCCAGAAGAGTTCATCGAGTCCTACCTCGGAACGATGGCGATGCTAATCCATTCGCATCGTGAGTTTCAGACGGTGACACCGCGCAGCTTGAGGGCGTTCAAAGGCAACCTGCTGATTCTTCCTGACGTCAGGTGCCTGGGTCGGGAAGAATTGGATTCCATGAGATTGTTGGCCCAGACGGGCAAGAGGCTCGTGATCACGGCCGGGTCGGCCCAGTATGACGAGCTTCGCACCCCGCGGACTCCGAACCCGCTCCACACTTTGCTTGGAATCCGACAGGCGGATCGGAAATCGGCAGGAGCTGGAAAGCAGAAGTTTGTCTACTTCCCCGATAGTCCGGGAAGGAATTACTTCCGGCAACTCATCAAAGAGTTTGATTCCGCCGCTGCCGCGGGAAGCGCCCAGGGGATGGAGTTCGAGAGGCTTAGGGAAGCATTTATGACGGACGTGATGAGCGAATCGTCCTTCGAGAAGACTGTTCATGTTGAGGCGTCCCCATTCGTTGTGACGCAAATCGCAAGCGTCGATGGGAAACTCCACGTATTCCTCGCAAACTTCAAGGGATTGAGGAGCCAGGAGATCTCACACCAAATCCCGGAAAAGGGCATCCGGATTCACTTCCCAGCAGGCGTCGGCGCGCGAGTGTTTGCTTTGCCGTACCTTGGTGAAGCCAAGGAACTGGCAGGCGAACCAAAAGGTGGAGGGGTGGATGTGGCGGTTCCCGCCATCGAAAAGGGCATGGTAGTCTGGTGCGAATAGTCCGCTTGGGAATGAAGGCAAGGAGGGCGCAGTTCCGGACCCGCGGGCGGTGATTGACAAAATTGAGCGCCCCCGGGATTTTTGATCCATAGGGGTAGTGGGTTTTTAGGTCCGCCCAGGAATCGTCTCTGCCAGCATTCGTTCAAGCACGAGGAAGAATTCGTGGTCTTGGCGTCCATTTGCGTCATCTGGTTCCACCAATGTTGGGAGAAGAGTATTCAAAGGCCCAGATTCTGAGTTGACAACGATACCGCAGGGTCAATCCGAGATTCTGGGAGGTGACGGTGTACTCGGAAATGATCTCACGACCGCCTGCTCTGAGGCGCCTCGCTTGGTTGTCTTGCGCCATTTGAGGACTTTGTTGCTCCAATACGGTGGGGAGCGCGCTTCTACCCATCAGTGCGTGGAATGCAGCGTAATCTCCCTTGCCACCGGAACTAGATCCGTGACGTCTCGATCCTCGCTGATCTTCGTTAACTCTTGCAGTCGCTCCAGCAGATTTGTAATCCGCCGGATCGAGTTTCCGGTCTTGCGCAGTATCTGCTTGGTCGTGCTCTCCGGAATTCTTCCCAGTGCCTTCTGAATCATCTGCCGCGCTTCATGCTCCATCAATCCCGGCAGCAGTTCGCAGATCCCTACCCGACTCCAGAGTTGCTCGAGTTCCCTGGCCGGCCGACTGCCGTCAGTAAAGACTTCATAGAGGCGGAGGGTGCCGAGCAGGATCTCTCCGAGACGTCCCAGGTCGTAGACATACCTCAATAGCTCCATGGCTTCGATATTCAGGTGATTCGCTTCGTCGACGATGGTCAGGTAATGGCCTGTAATGAGTTTCCTGACCAGGCCTTCCGCCAGGGTCGATGCGGTGGCTTGATGGGCAATCCCAGCTTGTACGCGCAGTGCCGCCATTAGCGACTTGGGCGTCGAAGCCGAGTGGGCAGCGAGGAGGAGAACCCCAGGCTTTTCAAGGTCGTTTTGCTTTTCGACCCGATCGATGAACTCCTCAATCGCGAAGGTCTTCCCGATTCCTGGCGGTCCATAGAGCAGACCCAGCGCTTTGTGGTCATCTGCTTCCTGCAGCTTCTCAAGGATCAGGTTCGCTGTTAGGATAGGGATGAACTCTGGCCTGTTGGCTCGGGCTTCTTCTCGCTCCAGTTTCAGAGAGTGGGCCCGCAGTGAGGCTTCGACGGATTCCTTGTTACAGCCCGGCAGATCGTCCAGATACTTCGCCAGGACATAGCATCGGATGTTCGCGAGGTCTGCAGGCAATGCACTGAGCAAAGAGGCGTTTCCAGACCTTGGAGCCCGCGGGACGAGCCCTTCGGGAATACAAACCCTGAATCAGCAATCGGAGGCGTTCATTGACCCGGATACGGCCATCAGTCGAAGGAAAGAGGATCGCTCCCTTCCTACGGTCAATCAGGGCGGTGAAGCCCAGATAAACCGCCAGCACGGGATCCCCCTCGGCCGCTTTGCCCGCCCAAATGAACTTGCCCCGCCAGCGGTTGAGGCTCGAGACACTGGTTCCGCCTTCCTCAGCAAGGGCACAGACACCCTCAGAGGGAACTCGGAGATCACCCAACAACTGGCTCTTGGGATGAAGCTGCTGAAGTCTGGCGAGGAGGGAAAGCCTTCTTTCCGCGACCTTCACAGCCTTTAGCCCATGCTGAGAAACGAGATCTGCCAGCCGCTGGCCTAATGGGCCACGGGAAAGGGCCAGTTCCTCCCCTCGATCACCCTGGATAAGAGAAAGGCTGGAAAGAAACCTGGGACGGCCAGAATGGCCTGCCATGGAAGACTTGCCTTTCTTCTCGGCTTGGGGAGCCAGGAGGAAATGTGATAAGAATTGGAAAGGCAGGTTGAGCTGATGCTTGTACCATCGGCTCGGCTTGCTTAGGGAAGCTGTTGAGTGCAACCTCTTCAGCTTCCCGCCTAATCAACTCAACCTACGGTTTGCTCTTCTTCGCCTTTGTTCTCGCCACCTTCTTGCGGCGGGGTTTCTTGCGATAATTCGCCTCTTTGAATTTCTTGACACGCTCCAGATCTTTCTCAGACCAGAGGCGATAGTCCTGCATCGCGATCCTGCCGTGTCTTGGCTCAGCGGTTAGGCCAGAACGGAGCCATCGTTTCACGGTGTTTTTATGAACACGAAGTAGGTTTGCGACCTCCTGGGTTGAGTAAAAGTTCACAGTCCTACCTGGTACCATATTTCGGTCCCCGTGTCAAGCACTACTGAAGTTTGCATAATAGGGTAACGCTTCTGGCCTTGCTTGTAGTAGTCTCCGGGGCATGGAAGCGACCCTGCGGTCGCGGCGCGACTTTGCGGCCCTGGAAGCCCGCCGGTTGCAGGCCGCCAAGCTGTTTGAGCAGGGCCAGCCCCAAGCCGAGATCGTTCGCCGTTTCGGCGTCAGTCGCCCCACCGCCCATCGTTGCTATCGAGGCTGGCGTCGTGGGGGAGCGGTCGCCCTGAGGGGTGCCGGTCGGGCCGGACGCAAGCCGCGCCTCTCTGCTGGCGACCGACAGACGGGTTGCCAGCGCATCGCAGCCGCCTCACCCAACGGGCCCTCGCAGGCCATCGCGACTGGCTGCGGCTCGAAGCGCTCCCGGCCTACGCCCCGGAATTGAACCCGGTCGAGCAGCGCTGGGCGCATCTGGACACCCCTGCCCTGGCCAACACGCCCGAGGAGGATCTGGACCGCTTGTCCGGTCGCGTGCGCCGCGGGCTGGGTCGAGTGAATCGACACTCTCATTTGGGCAACAATATACTTGGCTGACCGAGGCCTGATCCGCCAGAACAAGGTCGGTGAGGTTAGCCCAGTTTCTAGGCCAAGCGCTGCTCGATTGGAAGTTGCCTCACTTGTGAGCGGCATTCCATCTTTTTGGCGCGGTCGCCGGGTATTTTCAGTGTTGCAGACATTTGCAGATGGGAGTTTTGGGCAGAAATACACGATGCTCGCTGGATACTTGGGCTACGAAGAAAAGTGGGAAGATTTTGCCGATGCGTGGCAAGCGGTCTTAGACCAAAAGCCCAAGCTGAAATGCTTCAAGATGAAAGAGGCATTGTCGCTCACGGGAGCGTATTATCTCAGACTGCGCGGGAGTCGCGACTCCCTTGTAAGGCGTCGCGAATCCCGCGCTTGGCTCCCGGCGTTACCGCTTGCGAGACGGCTTTTCGCCCAGCAACTCGGGTGCGTCGGGTGAGTCGTAGGGGAAGAAGCGGGCCGACTGCTGGCCGGTGGTGCTGAGCGTGACATCCACGCGCCGGTTGTTGGCCAGAATGTAGGTCTTGATCTTCTTCAAGGCCGCCTTGCGGCTTTCCGGCGTCAGGCTGGGATTCTTGTCGATGAGGTCCCGAACGGCGGCCTCGTCAAGATTGAATTCCGCTCCCAGACCTCTCGTTTCAATCGCAGCGTCGGGAACCCCAAGTGCGACCAGAAAGTTCTTGACGCTGGCGGTGCGACGTTCGGAGAGTTCCTGGTTTGCTTCCTTGGACCCCCGGACGTCGGCGTGACCCTGCAGAATCAGATGCGCTGCCGGTTGGAACTCGCGATACTTTTTGATGTCATCCGCCATCTGGGTCAGCCGCTGTTCCTGGCTGGGAACCAGGCCGCTCTTATTGTCACCTTTGCGCGGGATGGCGGTGGGGAAGTAGATGCTGTTGATGGACAGGCGAGTCTCCAGGGTCTCTTCCACGATGCTCTTGGCCGCCGGCTCGAGGGCCCCCGTGAGCCGCACAGCAACCATGCGAGTTTCCGTGCCGCCGCAGGCATTCGAGGCGGTCAGCGTGTAGTTCACCATCTCGTCAATCGGCCCGATGGCGGTGGCCTTCGGGACCGGTTGCACCGTAATCTTGCCAGTTGCCGGAAGTCCCCGAAAGTCATCAATCGCCACGTTGTCTGCATTGGAAACCGAAAACGTGAGCGTGGAGGAGTCCTGGGCCACGACCTTGTCCCCCTGGCGGCGGTAGTGGATTTCTCGCGGCGAAGCATCGAGAGAAGCCTGAATGGCGTTGGAGACATTGACTGTCGTACTGGACTTCTGCACTCCGCCCGGCCCCGAGGCAGTGAAGTCATAGGCCGTCGTACTCTTAGGACTCACCACCTGCTCGCCGTTGGATGCAACGTTTCCGAGCCCGCTGATAGTGGCACCCACCGCCCCGGACGAAGTCCACTTTAGGGTGCTCGATTGCCCGCAGTCGATCTGGGTCTGACTGGCGCTGAACTGTGCGCTAACCGGTGCCACCGCCACCGTGGCGCTGGCAATGCCGGCGTGAAACCGCGGCAATGAGCTGAGCTTTTGGCCGCGTGGCCAGGCAGTCGTTTTCTGCGAGCCGCCCTGGCGAACGTCGACAATGAGGCGCTTGTTCGCCGGAACATTCACTTTGCCTGACCAGACGGTTTCAGTCTCCCGGACGAGAGTCATTTCATGCTCTCCCGCTGGGACAAGCAACTCCTGCTTCCAGCCAATGTCGTGGTTGAATTCATCGGCTTCACCAACCAGATAATCAGGAGTCTTGCCGTTGAGCAAGACGGCGGCGTGATCACCACCTTCGATCTGAATCCTCCCCCATGGTCCAGAAACTGTTCCCCCTTCCGGCTGCATGGTGATATCCACGAGCGTGGTCTTGCCTTCATTCACCATCACTTTCCGGGAGACGGACGTGTACCCATAGTTGTAAACCGAGACGGTGTGCTCCCCGGGGCTCACCTTCCGCAGCAGCCGCTCGCCGATGCCCGTAAGGCTCGCCTCGCTCTTGGCCACACCATCCACATAGACGTACGCCTGGCTCGGCCTCACCCGTACCCGAAGCCTAGCGTCTTGGGCAGCCGCGGGTAAGGCGAAAAACAAACCAACTAAGATAATCAGAGCTAAAACCCTCAAATAGTGAATGTGCTTAGTCATACTCTCCCTCTCGTGCAGATGATTTTGAAATCAGCCTTCCGAATTTGGCTGTTTTCGGCTTGCGACAAATCTGTTTCAGGCAATTGCGACCACATTGTTTGCGTCCAGACGCCTGTGTACCGCCCGGGAGCGAGCGGCGGGCGGTGATTACCGGCGAGCTGCTGGACTACGCCCTGCTCTTCGCAATTGCCTTCCCCCGGGTTTGGTAGAAGCCTTCTGGGGCCGCCCAGCTTCTCTTTGGTCCCTGGCTCCTTCGAAATCCCTCAGGTCAGCGCAGAGGCGCAGGAGGTTACGCTGAAGATCAGCGTAAGCGTCGCTGGCGCCTGCCAAGTCGCCACGGCGTCCCATGGTCTCCAGCTTGCGGGTAATCAAGGCGGTTTCGTCGTCGCCAAAGAAAAGACCCACCGGGCCCCTCAAGGCATGGGCAGTACTTGCCAGCATCATGCCGTCCCGGAGGGCGATGGCGCGCCTGATCCCCGATAGCTTCTTGGGGCAATCGATAAGGAAAAGCCGGACGAGCGAGCCAAGGAGCTTCGCCTTGCCGCCGACTCTGGCTAACAAGGCTGCCTGGCGTGCTGCGGCAGAAGTGGGTTCTATCTGCCCCACCGCCCCGGTTTTCACCGGCTTGCCGAACGGATTCTCGACGGCCCGGTAAAGTTCCTCTGCCCTGAAAGGTTTGGCAAGGCAGGAGTCCATGCCGGCGTTGAGACATCGGTTGCGTTCAGCTTGCGAAGCGTAGACGGTCATGGCAATCACAGGCAAGCGCTTGCCAGTCTCCTTCTCCATTTGCCGAATAGCTTTGGTGGCATCAATTCCGTTCACTCTCGGCATCTCCACGTCCATCAACACGACGTCGAATGCCTGCTTCCGGACCTTCCCGAGCGCCTCCTTTCCGTCACGAACCGCGACGACAGTGTGGCCTCGCTCCCTCAGCATATGAGTCGCAAGCTTCCTGATGACGGCGGTGTCTTCGGCCAGCAGAACCCGCAGCGGCTGGTGACGACTGCTTGCAAGTTCGTGAAGACCACCCGGCAAGTCGGATGCCTTGATTTCCCCCGATTGAGCAACTGCGGGGGAGGCGAGATCTTTGGATGTCGCACGCGGTGGCTCGCAACGCGGCAGCCGAAACCAGAATCGTGCCCCCCCTCCGGATCGCGACTCACAGCCGACCGTTCCGCCCCAGCGCTCTACGGTGATTTTGCAGAAGTAGAGTCCGACCCCAGCTTTCCCCCCTCGCTCTTTTCCCTTGGAAAAAAGCCGGAAGAGCTGGGATGCCGCTTCGCCCTGCGGGAGCCCAACGCCGCTGTCCTCCACGAACGCACGTAAGTACTTGCCCTCGTCTGCAACGCCTACCGTCACGGTTGATCCCGGTGGGCTATGGCGAAGTGCATTCTCCACGAGATTGGAATAGATCCGCCGAAGCCGCGACTCATCTCCCACAACTCCCCAGGGGCGATTCATGTCGAGGCTCGGATCCAATTCGAGCCTGACGTCCCGTTCCGCGAACGCCGCGGAGAAATCCCTGACGACCTCCCTGGCGCTGCCGGCGAGATCGGGCGCCTCGTCGCCGTTCCGATGAATGGATTGAGGCGCGGAAAGTTCCGCCGCAAAGGCCTCAACAATCTCGCGGATCATTGCCTCCTGCTCGCGTGATTGTCGGTCCCCTATTAGAACGAGCTCCCTAAGGTTTTGAGGAAGTTTGACCAGGCTCAAACTGGAAAAACACCCACGCATAGCCGTGAGGGGCTGGGAGAGGTCGTGGATAATGCAATGAAGCAGGATGTCCTTCTTCTGGAGGTCGCGCAGAAAGGAGTCGTACTGGAGACGCGACTCGCGGGCCGTTTGCAGCAGTTGGCGCGTTTCCTCGAAATGGCTCTGAGGACTCAAAATGATGAATATCTCTCTTCCCTCAAAAGAAAACGCAGAGCATTCGAGCGGAATCTCCCGGCCGTCTGCCCCTCTTTCAATCCACGTCCCAGATTTTGCCCAGGCACTGGACTTCGAGCGCCAAGCTTCCTCAGCCTCAATAAGGAAGTTTGCGACAAACGGGAACCTTTCAGAGAGTCGCAAGCGGGCTCGTGGTGCGCCTCCCTGGCCGGAGAGGTTTTCGAACCAGCTCGGAAGGCGCCCGATCGCTCGGAAAACACCACCTCCGAAGTACTCGAAGACCGCATACCCTTGATTCCGAAGCACCACAGCAGGTAGACCTTTGATCGTCATATTGGCGCCGGCGTCATGACTCCGACAATGGGGCGCGCCTCCCGGCCGAGATCTGCCTCCCGAGAACTGCTTCCGGCCTCGATTGCCATCGACAAGCCGGCCCACTCTGCGGTTGACGGCAAAAGGCATCTTTTGTCCCAGGTGCGAAATCGAAACAGGCCGCCTCCCATGTCGCACCTTGGAGAGGTCAAGAACTGATGTACCATCCGTAAGAAGCTATATCTCCAACAGAGCGCGTTGTACAGGCAGGCGTTAATACATGCGGGCCAGGCGCAAATTTCCGGAACCCTTGCAGGTCGCGAGACGCTAACCCGCTAAGGACACCTCGCGTGGGCGGTCGAATCGCGAAATCCCGCGCTCAGGAAGAACGTCCACACTGCCCAGTACTCCAGGAACTCTTTCTGCCATCGGTCGGCCCGACCAAGGCGGGCAGCGCTGTGCGGACGGTACTTATCCATCAGCCCAATTTCTCCCCCATCCCTCAGGCGTGGTATCCGGACTTGCTTCAAGACCCCCCACGGCGTACGCCAGCACTTGCGCACCGTGTAGCCCCACCGGGCGACCTTCCGTCCCCGCTTCTCCAGTTGCGCTATTTGGCGTTCGCGCTCTTCCCTCAGCAGTTCTTCAATCAACGGTCTTATCTGGACCATAAGATTGCGCTCGGATTTCCTCACCTTTCCGCTCCGTTTGCATAAAGCCGCACTAGCTACGTCTGGTCTGACCCCCAAGATGCCTCATACCCCCGGGCCACAGAGGCTCCCTGTCACCCGAGCACGAGCCCGCACTTACGACCACACGATGCTAAGGCAGCGATCTTTCTCTTCCGACCTTGCCGGCCTCGCGCATCGCCTCGCCGACCCTTCCTCCCCAAACTCAAGTCTCAGCCCTCAAAGCACCAGCCGCAATCCGTAAGAGTCTGATTCCTACGTAAGAATCCGAGCGCAGGCAATATCAGTGTCTGTCCTACACTCGCCCGTGATTCATGGCAGGAGAGTTGGGCGGGCTGACCACGGCTTGACAACCAGTTTCACAAGGAGACAATAAGGGCAGCCTGACTGTCCCTCGACGGAAACTGGCGAACGGGTTTGGAGTCTTGTTGCAGTGGCCAGTGAAGGCTCTGTCAGACTGAGGAGTAAAGCTGTGATCAGCATCCTCATTGCCGACGACCACGCTATCATCCGGCGGGGCTTGAAAGAGATCCTGGCCGATGAGCTCGGCACTTTGTCCTGCGGGGAAGCAGAAAATGCGCAAGGTGCGGTCGAACAGGTCCGGAAACGGAATTGGGACCTACTGATCCTTGATATCGAAATGCCGGGACGAAGCGGATTAGATGTTCTCAAGGATTTGAAGGCGGTGCGGCCAAAACTGCCAATTCTTGTGTTGAGCGTGCATCCTGAGGAACTGTTCGCCAAGCGTGCCCTAAAGGCCGGCGTCGCGGGGTATTTGTGCAAAGAAGAGGCGCCCGCTGAGTTGGTCAAGGCCGTCCGGAGAATACTTGCCGGCGGCCGATACGTCAGCACTGCTCTCGCAGAGAAGCTGGCCATGGATTTGGGGATGGAGACGGACAAACCCATCGATGAAGTTCTATCCGATCGCGAGTTTGAGGTCCTTCGCTCGATCGCATCGGGCAAGACGGTGAGCCAAATCGCTGAGCAACTGAGGTTGAGCGTAAAGACGGTCAGTACTTACCGCTCTCGAATTCTCGAGAAGATGGGAATGAAGACCAATGCCGAACTCACCTATTATGCGGTGCGCAACAACCTGGTGGATTGAAACTTTGCGATCTCTGGGGTCGGCGAACCTTGGCAGGTCACGATTCATGCTGTGCGCCCTGCGCCAGGGATCGCGTCTGGGCCTGGACCCGTCACTCCTACCGCGATAGTCTCGCCTAAGCTTCGGCCTAGCTAGGACAAACGGCACTGCTTCCTGCGGTGAAATTCCTACACAGAAATCAGACTCATGCTGATTGTGTCTCGAGGATCGAGAGCGGATGCTTAGATGTCGGGACGGGTCCTTACGGGCATAGCCCGGACGGCTAGCCTGCAATATGCTCCCCATAACTCCGTACTCTGCCACCACGAGGCTGGCCCTAGCGGCTTCGAAACCGATGGAAAAACCGTTCTCTTCGATGATGACACTGACGATCCGAAGATTCTGAGGAAGGGCTTAGATGGAAATGCGGGGTAACCGGTTACAGATAGCTGATTTCAAACTCAACGTCAGTCGGCCGGTATGCACTTTGGTTTGGGTGCTGGACAGAGCAGACTGCACACTGGATAATAAGCGCTCCTTCGAGTGTAGTTGATGGACAAAGTCGTGATTGTTGACGACGATGCTGATATTCGACGCATTACAGAATTGCGCTTGCGCATTGCGGGCTTCGGTGTTCTGACCGCCGAAGATGGTGAAGCGGGGCTAAAACTCATCCGAGCCGAAAAGCCCCGGGTCGTTCTCCTTGACTTGATGATGCCCAAGATGCACGGCTTTGCCGTTTGCCAGGCGATTCGCAGCGACCCGAGCCTGCAAGGGACGTTCATTATTGTCGCATCCGCGAAGACCTACACCGCCGACATCAAAAAGGCCAAAGAACTTGGCGCAGACCTCTATTTGAACAAGCCCTACGATCTGGATGAGCTGGTGAAGTCGATCCAGAAAGCCCTTGCCTCAACCAGCGAGGCCATTGCTGTGAAATTCTGGGGCACTCGCGGCTCGATTCCCACCCCCGGCCGGACGACGCTACGCTATGGCGGGAACACTTCCTGCGTCGAAGTCCGTTGTGGTGAAACGGTGGTGCTTTTAGACTGTGGGACGGGGGCGCGCGAGGCGGGCCTCGCACTCGCGGGAGAATTCAAGGGGAAGACCCTGCATGCTCACGTCTTTGTAAGCCACACCCACTGGGACCACATTTAGGGATTCCCGTTCTTTGTCCCGGCGTATGTGCCCGGCAACCACATGACGCTCTACAGTGTGCGCGCTGCCGACAAAAGCCTGTCAAAAATCTTTACCGGGCAGATGGACTCGAGCTATTTTCCGGTGGATCTTGGCGATATGATGGCGCATCTCGAGTTTGTCGAACTCGAAGGGCTCATCGAACTGGGGAGCGCCAAGATCGCGCACTTCTATTTGAACCACCCGGGGCTGGCGGTGGGCTTCCGAATCGAGTCAGAAGGCAAGACGGTTGTCTATATAACCGACCATGAACCGTATTGCCGACTTTCCGGGGATAACGATCACAACCGCAAGCTGGATCGCGAGGTGGACGGCTTCGCGCGTGGCGCTGATCTCTATATCCGCGAAGCCCCAGTACACGGAGGAAGAGTACGGCGTGAAGCGTGGCTGGGGTCACAGCACCTGGAAAGATGCGGTGGACTCTGCCCACTGGGCGCAGGCCAAGCGGCTGGTCCTTTTCCATCACGACCCGATGCACGATGACGACTTCCTCGACCGGGTCGTTGCCTCCTGCCGCACTTACATGCGCGAGCAGGGGATGACGTTCGAGTGCTCGGCGGGGGCCGACTACCAGCAAGTATCGATTTGAGAGCGGTGAGCGAGACTGCCGGTCGAGCACAGGAAGGAACTTCACGCGGGGGCGTCCGCGAGCCAGGGGCTTCAACAAGGTTCGTACTATGTCATTGGCAAAACACCGGAAAGCCACTGCGCACCATCGCAAAGATCGGAAGCATCGAGGGGGAAAAATGGCATCACCTGATCCCAAGGTACAATCACCCGAGACGGAAACCCGCGAAGGCGCGAACGTTGACAAGATTCGCGACATTATTTTCGGCTCCCAGATGCGCGATTACGAGAAGCGCTTCGCACGGCTGGAAGAACGCCTGACCGCGGATGCACAGGCTCTGCGCGAAGACACCAAGAAGCGGTTTGACGCGCTGGAAGCGTTCGTGGAGAAGGAAGTCGATTCACTGAGCCAGCGGCTGAAAGGTGAGAAGTCTGAGCGGGCCGAAGCTTTGAAAGAACTGACGCGCGAGCTGCGTGATACGGCCAAGACGATCGACAAAAGGCTCTCCCAGCTTGACGATCAGCTCGCCAAGGAGGCGGCCGCCTTGCGCAGCCAACTCCTCGAACAGTCCAAGCAACTGGGGACGGAGATTGAGACCAAGCACCGCGCCCTCGCGAGTGCGCTCGACCGCGAGGCGCAGTCGCTGCGCACCGACAAAGCGGACCGCGAAGCCCTGGCCGATCTCTTCACGGAGATGGCGATGCGAATGAAAAATGAATTCAAACTGCCGGAAGGGAAGTAAGGCGACTGGGCGGTAGCGGCGGGCGCTGCCCGCCGTTTCGATAATTCTGCGCTCACCGAACGCCGTAAGAGCATCGAACTGCCTCCGGTTGCTCGCGTCAATATTCGACGGACGTTATCATGTCCGACCAATCTCCCGCGCCCGCGGCAAAGTCGAGTGTCAGCAACGAGCCTACTAGCGACGAGAAGGCCCTGCAGGAACTGCGGGCTCTGCTGCTCAGTGAGGAGCAGAAGCAAATCGTCACTCTGCAGGAACGGCTCGATGATCCCGGGCAGCGCTCCCGAGAGACGAGTGCCGTGGTGGCAGAAGCCATCCGTCTGCGACGCGAGCAGGGCGGTGAAGAAGCTCTGCGCGAGGCGCTCGCGCCTTCCGTGCAAGAGGCGCTGAGAGAGTCCGTCCGCAAGGATTCGAGCGTCCTCGCAGAAGTGCTTTTCCCCGTGATGGGTCCGGCCATCCGCAAATCGGTGGCGGAATCCATCCGCGCCATGCTCGAATCCTTCAACAAGGCCCTGGAGAGCAGCCTCTCCCTTCAAGGCATCAAGTGGCGACTGGAGGCCTTCCGAACCGGCCGTTCGTATGCGGAGGTGGCGCTGCTGCGCAGCCTCATTTATCGCGTGGAACAAGTGTTCGTCATTCACCGGAAAACGAGCCTCCTGCTCCTCCATGCGGTCGGGTCAGATGTGGCCGCACAGGACGCCGACATGGTCTCGGGGACGCTCTCCGCGATCCAGGACTTCGTCCGCGATTCCTTTCAGGTGGAGCAAGGCGAAGTGCTCGACAGCTTACGGGTGGGAGAACATTACGTCTGGGTCGAGCAGGGACCCGACGCCACTCTGGCCGCGGTGATTCGCGGCGAAGCGCCCCAAACCTATCGGCTTCGGTTGCGGGAAAAACTGGAGGAACTTCACCGGCGATTCGGCGAAGCCCTGGAAAGATTTGAGGGCGACGCCGCTCTGTTCGAGCCATTTCGCCCTGACCTCGCTGACTGCCTGGTGGCCCGATACAGCAAGAAGGAGAAGAAGCCTCGCCCTTACTTCGTGGTTCTCCTGCTTGTGTTGATCGGCGTTCTGGTGGGTTGGCAACTCTCGGGGTTTCTCCAGGCAAGGAAGTGGCGAGCTTTTGTGGACATTCTACGCCAGGAACCGGGCATTGTCGTGAGCGGATTAGGGGAGCGCGATGGCATCTTTCAGATCCGCGGCATGCGGGACCCTCTGGCGATAGATCCCCGCGTCCTGGCGGAATCTGCGGGGCTCGACTCACGGCGCGCGGAGTTCCAGTGGCAGGCATATTATTCGCTCGATGACACCATGGTGCTGCGCCGGGCGCGACAGATCTTGCGCCCGCCGGAGACGGCCATCCTGGCCGTAGAACGCGGGACGCTTCGCGTGGCGGGGGAGTCCACACCGGAGTGGGCGGCGGAGTTACGGACGCGCGGCCCTACGATTCCAGGCGTCATCAAGCTCGACGACCGCAACCTGAACAATCCAGACGCAATCCTCCGCCGCAAGGTAATGCTCGAGTCGAGCATGATCCTGTTCGATACGGGCAGTTGGGAGCTGAATGCTGACCAGAAATCGCGGGTCGTGCAATTGCTTGGCCCCTTGCGGAGCCTGATTCAGGGCGCCGAAGCCTCACACATGGAGCTCAAGATCGACCTGGTGGGCCATTCGGATAGTGCCGGACCGGAAATGACCAACGCGCCGCTCAGCGAGGCGCGGGCGCGCAAGGTGATGCAGGAGCTGATCCAAGCGGGGATAGATGGCCGGTACCTGCGCGCGCGGGGTGCGGGCACGGGGGAGCCCGTACGGCAGGAAGAGACCACCTCGGACCGCCAGTACAACCGCAGCGTCACGTTTCAGGTCCACTTCAACTCGAAAACGAAGTAGGAGTGCGAACCTCGACTCATGATCCAGAAAAAAGTCTGCATGCTCGGCTCGTTTTCAGTAGGCAAGACGAGCCTCGTCCGCAGGTTTGTGGAAAGCATCTTTTCCGACACCTATTTGACGACAGTGGGAGTCAAGATCGACAAGAAACAACTGCAAGTTGATGGCAAAGATGTGACCCTGATGCTCCGGGACATTTACGGGGAGGACGAATTTCAGAAGTTGCGCATGTCGTACCTGCGCGGGGCCTCGGGCTTTCTGCTGGTGGTGGACGGTACGCGTCGCGCCACGCTCGACAAGGCGCTGGCCATCAAGGAAGAAGCCGATAAGGCGCTCGGGCCGGTGCACTCCGTAATGGTCCTGAACAAATGTGATTTGGCCGACCAGTGGGAGCTTGATCCTGAGAAGGAAGACGCCCTTGCTGGGCAGGGCTGGAGCGTTATTCGCACGAGCGCCAAAACGGGTCAAGGGGTAGAGGAAATATTCACCACTCTCGCCCGCGCCATGCTGCACAAATAGCCGCTTGGCGTTGAGGCAGAGGCGGGGCATCCTGCCTCATCAACTCCCAGGGCAGCGTTTATTACCCGCATAAAGGGTCTTCCACCGATGGCCGATGATGCGGTTTATGAATCATTCCTCCAGGAGCAGCGTCTAGCTCTCTTCGAGTATCTGGGCGAGGGTGTGTTTCGCCGAATTGGTCCTCCCCCCACGTTTCTGACAGGAATTCTAGGCGGGAACGCAGCGACTGCTGCAGCTCTGCGACTGGGTGAAAGCATGCCATTCCTCGACAATTTCATTCCGGACGCCGAGGAATTCTGGAATTCGCACTCGGAGGGAAGGGCTGAATCTGGTGCCTGGGTCGAGAAAGGTAAGGATGGAAGTGAACGGGCCCTCGAAGCCTCCGCCGTGTGGCTCGCGGGGCGGAAGATCCTCTTGCTTCAGAACCCTCAGGATCGTTATGACGAGCGCGTTCGCGTACTGCAAACGGCCCGCGATTCGCTGCTTGTACACGAGAAACTGCTGCGGGAGATTCAGAAAAAGGAAATACTGCTCCATTGCATCGTTCATGATCTATCGCAGCCGCTGACAGCTATCCGCGGCTCTCTCTCCCTCCTAAAACTTCAATCGATGGCACCCGAGTTCAAGGAGGTGCTGGAGATCGCCGAGCGGCAGTCCGAGAAGCAAGAAACCATGATCCGCGGAATTCTGGAGGCATTCTCGGCGGAGCTGGCGGCGCAGCAGGTGGTCCAGAGCGACCCGAGCAAAGCACCCGACTTGGCCCAGTGCGCCGAGAAAACCGTCGAAGCGTTCCAGACAGCCTTCCAGGAGCGCGGCGCACAGATTGTGCTCTCGCCGGAACTCGACCTAACCCGGGAGTGGCGAGTCAAGGGCGAGGAATCACGGTTGCTCCGGATCTTTGGAAATCTCGTCGAGAATGCACTCCGCCACACCCCGGCGCGTTCGACCGTTGTCCTTGGCGCGACCACAGACGAGGACATCGTCACAGGATTTGTTGACGACGAAGGTCCTGGACTGCCTGAGGACGCAACCGCCACGCGACTCTTCGCGCTATTCGCCAAAGGCAAGGGCGAGCGCGCTGGGAAGGCCGGGCTCGGCCTTTATTTCTGCAAAATGACCGTGGAGCGCTGGGGTGGCACCATCGGCTGCGAAAATCGTCCTACCGTCGGCGCACGCTTTTGGTTTCGCCTTCCCTGTGCCCAGAGACACTCCAAGTAGAGTGCCTGTTTGACCTTTGCCTTTCACGGCGAATGGCTGCTTTCCGTATGCGTCGGAGGGAAACAGTCTCCCTCATCGTGCATGTCTGGGTGATGCAGCGCCGAGCAGTTTGAGCAACCCGCCGGCTGCCGCCGGTGCCTGCACTTTGCCCTCGCGTACGATCTCCTTGGCGCTCAAATCCTTTCCATAGAGGTTCTTATTGGCGCCGCCATCGGAGCGCAAAGTTGAGCCTTCGAGCGAAACGCCCGCAAAAAGCCCCTTGGACCGTGAGTAGGACAAGATCTCCGCCTTCATCACCACGTCCGTTGCTGCCGCAGCATCCCGTCCCTTGGGTCCCGCCGCCGCCGCCGCGTCCGCACCTAATTTAACCTTGCTTCCCAGTACCGAGTTTGCGCCCTTCTCGTTCATAACCAGCAGTACAAAGTCCGTTGCCTGCCCACCTAGTTGCAGCCCGATGTTACCTCCCTCCAAGGCAAACATCGCCGGGGCGCTCCACGTGCCGCTGAAGTTTTGCCCCGAGCCGCAGGTCATCACACCTCGCCCATAGCTTCCGCCGATCCCAATCGCGAACTTCTTCACGGAAGGGAATACCAAGACACATTCCGCTTTATTTAGCAATTCCTTGGGGATGCCATCGGGCATGCCCAAAACTTCCTTTAGTACGGCGGCCGATTCCTGCAGTCGCTGCCGCTCTTTCTGTTGTGCCAGTAGCGGGGAGGCAAGAAGCACAAGTATCAGACTAATTAGACAGAATTTGGATTTCATACGTTTCTCCTTCGTAGGTAGTTGCGGGAATTGACCCGCCATGGACCTCACAGAAACCGATACGCAGCTAAGGGCTGCGGTCAACATCACAAATGGGACTCCGATCATTCGGAGTCTTTTGGGAACAGCCGCTGGGGTTGCTGCTGGAATCGGACAAGCTGGAGTGACCTATGTCCTCTTAAGGAACCGCAGGGCTGCAGTAAGGATGACCGCACCCAGAATGGCAACTGCAATCGTGTAAATCATCCCGCCTTCACCCGCGAATCCCAGGGAGCGCATCATGAAACCGCCGATAAAGGCCCCCACGATGCCGATCACGATATCCATGAGGGCCCCGTACCCAGAGCCCTTCATGATTTTTCCTGTCGCCCAACCTGCGATCAAGCCAACGATAATCCACCAGAGAATGTACATCATGTCCTCCTCTCGCGTACCGCGCAGTTTAACGCCCGTTAAGACGTAAGCCAGGGCAATACCATGCCTTAGCAAACCCGCATCGACAGTCCCATGCGAGCTGAAGTCAGACACTCAATGCCGATCACCACAATTCGGTCGCCGGCGACAGGAATCTCCTGGCCGTCGACAGTGGCGTGCTTCAGAAACTGAAGCGGATCGACTGAACCATCTTGTCAAAGGCGCCATTCGCGTATTGTGCTTCGCTGTCCGGCGCGACGAACACCAGGTAGAGCATCCCGTTCGGGTGGGCCACGGTAACCAGCCGATCGACCTCGGTTTGGCCCTGGAAGACCGAATCGGAGTATAGGGTTGTCACGATAGCGCTCTTGCCGCCGACCTTGGTTTCTCTCGGCATCTCCCGGCCAGCTCGCATGCGGGGATCCGCAGCCCGCAGTTGGGAAACAAACTCGTCCGTTGCCTGCCACAGGGTGGCAGTGGCGTCTTTAGGCCGGTAATAGGCCAGAATCGCTCCGTACCCCACGCTCACCCCGTTCTGGGACTGCTGGATGCCCGAGGGTGCGGCAATCGTCACACTTGATGAGTCCTGACCGGCGAACGCCTTCCAGTTGGCGGGGTACGAGAGGCGGAAATCCTTGCCTTGATACTGCTGCAGGCGGCCGGAGGGCCTGCTGTCCGGAATGGATAGGGAGATCAGAGTTCCGCTCTGTGTCGAAGTTCCACTCTGTGTTGAAGCCGCGGTCTGGGCGGGAGTCTTCTTCGGCGGCGGCAACTTCGCTACGATGGCCTTCATGCGCGCCAACTGCCCCGTGTCGGCCGTATAGTCTCTCTGCGGCATGTACTGAATTTCGTCCTCAATCGCCTTCAGGCGATTGCCGGGGTTGGGATGGTCGGAGAGAAACTGCGGCCCGCGGGCGCCACCCTCGGCCTCGAGCTTCTGGAAGAAGCGGGCCATCTCGAGCGGGTTGTAGCCGGCTTGCGCTGCAATCTGGGCGCCTAGCAGGTCCGCCTGAGTTTCGGCCGTGCGCGAGAACTTCAGCAGGACGGAGTTCGCTCCCAACCCGATACCAAGTTGGCTGAGCTGTCCCAGCATAGAGCCGGTGCCCGCGGCCTTGCTGGCGAGTAGGGCAGGCAACTGGATCAGGTTGGCCTTGCTGGCCTGATTGGTGCCGTGCCGAAGAGCCACATGCGTGATCTCGTGTGCGAGCACACCTGCCAACTGGGCTTCGTTGTCCACGGCTGCGATCAGTCCGGTGTGCACGAAGGCCGCCCCGCCCGGCAGGGCGAAGGCATTGATACTCTTGTCATTGACTACCTTGAATGTGTAAGGGTACTTGTCCGCCTGTGGTTGTGCAGCGAGCTTGTTCCCGATCAAATTGATGTAAGCATTCAGTTCCTTATTGTCGATTATCTCCATCTGCTTCTCGACCTCGGCCGCCGCCTCCTTGCCCAATTGGACGTCCTGATCCTTCGAGAAGAGATTGAATCCAGGTTTGAACTGCGGCAGTTGCGCAAGGCTAGGCAGCGCCGCGAAAGCAAACACGGCCAGCACGACAGTGTTTTTCCACGTTGTACGCATTCCCTACACCCCCCTTCCTACCACGATACCAACCAGTCACGGCATGGACACTAATGCTGGTTGGGAGAATCTTATTGTCACGGTAGCAGAAGCTTCCCAGATTTGAACCTGGGCTTCGCTACAGCGTGACGGTCAACGCCAGGTCCTTATCGAGCTTGAACTTCAAGATCGTTTCGGCAGGGACGCTTATCTCCTTGCCCTTGGTGAGAACTTGCGCGCCTGCCCCACCCGCCGCGCCAATCGCGGCGCCAATCGCCGCGCCCTCTCCCTTGCCCGCAATGGCGCCGATCAAGGTGCCCAGGGCTGCTCCACCGCCGACCATCTCGGCTGTCCGTTTGTTGGCGCCGAGTCCTTGCCGACCTGTCTGCTCTACGTCAGCAGTACTGACAACGTAGTGAGTACCTGCCAGGGTCACGGATTCGAGGTCCAGCACCAGATCGGAAGAAGTTGTCATGCTCCCGCTGGTTGCTTTCCGAATTACCAGCTCGGCAGCAGATCCCCTCGGCATCGCAACACTGCCGGAACTGTCAAGGACGTCTTGGTCAATGAGGGCGGAGAACTTCTGCCCTACCTCGGTGGTCTTGGAATCAATGGCCTCATTGGTTCGCACTGCAATCTCCGTGCCGTTGGCAATCGTCCGGACCGGGGCTGCTGCTGTCGCTCGTGCGGCTGCGGGAGCAGCCACATTGGCAGTTGACGTTGCTTGCGTGGCTGTTGGACCAGTCTGCTTCGCCGGGGAGCCAAATTCGATAGATTGAACGTCCTTCACCGCAAACTGGTGACGAACGCCCTTCTGGTCCTTAAACGTAATGCCGCTCTTGCTAGAAGCTGCGATCAACGTCCCCTCGTACCGCGTTCCGTTCCGCAGGATCAGAGTCTCACCTGAAGCGGTTCCTGCGATTGAGACTACAGCCAGAAAAACAATTAGCGCCGCTTTCATAAACCCTCCCAAAAGAAACATCAGTAAGGTTGCACCATTTCACAACTTTGAGTTCTTTCGACAAGTTAGCCCGCGTGATCATGATATCCCCCACGTTGTTGGGAGTATCGTTCACGCGCTCACGGCAGCTCATTTCTCAGCGGCAGCCAACTTCCGTACTACAGCCAGGAAGACATCACGGTCACGCTCCTGAACCTTAGCGAGAAGTCGTCTGAGCTTGAGGAAAAACTTTGCCTCTGAACCCTTATTGCCCGGCTGCTTTGCCAGCTGTTCCAAATCTTCGCCAGGCGCTACCTTGAGCAACGGTGGTGGTTCGTCGCCCTCGTAGAAAAGTCGGTACAGCGGGACATTGAATGCAGCCGCGTACTTTTCTAATGTCTCGATGGACGGTACGGTGTGACCGTTCTCAACCCGAGATACATAGCACCTCAGCAAACCGGTTGCCTTTTCGATGTCGCCTTGTGACATCGCTCTCTCTTCTCGAAGCTTCCGCAAACGCGCTCCAACCATCTTTCCACTCACCTTTCTGACTTCAGTTTGAGACCGCATGAAGATGTCATTCGGAATTCACAGCGTCGCCGAATGAAGATGCTCCGGAATCTAAGTTTCTGCCGCCTGAGCGTAAGACACAATCGGCTGGGGTCCGATTCTGTTGTGGGAATTCTGGCTTCCGAGCTGTCCGTATCCGTCCTACATCTGCGGCACGCTCATGCCAGCGGATTGAGCGAGGGGAGACGAGATCTCGCCCAACGGGGCTCGCCGTGGGGAGACATCTGGAATCTGACCTTCAGGAACGTATTGAATGAGAGCTGAAAGGGCCGGCCTTGTTTCTCACCCATTGGGTGTGGACCTCCGGAGCATCTTCCGCACGTTGAAACCCACATGAATAAAGGTGTCGGAGATCGGCAGAGATTCAGCAATCGAGACTCATATTGGAAAGATAGGCTAGCATCGTAAGCCTTGTTTCCGTGTCGTTAAGGCCGGTGACCCCATGGATTCAATGTGAACGGTGTTTTGCCGGCTGTCCCTACCAAGAATCTCGATCAGATTGAAATCGTCGATCTTGCCGAAAGGCATTGCTATTGTTCCCACCCCATGTTCACCTCCCTCCTTTCCGCGTTGTTCAGCATCCGAGCTTGGTTTTGAACTCGAGCAGCGCTGCGAATTGAGATTCCGGCCCTCCACCACCAGCTAAAGGTCCTCAATAGACCCCGCCGCGGTCGGGTTCCTCTGAACTCTGCGGACCGACTGCTCTGGGTTTAGCTTTCCCGCTTTGGGTCCAACTGGCGTTCGGCGTTGCTCATAGTGGAGCCCGAAATGGTGATGGCGTGGCACTGAGAAGGGTTCCGGATTTGTTGGACATGGAAAAGTCACCATGCCGCACCCGGGCGTCCGACAGTTCCCCCAGAGGTTCGCAATCTGATCCGAAAGATCAGTTTGGCGAATCCGCTCTGGGGTGTCCTTCGCAAAAACTCCATCCGCGGAGTGGTTAGGGCTCCCCTGAGACGATTGTCGCGATAGAAATAGGTCTTTCGCAGCGACGACGAGCCGACCTGAGGGGTTCGACAGAATCTTCTCAGACCTGCCACGGCTACCATGAACGTGCGCTTGCCACAGGACACTTTGTCAGTCTTTGATTGCAGCATTCGGAGGGGCCAGGGCGGGGGCAATTCTCTCAAAAACTGTGCAAAATTCTCGTAAGTTATAGCAAATACTGCGCATAGGACCATAGCAGGGATAAGTGGTAAAAGGCCATGTGTTTTCAACGACTTACCTTCCACCGCCACCGACTGCCTTCCACGGCCACCTTCTCACAAACTCTGCCCACCCACAGAAGCTGTGACCGCGCACAATTTGTGAGGAATATGCAGCGCATGTGCGAAAGTTCCCGCTGGATAGATCAGCCCGCGTCGGCTGACCCATCTGGCCAATTGCGAACAGGACACGCGGATCTGTCTTGATGCAGGCGGAGCACCCTCGCTGCGAATCAGAGTCACTAAATCTCCTAACCGCTCGGGCCTACTATCTTAGCCCTACGAAATCCAATTGCTTCCGCCGCTTTTCACCGGGGCAGTAGGCAGCCCCGGATGGCCAACTGAAGTAAGGCTGAAGTATTTCGTTGCGTCCACTCGGTGGGTTGCGGGCACTTATCGATGTGCTGACGCGCGATGTGAGTACGCCTTCTACTAGTTTTGAATTCGAGAGGTCGCTCACGACGCGGGTGCGCTTTGCTCGAGAGCTGCTGTCTCAGATGGCGAATTACCTATATTTGATGACTACGGCAATGAGCAGCATAAGCAACGCAGTCGGGAAATAGACGAGTACTGCGAACTTGGCAGTGTAGCGAATGTATTTGAAAAACTTGACACCCGCCATGGAGCAGACTGTAAAAGCGATGCCGTCCCAGGGCATCCAGAAGTTGAACGCCCCAGTCGCAAATTGAAATGCCAGAACAACAATCTGCTTGGAAAAATGCAGCACATCGGCCAGCGGCGCAAGAATCGGCATCACCGTGGCTGCTGTGCCGGACGCACTACCCAGCAACGCGGCCGCCAACGCGCTAATGGCGAACATAACATAGGCAATGACGACTTCCGGCACTCTGCCAAGATAGGCGGCAAAGTAATTCAAGATGGTGTCCAGTATCCGGGCATCGTTAAGAATAAAATAGAGAATTTGCGCCGCACTCATCATGACGACCGCGATGACGACGCTCTTCATTCCTTCGATGTTCTTGTCGATCATCGTCTTGACCGACATTCCGCCGACCAGCGGGATGCTGATCCCCATCCACAGGAACAGCGAGCCGATCTCCCGGAACCCCCAGCCATGAGCCATCAGCCCATACATCAGAATGCCGAAGCTGATTGCCAGCAGGACAAGCACCAAGGCGTGGCGAGTGCTCATCGCGTGTTGTTCGGCTGCGGTTGACTCCATGCGCAGCCGGGTCCGGTTTTCTTTGTCCTCTTCGTGAGACAGCGACAGAGCCGGGTCTTTGTGGACTTTGCGGGCATAGCGCATGATCGCCATGCTGGTGATAGACATAAACACGATGAAGCTGATGACCCGGAACCACGAGCCGGTGTACAGCGGCACGTTGGCAATTGCCTGCCCAATGGCTACGTTGTAGGGATTCGTTATGCCGCAGGCAAAGCCGATGGCAACGCCCCAATAGAGGACAAAGACGGCCACCATCGAATCAAATCCCATAGCTAACATCAGCGGCACGAGGATGAGGATGAACGGAATCGCTTCTTCATACATTCCGAAGGTTGAGCCACAGAGTCCGATGGCAAACACGATAACGGGGATGAAAGCGATTCCCAGCCGCCCTGCTTTCCCGATCAGCGCGTGGATCCCGGCATTGATAGCGCCGGTAGCGATGATGGCGGTGAGCGCGCCCGCGGACAGCATGATGACGAAAGAACGCTCGGCGCCTTCCACCGCCCCGCGCATAAATACGGTCCACAACTGGAAGAAGCCCTGCGGGTACGACTGGCTGCTATGGAAAGACCCCGGCACTACGATGTCCCGCGCGCGTCCCATGACCATGACGGAATGCCGCTCGAACTGGCCGCCCGGAATAATGTAGGTCAGAAGCGAGAACACCACGCACATCAGGAAGACGATGACCAAGGGATTGATGTCCCTCATGAAATCAAAAAAATGCTGGCGGAAGGCATGCATGGGTCCCTCGTTGCTCGGTTTCGAAGATTGAAGCCTATCGGCCTACGGAGCTTCCGTCTGTCAAGCTTCGCAAAACACCTTCGTTTTCACTTCCGGCAGAAGCTGCTGCAGCTGGCGGATGGCAGCGGCAGCACGCTGACGGTCGTATTCAGTCAGCAGGTCGCACGCGGCGGCAGGATCGAGAGCCGCAGCCTGAGCTTCGACCGTCGGCAGTGTCGACCATGTTTCGGCTTCAAACTTCTGCCAGGCGGAAGTAATCATTCCGATGCACTTGCTGTAGCCGTAATCGGCGAGCTTTGCCAGTTCGGTGAATAGCCAGTAGGCCGAAGCGGGATCATAGAATCCCGGGGCATAGGCGAAGTGCGGTTCTACGACCCGGATTCCCAGGTGAAATGGGATGTAGACACTGGTCAGCGAAGTCGACAAGCCGCACCACATCCGGTTGCCGATGTGCGGCGGCAGGGTGCGCCGCAGTTCCACGATTGCGCTGGCTTCGGTGTTCATGCGGGCAACGGTCCGCACCCCCGTGCGAAAGGGGGAGCCGCTTTCCCCGGCCTTGAATTGCGGCGCGCCTTCAAAAACGTCGCGCATCAACCGCATCAGGTCTTCGACGCTCACCTTCCCGAGAGATGAGTAGCGGCTCTCGACCACGGCATGACGGTCACAGTTATAGGGATCGTTCTGATTGCCGGGGTCACCGTAGATCGCGGCGAAATCGAAGGGTCCGTCGGTGTACCAGCCCTGTTGGCGGGCATAATCCACAAGGGTGGCCGGGCACATGAAGTTGTCATGGTCAGTGAAGTCAACGGCGCCGATGCGGTAGCAGTTGGCTCGCATGACGATGTCATCGGAACCGACCCTTCTGGCAACCCATTGGCCGCCGCGCGCCAGCTCAACCCACCACGCATCGTCGCAATCGGCGACGGCCAGCATCGTGCCGGAATCGCAGCTCAATCCGTATGCGCTGCACAGCTCGCCAATCAGGGCGGCGCCTTGGCGGGCTGAGGTCGCGCGCTCCAGCACCAGTTGGACAAATTCCGTCCAGATGATGCCGCCCGGAATAACGTCGTACGCTCTTGCTTCCGGGACTCCACGCATCAGTGCCATGTTGTTCACAACCGCGACGCCATATTCGTTGACCCCCCCAGTGTGTTCCCCGGGATAATGATTCTTGTCGTAAATCTTTGTGGCGATATAGCGCGGCAGTTCTGCCGGCTGCGGCAGCGCGCCGCCGGAATAGAGTGGGTATTGCTCCCCGGCAGCAGCCGTGCGCCGCGGGCTGACTTCAATCTTGTGCGCGGAATTCCGTCCCAGCTCTTCGCTGTGAGCCACGAGCACAGAACCGGTGGCACTGCGGTTCTTACCCACGATAATGGTCGTACACATGGATGGACTCCAGAATCTATTCTGAGACGCCAAAGAAGGCGTCTAAGACTTTCAAGTAAGTCGCGACACGCTCGGGCAATGGTGGCGTGTTTTCCGCGTGCAGGATATTTTCCGCGGTGATCACCGGACAGCATGCGCGCAGTTTGTACAGCAGTTCATCAATCGAGCCGTCCTCGGTGTTGACGATGATTCCGTCGGTGAGCCGTTCTCCAAACCGCGTAGTGCCGTCCCTGATGAGCGGCAATGCGCTGCTTTTCAAACAACTGACGACACGCTTCGCGGTGGGGTGGCCCAGGCAGTTCTCGCCAGATATGTAAAGATAGGACCCCCGCCCTTCCAAGTGATAGTCCGGAGCTTCATAGATCGGGTCTTCATGAAGGTCGAGCACCGCAGCACCGGGGTTGATGGTCATGCTGTTCAGGATAAATGCCGTGATTGCCTCAGCTTCCGGGGAAGCCGCCGCCGGAAGGCGGCCCAGCAAGTGGTCGCTGTCGGAGACGCTTTGGCCATTCGGGCCGCAGCGGATGTGATGAAAATAACCCCACGGATTCAGCAGAGGTAGGAGCAGGATCTTCCGGTCGCGGCCGAGTTGCCACAGCTTTCCGGCATACCGAGAGTGTGCGATGGCTCCCGCGGGTTCGCGGCCGTGAATCCCCCCGATCAGGACATAGTCAACATGGCCGGAGTTGAAGTAAGCATAAATCGGAAAAAGTTCACCCTCAGCGGCGGCTTGCGCGGTGACTTCAACTCTCTGCCACCCTGCCGTGAGCAGTTCGTCGCAGCTACGATAAATCTCGGCAATCGCGGGCCGTCCGTCACCGATCGGGGGGATGGAACAATAGTCCTTGTTCAGCACGGGCATGGAGAACTCCGAATTCAGCATGGGGATGGAGAACTCCGACGGCGACGCGTACCCAGACTGGTGAAGCACGCTTCCAGGTCGAACGCCTCGCCGGGTTCCAAGGTAGCGGAGACTTGCTTCAGGACTGCTGCGGGGGGGGCGCAATCGGCGAGGGTAAGCATGGCCACAGCTAGGGCAGCAAGAAGCCGCATGATGTTGGCCGTAATACCAGTGTCGAATCTTGCTGGCCCTAAAGGCTAACCTACCGTAGTGGATCCGTCAAACAGCAAGGGTCGTGTCCACCAGGCCACCTCCAGTTGAGAACACGCAGCCGGCTCAAATGACAGTCGCTGGGCTTCCGGGCGTCCACGCCGGAAGCAATCCTGCCGTTGCCGCCGGGTTCCGCTCCACCCAGCGGCAACGACACACGGACTAACATAGAAAGTGGTACAACGCGGGAGCAGGTCACGCAACGCTTGCATGCCTGCAATGGCGCGGCAGGGCGCCTATTGCTGCCAGCCGCCACCCAGGGCACTGTAAATCTGCACCAGGGAGAGCATCTCATTCAACCTCGCCTGGGAGAGATTCGACTCGGCGGCGAGGTAATTGGTCTCATTGGTCAGGACTTCGAGGTAAGCGGTCGAGCCCCCATCGTAGCGGACGTGCGCCAGCCGGGCGGAGTCCTGCGCGGCTGAAGTGGAGTCAATATCCCGTCTCGGCCGTGCTCGGGGTGTTACTTCGTCACTTTGAGCGTTCCCTGAAGCGGAATATCTTCCGACGACTTTCCCACCATGATCTGGAACTCGCCCGGCACGACCCGCCAGTGCATGTCGCTGTCGAGCAATTGCAGATCCCCGGGAGTCAGAGTCATTGTCACAGATTTCATCTCGCCGGGCTTCAGCGCCACGCGCTCAAACCCGCGCAGTTGCTTGACGGGCGTTGAGACCGGAGCGAAAGTCTCGTGAAGATAGAGCTGCACGGTCTCCTCGCCCGCGCGGTCGCCAACGTTCTTTACGTCCACGCTCACGCGTGCTTCCCCCGCCGGATGGATCTGAGCCGGTTCGATCCGAAGATTGCTATACTCATACTTGGTATAACTCAATCCGTACCCGAAGGGGTAGAGGGGCGTGGCGGGCATATCCACATAGCCGCGTTTCAGCTCCTGAATCCAATAAGTCTTGAAAGGCTTGTGGTTGTAGTAGGCCGGCAACTGGCCCACGTGGCGGGGAATGGTAATGGCCAACCGGCCACTGGGGTTGTAATCGCCGAACAGCACGTCGGCAACGGCTTCTCCCCCGCGCTCGCCGGGCCGCCACGCCTCCACAATCGCGGGCACATGCTCGGCGGTCCAGCGGATGGATAACGGCCGTCCGTTGACCAGTACGACGACCGTGGGCGTCCCGGTCTCGTAAACTGCCCGAACAAGGTCCTCCTGCACACCGCTGAGATCCAGGCTGGCCACGTCGTGGCTTTCTCCGTCCGTGGGAGGGTCTTTCTCCTCGTCAACGTCATTCTGGCCCTGGTTCTCGCCGACCACCACAATCGCCACATCCGCACTCTTGGCGGTCCGAATTGCCTCGGCGAAGCCGCTCTTGTCGGTCCCCAGCACTCCGCAGCCTTTCACGGCCATCACTTTGGCGCCAGGCCCGACTTTGGCTTTAATCCCTTCCAGAATCGAGACAATGTGTTGTGGAATGGCCTTGGGTGAGTAGTCCCCCAGCTGGTTCATGAGGTTATCCGCGTCGGGCCCTATGACGGCTACCGACTTCAGATCCTTCTTGAGCGGCAGCAGGCTCTTCTCGTTCTTCAGCAGCACGATTGCTTCTCGCCCGGCTCGCAGGGCAAGATCCTGGTGTGACTGGGAATGCACGACGTGCGCAGCGCGGTCCGGGTCGACGTAAGGATTTTCGAAAAGGCCTAGTCGGAACTTCTGCTCCAGGACTCTGCGGACGGCCCGGTCCACCAAGGCGATGGGAACTCGCCCTTCTTGGACGCTTTCAATCAGGGGCCCCATGTAGGCGGGTTCGTACGTGATATTCACATCGACTCCGGCCTTCAGGCACAGCGCGCCAGCTTCCTTCTGAGTTGGAACAATGTGCTCGTAGATCAATGTCGAGAATCCGCCGCCTTCACTCACCACTATTCCGTGGAAACCCAGCTCCTGCCGCAGGACTCCGGTCATCCATTTCTCCGAGCCGTGGGATGGCACGTCTTCAATTTCCGGGTATCCCGCCATCACGCCAAGCCCGCCGGCCTTGGTGATGGACCCGATCCAGGGAAACATATCGTTTTCCCGCAGGGAGCGTTCCGATAACTCAATCGCCCCTCGTTCCAGACCACTGGTGGGTGAGCTTTGCGTGGGGAAATCCGTCAGCACCGCGATGACCTTGTCGGGGGCGGAAATATCGTAGCCCTGCGTGGCTCGCACGATGTTTTCACCGATGCGCATGTAAAGGTAAGGATCCTCCGAATAGGCTTCCTCGTTTCGGCCCATGCGTGGATCGCGATCCAACTCCATCACGAGCGTGGACAGCATATGGATTCCGACGGCCCTTGCTTCGGCTGCGGCCGCCGAATAGACCGACCTGAAGAGTTCCATATCGAAGGAACTGCCGAGGGCCAGGCCTTCCGGGAAAATTGTCGCTCCGGGATACATCGTGCCATGCGTGCCCTCTTCGTCCTGAAGGAGCGGTATCTTCAGCCGCGTCTGGGTGAGCGCGATCTTCTGGAGTTCGTTGAAGTACTCGGCGACGTGGCGGGCGTTTCCATCACGTAGGATCTCATTGGCGAGCGTGAAGAATCCGCAGGCCGGGCCGATTTCCTCCGTATAGGTTCCGGCTGCAAATTTCTTGCAGGCCTCCCTCTTTGTCGGGATGTCTTTGCCCAGCTCATCAACATAAACGCAAGGTAAATTGAGCTGCCCGACCTTTTCCTTCAGCGTCATCCGGCTCATCAAGTCGTCGATGCGCTTTTCCAGAGGCTCTTTGGGATTGAGGTAACCCGGCATTTCCCCGCCGGCTTGTGAGAACACCGCCCCCGCGATGAGCAGAATCAAACCCCCTGCCAGCATGCATACTCCGGCCAAATGTCTGCCTATCATTTCCGCCCCCCTCAGGAGAGGTATTCCTTCATCATGCTCACATACCGGCGGCACGTTTCCTTCATCTCGGCTGCGGCCCCGTCCTGCTCGAGGGAAAGGAAGCCTCTGAAGCCAATCGATTTCACCGCATCCGCGATCGCTTTGATGTCCATCACCCCTGTGCCAATGGGCACGTATTCCCGCATGCGGGCGTCGATGTCGCGCACGTGAAGATTCATGAGATGCTGGCTCAGTTTGTAAATGGCGACCGGGGGATACTCACGCTGGTTCATCGCCCATCCGCAATCGAGATTGCAGCCGAGGGCCGGGTCGCGAATGGCGTCCCAAAGACGAAGAAAACTGTCCGTGACGGGGAGCATCGTGTGCGTGTGGTTCTCGATAGAGAACTTCATGCCCTGCCCCTTCGCTCGCTCCACGCAGGCTTTGATTGTCTCCGTAAAGAGACGCCAGAGTTCATGGAAATCAAACCCCGACGCAATATCGATGTGAAACTTCTCACCCGGCTCACCATCGCCCATGAAGTAGCGAGGCAGGTACTCCGTCGAGGCTTTCAGTTCCCGCGCCCAGGGCGCGACGATATTGACCATCGGCGCGCCGAGTTTCTTTGCGATGCGGCAGCCTTTTTCAAAGTAGTCGAGGCTGCGGTTCCGCTCGTCCGCGTCCCGGCTGGTCAGACCCTCGACCACAGGCTGGAAGAATGGGAACTGATTCACCTCCAGCCTGTTCCGCTCCAGTTGTTTCTTGATGCGGTCGATCGTCGAGTCCGTCCAATACTCGTCAATATCCTTGCGCGAGTTGGCAATCAGTTCCACGCCCTCGAACCCAAGGCTTCCAATAATGTCGATGGCTTCCTCGGGGTGGGCGCCCGGGGCAAGGCTATGGAAGTTCCAGCTCACGGACCCGACCTTGGCTCGCCCCGTGCCTCCTTCGCTTTCGGGCAGGGCGGGTGAGTTTGGCCTTGGCGCAGCCAGGCCGCCTTCGTTTGTCATCAAGAGGTAGCCGCCCAGACCCAGGGCGGGGATGAATTCGCGACGCCTCATAGATTCTCTCCTTTTGAGTCGATCGTGATCATGGTCTTGGTGCTCGGAAGGTGTACTTGCCGGAAGCGACCTCAAACACTAGCGCGCCTCCCTCCTGGCGCAGAAAGCGCACCCCCTCCGCCTCCGAAATGGGCCGGCCGTTTTCGGTCACCTGACTGATCGAGATGCCGGGTACAAAAACAGTGGCCGTCGTGTTCGCCGGAATCTGAATCGTCAACTCGAAATACGAGTCGTCGATCTTCCAACTGCTCTCGACTCGGCCCCGTACCGTATCGTGCCAAGCTTTCACCCAACTCAAATCACCGACCGGCTGGGGCTTGATCGTGATGCGGTCGAAATCCGCCTCGATACCGGCCAGGCCTTCGTAGAACCATTCCTCGATATGACCGAGCATGCAGTGGTTCTGCGACGAGGCAGGGTCTGCATCCCAGGCTTCGGTGAGTGAGGTGGCGCCACGCGCCAGCTGTGCCCCGTAACTGGGAGGATCGGTACGATGGGTCATGGCAAAGAGCAGGTCGGAGCGGCCCCCGTCCAGAAGCGCACGCACAAGGTAGTGGTAGCCAATGTCACCGGAAGTCTGCTGGTTGCCGCGACGCGTTACGTCTCTCACGAGATATTCCAGCACGAGGGCACGCTCGGCCGGCGGGCACAAGTTCAAAACGAGCGGCATCGCTTGAGCTGTCTGGCTCCCGGTGGCGTATCGGCCCGTCTTCGGATCGAACAAGTGCCGCTGGAACGCCTCCGTGACGCGGGATGCCAGCGCCGCGTATCGATCGGCGTTCGCCTCGCGCCCGAGCAGGCGGTTCGCCTGCTCCACGATTCGTAAGTCCTGGTAATAGGTGGCTGTGGCGGTCACACCGAGCGGGGTGAGCTTAGAAGGGCCGGGCTCGCCCGGCCCGATGTCGTACCAGTCGCCGAGACCGTACGAAACAATGCCGTCTTGAGCCTTGGTACCCAGATAATCGACGTAGCGCGCCATGGCCGGCAGGCTCTCTTCCAACACGCGCCGGTCGCCATATTTCCGATACAGCCACCAGGGGACCACCACCATCGCACTGCCCCATTCTGGGGAATCGCGGAATGCCCCCGGATGGACCGCGTAGTCGGGTGCCGTGTCGGGAATCAGTCCCTCAAGCGTTTGCGAGTCGCGCATGTCACGCACAATCTTCGGGAAATAAGCGGAGAGGTCGTAATCATAACCGAAACTCGGCGCCATCAGGTAAGGCACTTCCAACCAGCCGAGCTTTTCGCGGTGCGGGCAATCGGTAACCACGCTTTGCAGGTTGCTGCGCACTGCCGCGTCGATCAGCTCATGGATACGGTTGAAGAGCGGATTCGAGCAGGAGAATCCGCCGGCCCGCGGCGCCGAAGAGTGCAGGAATTGCCCCTGGAGATCCAGCACCTCCGCATCGCCCTCTGCCTGGACGTAGCGGAAGCCGTAATAGGAAAAGCGCGGATGCCAGGTTTCTGTGCCGCCGCCTTTCAGCGTGTAGGTAAAATACGTCGGACCACCCGAACTTCTTTGCGTGACGAACCCCTTTTCGTCCAGCAATTCGCCGGGAGTCAGGCGGACGTGCGAGCCGGCAACTCCACGCACAGTGATCTGCGGCCACCCGGCGAAATTCTGGCCGAGGTCGTAGACGCGGATTCCGTGCCCAGGTTCGCCAATCTTCACAGGATGGAAAACCTGCGTTACCTGGATGGGCGGTTGCGCCTCTGAGACCAGGCGATCGCTCGAATCATCCACGATGTCCACTGTTTCCCAGTTCCTCGCTGGAAAGCCAGGCTTGTTCCATCCCGGCTGCTCGTCGCGCGCGTCATAATCCTCGCCGCCGTAGATGCACGAAAAGCGAATAGGGCTTGGGGCCGCCTTCCATCCTTCGTCTGAGACTATGGATTCGATAGACCCGTCCGCGTACTCGATACGAAGATGAAGAATGAACTTTGGCCGGCCGAAACTTCCGTTGAACTTCACGTACCGGCCGCCCGCCACGTTGTACATGCCATTGCCGAGCACTACGCCCACCGTGTTGGCGCCTGGATGGAGAAGATCTTCAACGGGGTACGTCACGTACAAGTTGGTGCGGCGGTAGTTGGTCCAGCCGGGTTCCAGAACGTCATCTCCGACCTTGCGGCCGTTAAGATACAGCTCAAAATATCCCAGACCGCAGATGTAAACGGTGGCGCGGCGTACTTGGCTAGTGAGCGTGAAATCGCGACGGAACATCGGCAGCGGCCCGGAATTAATCGCCGTGCGGCTCCAGGCTACCCACCGGGCGCGCCATTCCTCAGGTTTCAGGATCCCCATCGACCAACTCGCCTTAGAACTCCATTCGGAGGATCTGTCATCCCTGTCCCAGACACGTACCTTCCAGTAGCACTTCATGTGCGAGGAAAGCGGTTTGCCGCCGTAGGCAATCTGAATACTTTCACGGCTGATGACTTTCCCGCTGTCCCATAAGTCCGCCCGGCCGCTCTCCAGTGTCGCGAGTGAGGAAGCCGCCAGAATCTGGTAAGCGGACTGAGTTTGACCCCGCTCGGAGGAATCGAGGGTCCAACTCAGCCGAGGTTGAAGAGTATCCACTCCGCGAGGCTCAACCCGTGATTCGCAACGCAGGTGCGAGGGGGAGACGCCCGCGGACGTCAAGAGAGCGAAGAGCAGGAAAGTGGACATAAATGATCGGTGGGCGCTGGCAGGGAGCGCCGGGGCTGAGCGCCGCTCGCCCCTACGACCCGCATGAGACGCCCGCGGCGCGGGCGCTTAGATGATGTCTTCGGTCTTGGGATCCCACTGCACGGCACGCCGCTTATGATAAGAGGTCACCGCCATCTGGCAGGCGATGGCCGAACGGTAACCGATTTCGAAGGGGCAGATGGGTTCCTTGCGACTTCGCACGCCGTCGAAGAAATTCTGCATGTGTGCGGGTGTGGCGTCCAAGTAGCCCTTTGCGATCCCGCCTTCCACGGGGCTCGCCGAGATTGTGTCGACGCCGAGGCCCTCCCCCCGCTGCGGCTGGTAACGCACCTGGTCGGACTCATTCCGGGCAATGGTCCCCTTGCGGCCCAGGAGGAGATCGTGACCCTCGCCATAGAAATTGTTTCCGAACATGGAATTCCAGGTGAAAAGGACGTTTTCCTGTTGCATGGAAACGTCCACCGTGTCGGGTACTTCCATCTGTGGCGAAAGCAGGTTCGCGCCGGTCATGGTCACGCTGCCGGGAATCTTGAAATCCATCAGCTTGTACCAGAACCCCACTTGGTGGACCATGTTCTCAAACACGTTGCTGCCATCGTAGTCCCAGAAAAAGCGCCAGTTGATGAAGCGCTGAGGATCGAAGCGGTAGGACTTCGCTTCGCCCTCGAAAGCTTTCCAATCCACATGGTCTAGGTCGCAATCGGAGGGAATCTCACGGGTCCATCCTCCGTAGGGCGAATTGCGATAGTGGTGGGTGTGCAGGGCAGTGACGACGCCCATCTTCTCGGGAGTTACCATTTGCCGAATCCTGGAGAAACCCGGACAACTGATCGCCTGGATCCCAATCTGGACTACGCGGTCGGAGCTCTCGAACGCCTTGCGCATTCGCCGCGCGTGGTCTGGGTTGAACGCCATGGTCTTCTCCTGGTACACATCCTTGCCGGCCTGAATAGCTGGAACGAAATTCAAGGCATGCAGGTGCTGCGGGGTCGCGATGAGGACCGCATCGATGGATTTATCGTCGAGCAGCCGGCGAAAATCTTGGTAGGTGTCGATTCCAGGGACGAACGCTTTGGCTTCGTCAAGGCGTCGAGTGTATACATCCGCCACTCCGACAGCTTCCACATTCGGGCAAACGAGGGCCGCCTTAAAGATCTCCTGACCGCGGTCCCCGGCGCCGATCAGGCCGATGCGAATGCGGTCGTTAGCTCCCAGCACCCGGCCGGAGGGGAGGAGGCCGGACACCATCGCTGCGGTCGAAGCACGAAGAGTCTGCTTTATGAAAATGCGTCGCGTTGACATCGGGGAAAACTCCTTTGGATCTGCAGCGGATAACGCCTAGCGGCGAACCGAATTTGACCCCCCCCGGCGGGATTGTCAAGCCTTATGTCGGAGGTGCAGTCGGCCCTTGAAATTCCGCCGCGCCATGACCGGCCAACGCACGGAACCTGCGCGTGATTGCGGTTGCGCGACTCGTGCTGCCGCCCTATGATGACGAGCGGTAAAATGACCAGCGTGGATAAAGCGTTTCGGAGCGGCGCAGTGCTTGTGATTCTGGTGGTCGCGACCGGAGGTCGAGGTGTTGCCCAGCGGCCCGCTCCGGACGTCAAGACGGTTTTCGAGGAGGCGCAGCGCGCCCTGCTCGCGCACGACTATCCCAAAGCCGAAAAGGGTTTCCAGGAGGTTCTGAAAGCGGACCCGCATTCGGTGGCGGCGTATTCTAATCTGGGCGTGGTCTATATGCGCCTAGGCCGTTACGACTCCGCGCTCGAGGCGATCACAGCGGCGAAGAAACTCGCCCCGGAGATGCCCGGGCTCGATCTAAACCTGGGGTTGGCGTTCTATCACAAGCAGGACTTTGCGAGCGCGGCTCCGGCGTTCCAGCGCGTGCTCCAGTCGAATCCCCAGCACGCGCAGGCGCGCTATCTGTTGGGGGTTAGTTGCTTCATGCAGGGTGATTATCCGGGCACGGTTTCTGCGCTGGAACCCCTCGCCGAGCAGGAAAAGGATAACCTGGACTTCCTGTTTGAGCTGGGCGTGGCCTACGCGAAACTGGAGCGTACTGGCGACTCCCGCCGCACGTTTGAACAAATGCTTCGTGCAGGCGGCGACACGGCTCAGATGCACCTGCTTTGGGGAATTGCCTACCTGGACCTGGAGCAGTACTCCAGCGCCCAGGCCGAGCTCGAAAAGGCTGTGGCGCTCGACCCCCGCCTGCCCTTTGCTCATTACAATCTTGGCGTGGTTTATCAACATCAAGGCAAGCTGGACCTGGCAAGCGCGGAGTTCGAAAAAGAGATCCTGACCGCTCCCAACGAGCCCTGGAGCTACGAAAACCTCGGTTTGGTGTATCTCCAGCAGGACCATCCAGACCGTGCCCTCGAAATGTTCGGCAAAGCGCTCAAGCTGAATCCGAAACTCCCCCATTCCCTCGCCGGAGCAGGCAAGGCTTGCTTGCGCAAGGGCCAGCACGAAAAGGCCGCGACCTACTTCCAGCGGGCCGTTGAGCTGCAGCCTGACAGCGCTAAAATGCATTTCCAGTTGGGCCAAGCGTTGTTGAAAATCGGCCAACGAGAAAAGGGGCAGCAGGAAATCGCTGCGGCCGGCAAACTCCAGGAGCGCACCCGGAAAGAATTCGAACGAACCGTATCGGGGAGGCTTCCTCCGCCCGCCGTCCGCCAGACGGAGCCCTGAGAGGGAGCCTGGCTAAAGGACTTGTCAATTTGCCACGTGGTTCCAAGATGACTCCAAGATGCTTTTTTGGATTTCCCGCTCGCGTCGCGTTGCTCTCCGTTCTTTGCGCCGGAGGCAATTCGGTCGCGCAACCCGCCGCCCCCGCTAGGGATTCCTCTGCGGGCGGAACGGTGCTCATGTTAGGTGACTCCATCTTCGATTGCCACGAGGGCGACAAGCGGATCGAGGCGGTCATGATGCGTCTGTTGGCCAAGGCGGTGCCACAAGCCCTGTGGACCATCTCCAATGAAGCCCACGGTGGAGAATTCATCGGTCCGAAGGTCGGAATGCCTCTGGGAGTCTCGGAGCCCCTCTTCACCAGCGAGACGACGGGGCGCTTCTTCGCTATCGTGAAACGCCATCCCCATCCCGATGCGGTGATCGCGAATTACGCCGCGAACGACAGCAAGGTTTATCCGCCGGGGGTTTTTCGAAGCAGGCTCGAGATGCTCGCCCGGCATCTGCGAAAGCAATACCCCGGCGCGATTCTCATCTTCTCCACAAGCATGTATCTGGACCCGGCGCACTCGGCGCCTTATCACATCGACAATCCCCAAGTGGCCGAATTCAAGGATGGCGATTCACGCAACGCCTATTTGGAACCCTACAACGAGGAAATCCGCAAGTTCACCGCGGCAGAAGGTTATCGACTCGCAGATACTTATCGCCGGCTCGTGGCGGAAACCGCGAGAGGCAATTGGGACCTGCGCGTCCGCGCAGACGAGGCAGACCCGAGGGACGACCCCAAACATCTGGGGGATATGAAGTGGTTCGACAACATCCATCCCAACGACCGGGGAACGGAGGTCATCGCCGAGGGCCTACTGAGGGCACTCCTGCCACCGCATTAATCGCGCGCGTGAACGGGGAGCGCTTCCTCCAGGCGTTGGGGGCTGTCGGCGGAGCAATCGGTCCTCGGCGCGGCTGAGCTGGATTTCTTACGGAGGGGTTACGAACTTCAGTCTTCCGCGCAGGTGGCGATCAGTTCGGGCGCAGCCTCGGCTCTCTCCATCTCCCACTCGACCTTCTCTGCCAGTTCGCTGGCATAAGGAATGAAGTGGGGGGAGGAGATCAGTATCGTCACTTCCAGCCACATTGGGGGGGCGATTCAGTGCGTAGCGGGTAAAGATTCTCAGGAAGAATTTCCAGTAGGCCTACCCGTAGGAGGATCGGATGCCCTGATGCCAGATCGATCGCGCCAGAATCTTGAGAATATCGCCGGCCGTTGATGCCCACGAAGCGCCGGTCGGGCTGGCGCAGGTTGCCGGACTTGGTCGCCAGCAGCACGCCGCTGTGCCGACTTCACGGTTCAACAGAGGGGTTCTAATGAAGCAGGCCGCCGGCCTCATCATACTGTTCCTCGGACTCGCTTCAAGAAGCATGGCCGCGCCGAGAGTCGTTACGGTCGATTGCCGCGTCTTCCCTGGCTTGGCCGAAATGGACGGCAACTGGGCCGCCCTGAAAGTGGCTCACGACGGCAGGGTCTACGCGGGACTGGCCTGTCACGGCTGCGACGGCCACCTGGTTTCTTACGATCCCACGACCGACCGCGTGACGGACCTTGGCGATCTCACGTGGTTGAGTGGCGAATCCGCCCTGCATGGCGGGCCGCAATTGTACCTTTTCTATCCCTGGTAGCCCGCCGGCCGAGAAATTCGGGAGGCCACAATGAATCGCAGAGATTTCATAGGAACTACCCTGGCGGGGGTTGCGGCGTCACACCTTCCCAAACCGCCGGGGGTGATTGCAGCTGGTCCGCAGGATGTGATGCCGCGCGCCCTTTGGTTGGAAAACGGGCTGATTGATGCGGGCGGATCTCACGAGCCCTACATCTTCGTCGTCCGCCGGGGTGGCCAGCGGCGGGACGCGTACGAGCAGTACGAACGTAGCCAGAGCGAGGAACTCATCCGCCGCCTCAAGGACCAAGGGGTGGAAGTCTTCCACACGCATTTATACAAGGGCTTCGGCATGGCCGTGGAGAAGCCGGAAATGGAAGAAACCCGGCGCACCGTGGAGATTGCGCACCGTTACGGGCTGAAGGTCGATACGTACATCCAGTGGAACACCATGATGTACGAAACCTTTTTTGCAGAAGAGCCGCGCGCCAAGGACTGGATTCAGCGTGACATCCAGGGCCTCCCCATACTGCTGACTTACGGTTATCAACAATCTTTTCGCTACCGGCCATGTTTTGCGAATCAGGAGTACTTGGACTACTTGAAGAAGATCGTTCGCTACGCAGTGGAGGAGGTCAAAACGGACTTCATTCATTTCGACAACTTCGATCTGAACCCCGAGCCCGACTCCTGCCACTGTCCTACCTGCGTCGCGGGATTTCGGAATTTCCTGAAGGCCAAGTACCCTCCCGCGAAGCGGCGCGAGCGTTTCGGCTTCGAAAATGTTGACTTCGTGAATCCTCCGCAGTGGAACCGGGACAATCCTCCGGAGAAGATGGAGATTATCTTCGACCCGGCCATCCAGGAGTGGGTCGATTATCGTTGCCAGCTCATGGCGGACGCATTGCGGCTGATGGCACTGTTTGCGAAGTCATTGAACCCGGAAGTGGCGATTGAAATCAACCCCCACGGCATTACAGGGGGGAACCGCGCCTGGGAGAATGCCGTTGACCATCCCCGCCTTCTGAAGTGGACTGAACTGTTTTGGACAGAAGAAGAAAACCCGCCGGGCTACGAGCCCGACGGCCGATTGATATCGAAGATCCGTAGTTACAAGCTGGCCAGAGCCTTCGACAACATCCTCCTCACCTACATTGCCAATGACCCCGTGGCGATGGCGGAGTGCCTGAGCTTCAACCAGACCCTCGGCTACGTGGGCGAAGACCCTCTCACGCCAGAAATGTTGAAGTACCTTGCGTTCTATCGCCAGAACCGCGAACTGTTCGTAGGCACAAAAGAAGTGGCCACCGTCGCAGTGCTGCGTTCCTATCCTTCCATCACCTATCACAATGCCCGGGCGCAGTTGAGCGCCATTCTGGTGGAGCAGGCGCTGATACAAGCTCACGTACCTTTTGACCTGATCTTTGACGAGCAGTTGAGCGATCTCTCCCCATACAAGGTCCTCATCCTGCCGGATTCTGAGTGCCTCTCGGATGAGCAACTGGCTTCCGTTCGCCGCTTCGTCGAAAACGGCGGTGGACTTCTGGCTATCGGACAGGCAGGGCTATATGACGAGTGGCGTCGGCTGCGGATCGAGCCGGGCCTGCGCGGGTTGGTCGACCAGCAGCCGACCGCCCGGGCCTACGAAGAAACGGTGGGAGGAGGTTCACTCTCCCGGGGCGCATCCTCTCACAAAGAAGTCGGCAGGGGACGGGTGGTTTATTTTCCGAGTCTGGAGTTCGACGGTCCGCTGCCTGAACCCGAACCCTATTTCACCGTCAGCAATCGGTTCTGGAAGCGGCCGAAGAATTGGACCGAAATCGTGACGGGAATTCGCTGGGCAGCCGCGGCGGAAATTCCGCTGGAAGTGGGCGGGCCGGACTTCCTGGTAGTGAATGTTGTGGAGCAGGCCGGACGGCGGCGCCGGTTACTTCACCTCGTGAATTACAATGCCCGAAGCGTTCCCGTCGTAGGCTCGATCAGGGTCAAGTGTGATCTGCCCGAGGGTCAGACGGCGCGCGCGGTCCGAATCATCTCCCCCGACGCGCCGCAGCCGCAGAGCATCGAGTTTCGGCCGCGGGGCGCTGCGGTCTCCTTCGATGTGCCCGCGCTGAAGACTTATGCAGTGATCACGATCAATTGGTGAAAAAGGAATGAAAAAACTACGGCTCGATTGGTGGCTGGCTTGGCTGTGCATCGCGCTGTTTGCCCGTGCCGCTTCTCCCGCCGGGGCGCCCAGCCCTCGGACCCGGTGGAGTTTCAATTCGGGCTGGCTCTTCGAGAGACAGTCGCGGGGCACGGGTGAACTCGGGTCGTTCGACCGCGAGAGGGGCGTCGCCGGGCAAATCGAACCCCGCTTCCAGGAGGCCGGCAAGCCCGAATATGATGACTCCACATGGCAACGCACGAACCTGCCGCATACCTGGAATGCCCACGATGTGACGGATGAAAAGCCGGGTTACTGGCGCGGCATCGGCTGGTACCGAAAGCACTTCAAGCTCGATGGGAAGTTCAGGGGGAAGAGGATCTTCCTCGAGCTCGAAGGGGTGAACAGCGTTTCCGAGTTTTGGCTCAACGGAACAAAAGTCGGCGAGCACCAGGGCGGCTACACAAGCTTTGAGTTCGATATCACCGGCCCGGTGCACTTTGGCGAGCATGACAACGTGCTCGCGGTCAAAGTGGACAATCTCTTTCATGCTACGGTTCCCCCCACGGTCAAGACCGACTACAGCTTCTACGGCGGCATTTACCGCGATGTCTGGCTGAGGATCTCCGAGCCCACGTATATTTCCGGAGTCATTTGGACCACGCCCTCCGTGAATGAGCAGGCAGCTGAAATCACTGTGAAGTCCGAGATCATGAATAAGACATCGCAGCCGGGAGAGTACACGTTAGTGCAGGAAATCTTCGATCCCCAACAGCACATTGTTCAAAGCTTTGCTTCGCCCGTTCACCTGCCGGCCGGCGAACGTGTCGAGTTGAGGCAAGACAAGATTCACGTAGACCATCCCCTGCTTTGGGCGCCCGACACACCCTACGTTTATCAAATCAGAACAAGCCTGAAGCAAGGCGATCACCTCTCGGACGTGGTCGAGAATCCACTGGGCTTCCGCTGGTTCAAGTTCGATCCCCAGAAGGGCTTCTTCCTGAACGGAAGACGCGTCGAAATTCAAGGAACCAACTGGCACCAGTCCTATCCGGGGATGGGCAATGCCCTGCCCAATTCGCGGCATGTCAAAGACATGGAAATGATCCGGGAGATGGGGGTCAACTTCTGGCGGACCTCTCACTATCCGCACGATCCAGCCACGATGGAGGCTTCGGACCGGCTGGGGCTGATGGTGTGGGAAGAGTTGCCCGTCAACAAGGAAATCGGCGACCCCAACGAATACACGGCGAATGTGCTGAAGATGGCCGAAGAGATGATACGGCGCGACCGGAACCATCCTGCAATCATCCTGTGGGGGATTGCCGGGGAGATTAACGCTCCGGCGTCGGTTTCAAAACGCGTCGTCGCGACGGTGGCGAAAAAATACCGAGAGCTCGACCCGACGCGTCCCGTAGCGATGCATGAGCCGCGGAGTGAGGAAATCGAGGCGCTGGTGGATGTGGTTGCCCTCGGCGTCAGCAAAGAGACAGACGAGAAACATCGCAAGTACCCCAACCGAAACTTCATGACCGCGGAATACGCCGTCGCCACCATGGGACGCGGGATTTACGGCGGCGGACCGGAGAGCGAAGACCTGGCCTGCGAGAAGCACGAGGAGTATCTCCGCCAGCTCAACCTCCGCCCCTGGATGGCGGGCGGCGCCATCTGGCATCAGTTTGATTACGAGGGCGAAACCTACGACAACGTTATTCCGCACATTGTGGCCTTCGGTATGGCCGATATCTGGAGAATCCCGAAGGACGTCTACTACTTTTACCAGAGCCAGTGGGCATCGAAACCCATGGTCCACATTGTGGGACACTGGACCTGGCCGGGGGAGCAAGGCCAGATGAAAGCGGTGATGGTTTATAGCAACGCGGGAGAAGTCGAGCTGTTCCTGAACGGGAAATCTCTGGGCGCAAAAAAGGAAGGACACGATCCAGGACTGCTCCATCCGCCTCGCGTCTGGCAGATACGCTATGAGCCCGGCGAGTTAAAGGCTGCCGCCTGGGAGCAAGGGAAGGAAGTCAGCGACGAACGCCGCACCGCCGGTCCGGCGCACCATATCGTCCTAGAAACCGACGTTCAGCAACTGGAGTCCGGGAATCCCGAGAGCCTGGCGTATATCACGGCCCTCGTCGTCGATGAGCACGGGACCGTGGTCCCGTCTTCGTGTCACCCGATTACCTTCACGCTTTACGGTCCGGGGGAGTTGCTGGAGCAAACCTGGCTCGGCCATGGCACCGGCACGACCTGGAACGCCATCGCCGGGGTGACGCGCATTGCCTTTCGGACCACGAATCGAACAGGACATGCCGTCATCAGCGCCTACTCTCCCGCCCTGGGGATGGGTCGCATCGAGCTACAAGTAACCGCGCCCGGCAAACCTGACGAAATGGAATACGTAGAGGAATTCGCCGCCGATGATGGCGCCAAGAACTGAGACCAGTTTCTTCAGAACCTGCGGGGGGCAGGACCTCACAAGGCCGCTGACCTGATGAGGAGAAGAAGCGCACATTCCATCAGGGCCCGAGGAGCATCCCACTCCTCAGTTCGCAGAGGCCGATATGCACGCGTCTCTTGTCTCAAAGCGCCCGACTCAGAAGGCTCTTGCATCCGGGATGGGTCCATATATGCCCCCATTCTCTGTACTAATCGTAATGTGAGTTACTGGGTGACCCGAGCCGAGTGCTTTTCCCCAGACGTACCCTCGTCGTAACCTTGCTCGACGCCTCAGCTTGTGCGCGGCTTGTCGCTTTGGCTTAAGTAAGGACCCGCGCGACCTGCAGCATTTAGTAACGCTGAAACTGCATCCAAAGTTCTGTACTCAAATATTTCAATCCCGAATCACAGATCACGATGGCCACATCTGCACCCTTCAACATCAAGTCCTGACGCCTGCGGCTTTGAGCACTTTCTATCCAGCCATAAAAAGCCAGTGTTGTCGCCTACCTTCATTTCCAGCGTGCCTAGTGGAGAATACTTTTCGATTTGTCATGCCTCCAACCTTAAACGGCCGTCCTCAGAATTGCTCATTTCATTTTGGAGATTACCACCTTAAGTCGCTGTCGCTTGAGGGGCGCGAATCAATGTCAAAACTGCTGCTGTAGCCAGCAGAGGGACCACTCCGGCCGCAATGAAGGCGGGGAGATAAGAATACTTATCGACAATTGCTCCCGCCCCAAACGTGAAGAGTGATCCCATGACTCCGGCGGCGAACCCACGCAGTCCCGTGACAGACGCTACAACATCCTGAGGAAAGAGGTCGGATGGAAACGTCAGCGCCATCGTAGACCAACTGGCGTAGCCCCAAGTAGCCAGACTAATCAGCGCTAAAGCCCAATAGGCATTTGGCGCATGTGTGACCGGGATCGCGGCAAGCATGGGAACTGCACTAAGGATGCACACCAACTTCCGCGCACGGATGACGGGCATTCCCCGCTTGATGAAGAATCCCGACCCGAAACCGCCCGTGAAGTTTCCCAGGTCGGCGGCCAGGAAAGGGATCCAGGCAAAGATCCCAATCTGCTTGAGGCTGAAACCACGCGCGTCGCTCAGATACTGAGGTATCCAGAAGACATAAAACCACCAGATGGGGTCGGGAAAAGCGCGTCCGAGGACAATTCCCCAGACATTCGGCTGCTTGAGAAGAACGAGGTATCGCCACGGCCGCGATCGGCGGGACGCTGTGGCGGTGTCACGCCCCGCTTCGATTAATTGCCTCTCTTCCACGCTGACTCGTGGATGGCTTTTCAAAGGATGGTAAATGGTCAGCCATGGTGCCAGCCACAGGAGCCCCAACAAACCCGAGGCTACGAAGACGTAACGCCAGCCCACCGTGGCAGCCAGCTAGGCCACGAGGGGCGGGGCGATTACTGCGCCGACACTCGAGCGACTGTCAAAAATCGCGACGGCCAACCCCCGTTCCCGCGCGGGAAACCATTCGGCGACAGCTTTAGCGGCTCCCGGCCAGTTGCATCCTTCGCCCATTCCTAACAGGAAGCGGAAAAGTCCAAAGGAAAATACGGAGTTCGCGAAAGCGGTCAACATGCTGGAGAGCGACCACCAGATCAGGGCGAGCGCCAATCCAAGCCTGGTCCCGATCATATCAATGAGAATCCCTCCCACGAGCCGCGTGAGCGCATAGGCAATTTGGAACGCCGAAACAATCTGCGCGTATTGAGTGTGGTCGAGATGCAGTTCGTGAGTACCGGAGCCAGAACGGAAAGCGTCTGACGGCTTATGTAGTTGATTACGGTGGAACCGAAAAGCGTCCAGACGATCCACCAACGAAGGCGCTTAAGGGTTTTAGTCTTGATTTGCAGGGATTAGCCTTTTGTTAAGAATACATGGGCTTGTGACGCGATGGGCCCACGAGGGTCGTCGCATGAATGAATTGCGAGGCTCAATGCTTCTTCCACTCATCTTGCGGATGTTATTCTCGGCCAACATGGCCCGATGGGCCGCCGGATCCTGACACGCAGTCAATCCGCCCCGCCCAAGGGATTAGAGTTGATCGGCCGTGCGCTGCCTGTCACGACAGGTGAATGTAAGAAGAACAGCCGATCCACTCTCATGACTTCGGTACGACTTCCAGAACAAGATGGTCTGTAAATTGCCTATCGAGGTAAGGGCTCGAACCTTTCAAGGAACCCAGGCTTTTGCCGTGTTCATAGTCGATCACCTCGTATTCCCTGGACTTGTCCAAACCCCGCAGCTCTAGGCGGCCTTCCCAAACTTCATCCCTCGAAGGGGGCAGGTCGGGAGGCTTGTCTAGACCCCACGACCGGTTTGGGGGTGTAAAGAAGGCGTAATACATCTTCTGGTCTTTCCGAATCGCGTAACCTTCTGGAACATCAAAGCCAACCGTGTACAAATCCAAGAACTCGCCACTGGAAATCATTTTCTGCCGGTAGAGATCGAACCACTTCTTCCAGATTGCGTCTTTGTCAGGCGTGAGAAGAAGGGCCTTCATTTTCTCCAACTCACCCCGATATTCCAGGTCGCCGGGGAGTTTGTCGATCTTCGGCCACACAAAAATCGTGCCGATGACTCCTCCGGTGCCCATGCAGGAGGCAAAATCCCTGCCTGTTTCTGCCTCGGTCGAGCCGATCTTTTTGAACTGAGTCGACTCAACACGATCCGCGAAGACGGGCGCAGTTGGTCCCATGAGCGCCTTATACATCTTTACCCGCCAACGAATTTGCTCTGACCCAACCGGATCCGCCGTTACTGGCTCATTCGTGGTGGGAAGCAGGCAATGATTGATTGTGGTTCCGCACGGGCAGATCATGAGCATGCCCTGGGGATCGTACTTTTCGATGACCTTGCGGAAATCTTGAAAGAGATCGGCCAACTGTCGTACCGAGTCATAGGGGGAGGCGTGGTGATGGGCGGCGTTATAGCAGGGCGGGGCTGTGAAAATCACGTCCATGTAAAAACCATCCGCTTTCCAGTCTACAATCATGCGTTTTGCCAACTGCACCATGTAGTCCCGGGCGGGGGGATAGGCGGGACATAGGGCGGCCAAATCTCTTGAAATCGGGAGCAGTTTGCCTCGCTGGTCTTGGATAAGCCAGTCGCGGTGCTGCTGCGCCACCTCGGCGGGTGAGCTGATCATTTTTTCGATATCGAGAGATTGTTTGGGCCGCCCCACGGGGTCATTGTACAAGCCACTTCGCCGGAACTCACTGACCTGAACCCCGTAGGGCAACCACCAGAGGAGGCTCTTCAGGCCGGCCTGATGCAACCGGGCGATCATTTCTCTGAAGCCGGCCTCACCACCGAACTTGTCGGGACGTGGCATCCAGTCGCCGTAGTGATCCCACCACCGATTGTTTATGATGAGCCACTCGATCCCAAATTCTTTGAATTTGGGGATGGAATGGTAGACTTCCGCGGGCCGAAAATTGTGGCCGAACGCGTAAGTCCACCAGATGGGATGATAGAGGCTTTCGGAATACTTCAGGAGAGTCACGCCCTGCGCCCGCAGCATAGCGCTGTATTTTGCCAGCGGCTCATAGAAGTCGCCACGATGAGCCGTGACGAAGCTGCGCGGTGTAGTGAGGGTTTCGTCCCGCGCCAGCGTCGCTTGCGGACGGGTTTCAAGATAAGAACGCGTCAGGTGCCCCTGCGATTCAACCGGGATCCAGCAAGCCACGGCCTCCGGCTCGATGTGGCCGCTCGCCATTCCTACCCGACCATTCCAGTAGTCGTTTACAGGAATTCCTCCGCCATTTCCCTGGGCGATCATCTGTCCCATAGGATTTTCTGCCCGGAAAGAAGCTGGCAGGGCAAAAACCGTGTCCCGGCCCCACAGCAGGCTAACGCCCTGAAATGTCCATGGCCCTCTCGGTCCCTTGCTGGGAGATTCGATGGTTTGAGAAACCTGCACCACACGGTTGATTTGAATCGGGCTTGACCCCAGGTTCTTGTAGGTGGCTGTGAGAATTGCGCTGCGAGGGAAGGAGGGGCAAAGGTCAATGTCGAGAATCCTCTCCAATTGCAGGTCCCCCTCGGAAGCGCGGGAAGGCACTCTGACCCGCACACAGTCCCCGAGCCTGGTGCGTGACTGGTGAAGCGCAATGCCGGAGTACTGAATGGCGAAATTCTGGATATCCTTCTCACCAATCGTCACGCTATCAGAAGGCCTGCCGTCGGCCTCCGGCGTGTGGCTGTTGAGGCTCAGTTCCTCGCCGTTCTCTAAGAGCGCCGTTGATAGTGCGTGTTGAGGGCTCAGGCGAATGACCAAACTGCCAACGCGAATCGTGATATTGCCACCCTTGCGGTACGAGACGGCCACGCCTCCGCTGCTCATTTCCTTGCTCCCACCCGGATTACAGTCCAACATCCCCCCGGTGAGAATGACTCCCAGGATGAAAACAACATATGTCAGGCTGAGCGGAAATCTGTGCTGAAGCCTTCCCACAGGGACCTCCAAGGTCTGAAAGTTGCGACGGTTTGGTTCGCCAGGGGAGAGAAAGGGGACAACGCTGAATCCATCCTTCCACTTTTCCCTCGCTGGGGGAGCAAATACGCCTGGTTATGTCTCTTCGATCACCTTGAGGCTAAGCAGGCGGCCCATCTGATGCGCCGCGTGCAGGTGATCGCCGCAGAATAAGACGCGGTGCAGGTCACCGGAGTAGTTCATGAGCATCTTGGACGCGTCCCGCACCTGCGTGGCGTACTTGGTTCGACAGCCGCGGGGCAAATCCGGCGTAGCGATGACCTTCCCCGCTGAGACCAGTAAGGTTTCGGCATCCGCTAGCTTGGCCACAGTCACGGCTTGGCCTACGCCGCGCCACTTGACCTGCATGGAGACGCCCTTGTTGTCCTCCATGTGTGAGCGCACGATGTAAGGTGCCGGAGGATGGTTAAAGCCATCCAGACGAGTGGCGCAGACGCAATGCGTGTGAATCACCGTGTTGGTCTTTGTATTGATGACCGGGTCACTAACGAAGCCGGGCTTTCCGGAATAGTAGGTGAATAGCATCTGCGTGAAGGCGCTTTGCAGATCAGCCTCACAGACTCCGTAGAGAGCGCGATCGTTCAGCTTGGACCACGCGACGCACGGATAGGCGGGCAAATCTCCGCGGCGAAACCCCCCGAGGCAGTCGATGGTAATGGCATTGGCCTGTTCCTCCTCCAGCAGCTTCTCGACGGCGTGATAAAGACGGAACGCATCGGCGACCTCGGGAAGGTTCGGTTCCACTACCTTCAGGGCGGCATTCATGAAGACCGTTGCGGCGCGTTGCGCCGCTTGGCGGTCTGCGGCATCATAAAGACTCTGCAAGCGGGAATATGGCACGAACCGAATAGCTGCGCCGAATTTTTCCTCCAATGCTCTGCTCAAGGCAGTGGGCTCAGTTTCGGGCCGAATGCACACAACCCGACTCCGGCGGAGGTGGTGCCGAGCTGCCAGCACGCGCAAAGGCGTCTCAAGATCGCCGAAGTTGCTCGAGGCCACCACTTCCACGCGTCGGCCCCTGGCAAGCAGGTCCGACCATTGAGACCAGTCGTGGCCGCTGTAAGGCTGTGAAAACAGCACGAGTGGCAGGCCGGACTCGCTCAGCGGGTCAATCAGATTCATAACCGTGGAAGTCAGATTGAAGACTAGCAGCCCGTCTGCTTCCTGCATTGCCCCTTGAACCCGCGAGAGATCGTCGGGCACACGTAACAGCTCGTGACCCATGAATCTCACCGCGGGCTCGGGTTTGGCTTCGAAAGCCTCGAGCACCGGCCGGATGCGTTGGATGTCATCTTGAGGCTTGAAATCCGGTCGCGGCCAAGTGGGAACGGGCTTGGCAAGATAAAGGACGAGTATCGACGCAGGCGAGAGGCGGACGGCAGGCGCCGCGCCGCCTGCCTCAGCGGGGACTGATGCCTGCTGGTTCATCTCCCCCGCCACGGTCAAGGCGACCGCTGTCGTACCTAGGAACTCCCTTCGGGAAAGATCGCTCTTATTCGGCATGGTTTCTCCTTGAAGTGACAATAAATGCACACGTGATAACTACAGATAAGTTGCCCGTGTCCAACCCAAGATGAAGTTGCCAGCAAAGACGCTTGTCCATAGGTCTCCAGCCGCGAGCCTCTCCGAACGGGCGGCAGGGCCGGGTGAGCGGTCTCACCGGCAATGGCAGGATTGCTGCGGACGGCGGCGGCCCGCACCCAAAGGCATTGTGCGGACCCGCGTCGGTGTGCTTGGGGCGCCATCGCTCGATCAATACCTTCGCCTCCAGCAAGATTCTTCCTCTCCCAACGGTCCGGCGGAGTTAATGCGTTGTGATCCACTCCTCCAGTTTCTTTGCGACGTCCTTTTCCAGCGGCACGACCTTTACTTCCAGCGCTTCAGGGGCGTTTGTTGACTGGTAGGCTCTTACTGGCTGCACAAACGCTGCGAGTGCTTCCTCCTGATGCATCTTCCGAGTTAGCGGGTCCTGTGGGTTCATCACCAGCAGCGGGCGTGGTGCCAAGGAGGCGAAGACGTCCGTGAGATCGAAATCTTGCAGCGCTCCCGGCAACAGGATATAAGCGGGCTGCTCGTAAAGTTCCGCCGTGGCGAGCGCACTGTACGACACGGGGATTCCTTCCACAGCCCTCGCCGAGATTCCCGAGTCTACCGAAGCGGCAAACAACGCGGTGACCCCTGCCCAGCCTCTTCCGACGAGCGCCACACGCTGGGGGTCAACATCCAAACGCGCGCGCAGATAGCGGACGACCCCGAGTGCGTCGCCAACGCGCATTCCCAGAAGAGTCCGCCCCAGAAAGAACGCCGCGTAAGCGAAGTCAGCATCCGTTCCATCGCGCGGGAGGAAGTAGTTGACTCCTTGTTCTCGCACGTCGCGAGGGGCCCAAGTCTCTCCGAAACCCCGAACATCCGCGACGGCCACAAGGTTGCCTTGCTGTGCAAGCGAGGCGAGCAGATCCGGGCTGTCCTGTTCGCCAAGCCGATCGCGTAAATAGACCACCGCGTGTGGGCGCCCCTGCAATCCTTTTCGGTGAATCAAGCGAGTCGGAACCACGATGCCGGGCTCAGTCTCGAGCAGTAACTTTTCAATGACCAGATTCCCCACTTCGTTCTCGCCGAGGGTTCTTGCTGGAGGCGCCGTCGTATCGGCGGAAAGCCCCAATCGACTGCGGATCTTCTCGGCAAGATTTGCGTGAAAGGCAGAAGAATGACGCAGCGTTTCCAGTCCACGCAGTACCCGCTCCGCTTGGGCATGATTGAAGTCGTAAACCCTCTTCCCACCCAACGAAGTGATCACCTGGCCGGTCGGCGTGCATTGCAGGGTTTCATCTTTCTCCGTAACGATTTCCGGCTCGTGGGCTTCCGCGTCGACGCCTTTCAGCCAGTGGTCGAACCAGGCATAGGTAGCTTCGCGCAGCGGCTGGCTATACATGTGGCGGTGGTCGAATTCCGTCATCTTGATCCGCTCAGGTGCGCCGAGCTTTCTATATAACTCCTGAAGTTCGGCGAATGCCTGGCGGGTGCCTTCGATGGGCAGGAAATCGCGCGTGGCGGCCCCAATCAGCACCGGCCGTGGCGCGATCATGCTGACGAATTCTGTGTTGTCGAGCCCGGCTGCCAGCAGGCCGGGAATGTCCTGCTCCGGATCTGCTTCCAGGTCGAGCGCCCTGGCTTCAATCTTCTTCCGCAGTGAAGTGATGTAGGTGACGCTCGACGCCACCTTCACGCGGGGATCCAGCATGGAAATGTACGTGGTGTGCGTGCCGCCCCCGGAGCTACCGGTCGCGCCGACGCGCGAGGCGTCCACTTCCGGCAGACTCACGAGGTAATCGAGGGCGCGAATTCCATCCCAAACAAAGTACCGGGCCAAATTCTGTCCGAACAGGGTTTCTTGCAGTCCCGCCATGGCGTGCTGGTTGTCGGTACCCTTCAAGAAGATCTCATGGTGAAGGAAGTCCCAATACTGATAACGCTCCCCCTGTCCCATGGGGTCATAAGTCAGAACTACATAGCCGCGCTTGGCCAGCCCGATGAACAGGTGTTGATAGGTTTCGTACGCCTTTCCGTTCACCGAGTGGCCACAGGGTGATAGCACGGCGGGAAACGGCCCCGCCCCGCCATGAGGAACATAGAGATTAGCGGTGACATAGTATTCCGGCAGGCTTTCGAACACGACCTTGCGAACGGTATACCCCTCCCGCGAGAACTCACCCATGACGCGCGCGTTGAGGGACGCGCGCTCGCCGGGCAGTCCCCCAATCAGCTCCAGGAATTTCTTTCGGTTGGATTCTTGCCAAACTTGGAAGTCAGCCGCACTGTCAATGGCCCGCAATTTCGCAATGCGTTTCTCCGTGAGTTGATCAGTCTGGCTGAGGAGGAAATTAAGTAGCATTCCCCCATATTGACTCTCGTGGGGTGTGCCCTGAATGACCTTAAGGTCGGCCTCGCGGAGGCGCTCTTGCGCCGCCAGACTTGACCACGCAAGCAAGAAAACAAGGAGCATACCCAAAGCCCGAGCAGCCCACCCAGCGGGGTCTTTCCCGCACAGAGCCAAGCTTCTCGGTCGACCGGTTTCAGCCTTGATGATCATTTTTCGCTACTCCCGGACTCGGAGGGTCAGCGTGCCACGACGTCCCAAGCTGCGCGCGGGTCGGCCAACTCGGGATCCTGCGCCAGACGCCTCGGCTCAGAGCCGTCGAAAACCGCAAGCTCGGCGTTGAGAATTAAACTAACTGGCTCGGCCGGGAACAGGACGGGCTCATCTTCCCCCGCTCCTGCTCCACAGCCGAGCCACCTACAGCGTGTCACCTAGAAGGTCAGTTTCAGCGCCATCTGGATGATGCGTGGATCCCGCGCCGTCGTAATCCGGCCGAACGTGTCGTCACTCACTATCGTGTCCAGGTTATTCAACAGCGGATGATTGAAGACGTTGAAAAACCCCGCCCGGTACTGCAACTTGAGCCGCTCGCTCAGCGAGAACACTTTGTGAACGCCGAAATCGACGTTGAAGGTTCCGGGGCCGATCAAAGTGTTCCGACCGACGTTCCCAAAAGTGTTATCCGGCGCTATGGTGAAGGCGCTGGTGGTGAACCACTGCGCAATCCTATCGCCGCGCGAGCCGGCCGTATATTGCGGCGTGGAGACAAGCTGAGCTTGGTCATTGGAATTCGCAGGAATGCTGAACGAGGTATCTGCGCCCGAAGTGACGTTCAGCGGGAAGCCGCTTTGCCAAGACCAGATCCCCGATGTCTGCCATCCACCGAGGAGGGCTTTTGCTAACCCGTGTTGGGGCGAGGGGAGCTGCCATATATAATTGAATACGAAACGGTGCGGGACGTTGTATTCGGAAACAGCCCGGTATGCATTCAGATTGTACGGATTGACTATGTTAATCGTGTCCATATCGGTCTGCCAGGAGACCGTATCGATGCTCTTGCCCCAGTTGTAATTCGCGCTCACGCTCACGCCTCTGGAGAAGCGCTTCTCCACCGAAACCTGCAAGGCGTTGTAAACGGAGTTTGCGCCGGACTGATCCTGGGTCATCTGTAGGAACTGCTGGTACGGCCGGCGAGCGTCCTCGTTGTCGGCCGTGGCAGTCGGACTAGGCAGTGGCGCGTTGGCGTCCGTATTGTAGGCAAGATGTCTTCCTAGCGAAGCTACATAAGCGATCCGCGCCAGCACGTCCTTTGCGAACTGATGTTCCACGGTCAGATTCCAGTTTGTGATTCTAGATGGTGTCCAACCAGACCAGAGTATGTGTGTCGAGAAGGATCAGCGGAGAGCCTCCCATTCCTCGGGAGGCACGACGGGGGATTCAATATCGCCCACAATCCTGATGACACCCTTCAAGCAGCCGAAGACGTCGTCAGGATTCTTGTCCGCGGGCACGAGCTTGGCGACGGGCTTGCCCCGTTTGGTGATGACCACGGGCTCGCGTGTCTTGTGCACCTGGTCCATGACCTTCAGACATCGCGCCTTGAACTCTCCTGCCGCCATCGTCTTCATAGACCCCTCTCCATGACCATGGTCAGAAAGCGCAAGCACCGACGAGAGACGCCTCACCGAGGCGTCTCTACATTTCCGCTGCGGAAGGCTGCGGAGTTACACCCCAACGGTGCGCTCCCCCTCTACCCAGTTGTCGTCCCGGTCCCCAGGATGCCTCTTACGAATGAGGTCGATCTCCTGGTCAGAAAGTGATTCTTGGGTAACCGCCTGCCTAAGCAACCGGCCTAGGAGTTCGAGATCGAAATACGCGCATCTCGGGTTGAATCCATCTGGCGATACAGTCGTCCCGCGCCATACAAGCGCAAAGGGCCAGTCGCCATTCTGAATTCGACCTGGGCAAAGTCGATACTGGCCGTCATGGATCGGAATGCTAATTAGTTCGCTGTGGGTTGGCATCTGTATTTACCTCCCAGAGGGCCTTACGAAGCAGGAAGGCCCATAGTCGGAAGGGCTCCCGCCGGGGCTACTCGTAATGCCGTCTGATGTAATCCACAACATCTCCTACTGCGCCTCCAATTGAACGCGTGCTGCCACTATGGAGAATGTTACCCTTTCGGTCTTGGAGGACAATCTTCGTGTCTTTCACCCACGCCTTGAGTCCACCCTTTCCGAGCTGGCGAGTGACCTGAAGGATCAGATCTGCTTTGGTCTTATCCGTCGTTACTCTCATTCCCTTCCTGCGCAGAGTTTTGATGGTTTCCAATAGGGTGTCCGACGACCCTTCTGCCGTACTCTGTCGACTGGATACCTCTTCGACAAATAGCAGCGGCAGTGATTGCTTGCCATCGTTAGAACTGTCTCGGACTTCAGACTCGCGGGAGAGGGCCTTTCGCCGTGCAGCGGCGTCAAGCATCGCTGCGATTATCTTTTCCCCAACGCCCTCGGCCTTGAGTTCGGTGAGGGCATCAATAGACACGTCGAAATCCGACTCATTGGTCTGGATCATTTTCACAATCGTGTCATCAGCAAAGCCCGAACGAACCATCTTTACGATGTCCGCGTTCGACACAGGTTTCACAGGCTGGCTGGAAGTGGTGGTAGAGGCTGCCAGGACTAAGATTACCAGGACCTACTGTCCTGAGTTGGAAGTTCGGTTACTAATTCGGGGCGCTTTTCGCGGTTGAGACACCAGCAACCGCCTTGTTTGCAATGCATGGAGCGTTCTGGGCCGCCGTGAATCAGTCATGTTTCTAACAACTCAGGACACTACCATGGCTTCGTCGAATCGGTTTCGGGCTGCATCAAGAGCTGCCAATCGCGGGGTGGCTCAGCACCCCGGTTTGTGGAGTCGGCGATTCCGAAGAGTGCATTTTGCTCTTCCTTCTGGAGGGAATCAAGGTTGAGGGCAAAATAAAAGGGCGGACACGAGGCCCGCCCCTACGGTGGCTTGTTGTAGCGGCGAGCTGCGCTCGCCGACGGCGACGTTCACAGATCGCCGCGACAGCGGACTGCCGACCCTTTCAAAAACTGCCGATCCTTCGTCCGGCTGCCGACGGACGAAGGATGACAAATCAAGCTTACGCCCCGTGGTGGTAGACCTCCCAGCCCTTGTAATTGGCCAGGGCTTCGTTGACGGCGCGGCCGAAGTGGCTGCGATTGACAGCGACGTGATGTTCGTAACCGTTCTTGCAGACGTACTGCAGGAGTCCTTGCAGGTCGGGGACGCGAATCACGCCGTAGCCGCCGAAACTCGGGAACTTGTCGCGAGTGATTTCGCCCTCGCCAGTGTACGCGCGCATGCGTCCGCCGAGGTCGTCAGTGGAGACGCGGCAATAGGTGAGCGGCCCGGCCTTGAGCTGCCCGACGACGGTCCCAAAGGTGTTGTCCTTGCCCACCGAGCCCGCGATGATCTCCTGGAAATCCATCTTCGCGTCTTCGAGGAAGTGCTTGGGAAGGTTCGAGCAGTGGAAGATGACGCACTTGTCGGGATCGTCGCCGTAGTTGTTGTTCCAATCGACGATGGCGCTGGGGTCGCCGGAAGCAAGTTGCAGGATGTACATGGCGACCATGCCGACCATGTCGGTCTCGCAGGCGCTGGGCAGCAGGTTGTTCGACATCATGCTCATCAGCGCGCAGGGCACGACGCCGAAGAACTCCTGCATCGCTGTCCAGCATTGGATCGACGTGCCAGCGAGCGCGTTGTCCTTCATCCAGTTGTCTGTCACCACGCCGAACTTCGCCATCTTCAACAGGGCGTGGGGCGGGATGCCTTGCGTCGGAATGTAATTGGAGATTCCAGCCAAGCGCGCCTGCACCTGAGCGTCGTCGTCCTTGAGGCGGCCGATGCGGCCGAAGACTTCCGAGAGGTCGAGTGTCTCGACGGAGATGCCGTGGTTCTCGAGCAGTTTTTCGCTGTAGCGCACGGTGTTGAACGCCGAGGGACGCGCGCCCAGAACGCCCACTCGCAGGTTCTTCAGGCCCTTCACAATCCGGCAGGTGGCGGCGAAGGTGCTCAGGTCCGCCCGGTAAGAATCGGAATCCGGCGCCACGGTGTGCAAGTTGGTGAGAGTGAACTTGACGCCGTACTGCCAAAGGTTGTTGGTGACGGAAATTTTCCCGCAGAAGCTGTCGCGGCGGCCGCCCATCAACATCTTGGCGGGGTCGTCGGGTGTGGCCTGGACCAGCACCGGGACGTCGAGGCCAGCCATGCGGATGCTGTTGGCCACGCCGCGCTCGTCGCCGAAGTTGGGCAGACTGACGAGGATGCCGTCGATCTCGTTGCGATGTTTCTGGAAGAGCTCGGCGCATTTGCGCGCGTCGCTCAACGTCTCCACGGAGCCAAATTTGGTTTCTTCGGGAGTCAGGCAAACGGTTTTGTAGCCTGCCTTTTGCAGGACCTTGAGCATTTCTTCGCGGCCGTCGCGCGCCAGGACGTCGGGGAAAAAGCCGCGGTTGCCGATGATGACGCCGAATGTCGTGGGTTGCATGATGAGAACCTCCTACGAGGTGCAAAAGATAATAGGACTGAACCGGGGCGCTATCATAGCACGGCCGAAGCGCGGATTGAACAGCGCCTGCCGGCAGAGGCAGTGAATGGCGAATTGTGAATAGTGAGTTGTGAATGACAAACGCTGCGCGAGGCGACCGTCAGCCGGAATCAACGGCGGGTTCTTATGTCGTCATTTGTCACCCGTCACTGCTCTTGAAGCCGGTCGAGCGCCAGGTAAAGAATCAGGCCGAGGCCGGCATTGGCCAGCGTGCTTGCGGCGAGCGCCAGAGGCTGGAAAGGAGGCGGAGGTTCCAGAAGGACGCGGTGCAGGGCGGCCAGAAACAAGCCGTGGATGAGCACCAGCGAGGCAGTGAGTGCCAGGCGGCCAAATACGTCTTCGATTTCAAATTTGATGCTGGCGCTGGCGGCGAGATAGCCGACAAGACCTTTGGCCATTCCGAACAGGCCGATCAGTCCGCTGGAGAGCGCATCCTGCGCGAGGCCAGTCACCGTGCCCAGGGCGATGGCGAAGACTTTATTGCGCCGGCCCACGGCAAAGTAAATCGTGACGAGGAGCGGGAAATCAAATAGGCGCGCAAGCGGCATACGGACGGGCAGCACCGTCTGCAGCAGCAGGGCGATGAACACCGTCACCCAGAGGACGGCGGGATGCCCGCGGAAAGCCGTGAGCGCGCGCTGGAGCGGTTTCGCCATCGCGGGCCAGAGTAACAGATGCCTGCAACCTTGGGTAGGGGCGACGCGGGCGAGACGCGGAGATCGCGAGCGGCTAGGGCATTGCCCGGATCGCGCTGAAGACCGCCTTGAACGTGGCCGCGGCTTCGCGGGCTTCGGTGCCGGGCGCGGGGGTGGAGGTCTCGCCGTAGTAAGCGCGGATGAATTCGCCGGGTCCGATCCAGCTTGTTTGCAGGATGCCGATCATGCGCGGAGCGATAGTCTGGTCGGCGTGGGCGCGCGCGGCACGGATCAGGTCCAGCTCGCCCAGGGCCACTTCCGTCTTGCGCCAGGGAGCGTAGAGGACGCGGAAGCCCTCGACGGCGAAGTGCGCGGCAGTGGCGGGGACAGCGTCGTAGTGCCAGTCGCAGATGACAATATCGCGGGGGACCATCTGAATGGCCGAGGCGGTGCCATTTTCGCTCGCCTCCCACTCGCCCAGGCCGGTCGTGTCGCCATCGAGGAAGCGGTCGCCCCACATCCACATCTCGCGGTGCGTGGAGAGCAGGTGATCGTGCAGCGTGCGCACTTCTTGCGCGAAGAGTTCCGCCTTGTTGCGCGCCTTGCAGCGCGGGCAGTCAGGATCCGCCAGGATGAAGACCTCATCCATGCCGACGTGAACGGCGTCCGCCTCGCAAACCTCCGCCAGCTCGTCCAGCAAGTCGAAAACGATCTTGTGCAGGTCGGGATGAAGCAGGCAATAGCTGCGGCAGTAGATATTCTTGTTCTCCGGATACCTTCCCGGCGTCTCGTCGAGCTCAGGATGGGAGCGCAGCAGGCCGAGGGTGGTTGCCTCCCAGGACTGGTGCCCGAGCAAATTGATGAGCGGGATCAGGCGCACGCCCGCGGCGCGGCAGGCCTCGACCAGAGCTTTGACGTCGGTCCTGGAGAGGGCGTCCGCGTCCACGACCTCGGGATAGCTTTTGTACTGGTAGCGGTAATCGAACTCCAGCACCAGAAGGTTGACACCTTCCTTCGGCAACGCCTCGCGGATGAAGCGCACCATCTGCGGAACTTCCTCGGGCTTCGGCGCGCCCAGGTTAAGGCCGCGCACGGGAAGCGCGGATGCCGCCGCGGCGATGTCCGCTGCGCCCAGGCTGCCCAAAATGAGAATGGTGATGGCAATGAGCCGACGATGCATGGTGCGACCTCCGTCCCGTCCTTCCCTCTGAGGAGCGGGGGCGGGCAGGGGGTAAATTGAGAAATGCCGTACCCGAAACTCAGGGCGCCGCACGCGGGCCTCGAGAAGCCTGCAGCTCCTTTGAGGCGGGCTTGAGGACGACCAGCACCGTTTCCAGCCGGTCGAGCGCGACGGCGGGCGCGACGCGGATGCTCTTGTAGATATTCCCTTCGCCGACCTGGGCGACCGAACCGATGGGGAGGCCTTTGGGGTAGACCTGATCGAGCCCGGAAGTCAGGAGGCGCTCGCCGACCTCTACGGCCGATTCATTCATGACGTACTCGAGCTGGCACTGATTCTGCCCGGAGCCTTTGGCGATGCCCTGCACGCGGTTGCGCTCCAGCGCTGCGGCCACGCCACTGGAGGTGTCGGTAATCAGCAGCACCTGCGAGGTGTGGGGGAAAACCTCCAGCGTCTTGCCCACGACTCCCGCGGGGGTCATCACCGCCAGGTCGGACACAAGGCCGGCGTCCGTTCCCTTGTCGATATAGATGGCCTTCGAGGCTTCACCGGGACTGGTGGCGATGACCTCCGCCGCCACCGTCTGGAACGGCAGGCGGCTTCGAAATTCCAGAACCTCCCGCAGGCGACGCGCTTCCGCCGCTTGTTCGGAGAGTTGCTGGATCTCGGCGCGCGCCCTCACCAGCTGCGCCTGCAACTCGCGGTTCTGCTCGTGCGTGGCCAGGAGGTCGCGGTAGGTCCGCCATGTTCCCGCCGTCGTATCGGCGGCCCCATGCCAGGCGCGCTCGAAGGGGTCGAGGGCGGCGACCGTCCACACCTGGATCAGGCGAACCTTCTGGTTGCGGGTAATCTGGGCGGAGAGGAGAAGCAGTTGGGCCACCAGGACGGCGGCCAGAATGAAAAAGGCTCGATGGCGGACGACAAAGATCTGCACCTTTTCCGGCGCCTCGCGCTCCGGGGGGCGGTCCGGCCGCAGCAGTTCGGGCGATTGAGGGTCGAAGACCATAGCGGTCAGGTCTTTCGTTCGGACGGTCTAGGCGCCTTCTCCGAATGTTCCATCGGCCGTTACCGGCCGCGGCCCGGATTCGTTCTATTCGATGGCCACGCGCTTCAGCAGATTGAAGTCCGTCAGCATCCGTCCCGTGCCGAGCACGACCGAGGCGAGCGGATCTTCGGCAATCGAGGCCGGCAAGCCGGTTTCCTCGCGAATGCGCTTGTCAAGGTTCTTCAAGAGCGCGCCGCCGCCCGTCAGCACGATGCCGCGGTCGGAAATGTCGGCGGAGAGTTCCGGTGGGGTGCGCTCCAGCGCCACGCGAATGGCGTTGACGATCGTCGCCACGCACTCGGAAAGGGCATCCCGGATTTCCGAGTCGTCGATGGTGAGGGTCTTGGGAATGCCTTCCAGAAGGTGGCGGCCCTTGATTTCCATGGTCAGCGGCTTTTCCAGCGGAAACGCCGAGCCAATTTCCATCTTGATCTGTTCCGACGTCCGCTCGCCCACCAGGAGGTTGTACTTGCGCTTCAGGTAGGAGGTGACCGCCTCGTCCATCTCGTTGCCCGCCACGCGCACCGAGCGGGCGTAGACGATGCCGGAAAGCGAAATCACCGCGATGTCCGTCGTGCCACCGCCGATATCGACAATCATGCTGCCCGAAGGCTCGGTGATCGGCAGGCCGGCGCCGATAGCGGCCATCATCGACTGTTCGACCAGGTAGACCTCGCTCGCCTTGGCGCGCATGGCGGAGTCCTGCACAGCGCGCTTCTCCACCTGGGTGATCTCCGACGGCACGCCGATGACGATGCGCGGGTGGACGAACATCTTCCGGTTATGCGCCTTCTGGATGAAATAATTCAGCATCTTCTCGGTCACCTTGAAGTCGGCGATGACGCCGTCTTTCAGGGGCCGGATGGCGACGATGTTGCCGGGCGTACGGCCGAGCATCTCCTTGGCTTCGCGGCCCACGGCCTCGACATCGCCCGAGACCTTATTGAGCGCGACGATCGAGGGCTCGTTCACCACGATGCCTTTCCCTTTGGCGTACACCAGGGTGTTGGCGGTCCCGAGATCGATCGCCAGATCGGATGAGAACAGGCTGAACAGCGAACGGAAATTCATTCCCACAGATTACTCCAACGGGTTTCCGGATAGTTGCGCGGGAGGCTTGATCACTCCACGACGATGCTCTTGCGGATCGTGCGCATGTCCCCCTTGCGATTCTGCGCCGTGATGGTGATTTGGTTCAGGCCGCCCTTGGCCAGGGGCGAGGTGAAATGCCGGAAGCTCCCGTCCGCGGCGATGGAGAAGACCTGCTCGTTGTTGATGATCACGGTGGAGCCGGGCTCCGTTCGGCCCACCACCTCCAGGACTCTGCCGTGCTGGACGACCCGGTCAATCTCGAGAAACGCCTGGGTGCCGACCTGAGCCTGTTGCACTACAGTAAAGCGGTTGGCCATGCTGGGCTGGCTTTCGCCCCCCTTGGCGTCAATCGAGGATACCGCCCAGTAATAAGTTCCTTCCTCCAGGCCGGTCAGCCGCACCGTCGTCCGGCCCACCACTTTCCGGTCGGCCACGAGGTTGGAGAACATGCCGGAGGGGGAAATCTGCAGGTGATAGCCATCCGCTCCCGGCACGCTGCTCCAGGAGAAATCCAGGTTGGCGTTCTTCGGGTCGGTAGTGATGGTCAGGTCCATGTTGGGCGGACTCATGAGCGTCGGCGGCGCAATCACGCGCGCCTGCACCAGTCCCGGCTTTTCACGATCGAACGAGACCTGGTCATACTGGCCGAGGCGAATGGTTGTAGTGCCCCGCGTCACCTCGGCAGCGCCCTGTTGTACAGTGAACTCGTGGACGTTGCGGTTAGGGTCGTTGCGCAATACGGCACGGCTTTCTTCCGTCAGATTGGCCACCGCATTCTCAAAGGAAACTCGGGAGGTCGATCCGGGGACCTCGAATCTTCCTGTGGAAAGGTCCACTGCCCCGGTGCTGACATTGACCGCCACCCGGGTCGCCTTGGTGACGGGATCCTCACGGCTCTCCTCAACGACGATGAGTGAGTCGGGCTTGAGCACGTAGTTCGTGCCATCGGCGAAGATGAGGCGGGCCACGCCATCGCCGGCGGTCTGAATTGTGTCGCCCTTCTCGAGGTTGGTGTTGTAGTCGGCCCGCACCCATTGCGCTGATTGTGCCTTGCGCACGCGCACCGTGCCGTCGATGTTGACGAAGTGCGCCTGACGCTTCGACTCGGTCGCCCCGGTCGCGGCGGTGTCCGCCAGCTTCGCTGAAACGGCGGCGAGCAGATCGCGCGCTTTCTGGCCAAGGTACCGGGGCGCAATTAGATAGAGCACCAAGCCAAATCCCAGCAATGCCAATATGGCGTAAGTGGCGATGGTGCGATAGGAGATCGTCGTCCATTCGACTTCAACCTTGCGTCCGGGTTCGGGAAGTGGCGTTCGCGGTGTTCCCATGATCGCCCCAAGCGGCTCGCCTATTGTTTATCAAAGCCTTAGCAGGGTCAAGGGGTTATGCGGCGCGAAGCGGCTTCCGGGAGGGCGGGGCCCTTCCGGAACAGGCGAAAAGCCTCGCGTGGGCGGCGTGCGTGGGAGCCATTTGAATTGCCCCCGGCGCGCGCAATATAATGGCTGGTTTGGGCGCAGCGAGTCGACGACAACTGGGTGGGTGTACCCACTCCCCGGAGCGATTGACCACGCAGCGCGGATGAGCAAGGCGGTAGGCTTTGGCGACCTCCAATCGTCAGACAGGAAACTGTTTACCTCTCGCTCCGGGCTTGGACGCTTCGACATCCATTGATGCGGCCTCCGGCTCGGTTGCGGTGGCTGCGGCCCCGGCTCTCTCCGCGCCCGTCGTGCAGGACTCCATCATCGTTCGCGGCGCGCGCGTTCACAATCTGAAGAACATCGACTGCGAGATCCCCCACAATCAAATCACGGTCATCACCGGTGTCTCCGGCTCCGGCAAGTCGAGCCTCGCCTTCGATACCATCTATGCCGAGGGCCAGCGCCGCTACGTCGAATCGCTCTCCGCGTATGCCCGGCAGTTCCTGGAGCGCATGGAGAAGCCCGACGTTGACGAGGTGGAAGGCATCGCGCCGGCGGTGGCGATTCGCCAGAAGAACGCCACACGCAATCCTCGCTCCACGGTGGCGACGGCGACGGAGATTTACGATTACTTGCGCCTGCTCTATGCGCGCATCGGCATAACCACTTGCCCCCAGTGTCACGAGATCGTGCGGAGAGATAACGTGGATGAGATTGCCGGCCGTGTGCTGGCGCTTGCGCCGGGGCGGCGCTTCTACGTGCTTTTCCGGGTCAGTTCCGGTGTCGCCGGCCATGGGGAGACATCGCCGCTGGCGGCTCGGCACAGGCGCGTTAAGCTCGGAAGCTCCAATGTGGCACCGGGCTTGACCCCGCTGGGTGCCGCGCTGACGGGCGGCGATGCCCCGACGCCGCCGGATGAATCCCTCAAGCCTCGACTATTCTCCCTGCGCCAGGCGGGCTTCAACCGCCTTTACCAGAACGGCCGCGTCTTCGAATTTTCGACCCCGGAATCTTTGTTGGAAGTCGACTTCGCGCGGCCTGTGGATGTCTTGGTGGACCGCCTTGCCATTGGCCCCGACATTCGCCAGCGCCTGATTGATTCTATTGAGGTCTGCTACCGCGAGGGGGGGGAAGCGATTCTAGAGTTTGTCGCCACGGAGGCGGCCGCGCCCGAGCGACTGGTCTTCAACGACCGGTTCGAGTGCAAGCGGTGTGGCACGACCTTTCAGGAACCCGAGCCGCGCTTCTTTTCCTTCAACAATCCCTATGGCGCCTGCCCGCGCTGTCAGGGATTCGGCAACACGATTGATTTCGATCTCGACCTGGTGATTCCCGACAAAGGGAAGAGCTTGGCGGAGGGAGCCATCGATCCCTGGACCAAGCCGCGCTACCGGGGTTGGCTGAACGAACTGAAGCGCCGGGCGCGCACCTGCGGCATTCCCCTCGACTCTCCCTTCTACCGCCTCACGGCCGAGCAGCGGCGCTGGGTCATCGAGGGCGACGAAGAGTTCGAGGGCGTGCGGGGCTTCTTCGAGTATCTGGAGCGGAAGAAATACAAGCTCTATGTGCGCGTCTTCCTCAGCCGCTATCGAGGCTACACGCTTTGCCCGGAGTGCCAGGGCGGGCGGCTGCGACGCGAGGCGCTCGATGTCACCATCGAAGGCAAGTCCATCACCGATGTCTGCCGGATGTCCATCCAGGAAGCCTACCGCTTCTTCAACGAGCTGCGACTCACGCCCTATCAGGAAGCCGTCGCCGACAAGGTGCTGGACGAGATCCGCTCCCGTCTTCGGTACCTCTACAAGGTCGGGCTGGAATACCTGACGCTCGACCGGCTGGCCTCGACACTCTCGGGAGGTGAATCGCAGCGCATCCAACTCGCCACCTCGCTCGGATCGAACCTCGTGGGCGCGCTCTACGTCCTTGATGAACCCTCGATTGGCCTTCACCCGCGCGACACGGGGCGGCTGATCGATATTCTGGGCAGCCTGCGCGACCTCGGCAACACGATCCTCGTTGTCGAGCACGACCCGGAAATGATGCGCCACGCGAACCGCATTCTCGACCTCGGACCGGGCGCGGGCGAACACGGCGGGCGCGTCATCTATCAGGGAGACCTGGCAGGCCTGAAGGCTGATTCGCACTCGCTCACGGGCCGCTATCTCGCGGGGGAGCTGGAAATCCCTGTGCCCACGGACCGGCGGAAGCCCGGCAAGCGCTGGCTGAAGCTGCGCGGGGCGCGCCAGCACAATTTGAAATCCATCGACATCGACATTCCCCTTGGCCTGATGGTTTGTATCTCGGGGGTTTCCGGATCGGGGAAGTCGACCCTGGTTCACGATGTTCTTTACAACGCGCTGGTCTCGCGCCGGGGGATTGCCGCCCCGCGCGCCGACTATGACCGCATCGAAGGCGACAATCACGTCGGCGAGATTCTGCTGGTGGACCAATCGCCGCTCGGACGCACTCCGCGCTCCAACCCCGTCACTTACATCAAAGCTTTCGACGGCATCCGAGAGGTGTTTGCTGCTACGCCGGAGGCGCGCCGACGGAATTACACGCCGGGCTTTTTCTCCTTCAATATTCCCGGCGGGCGCTGCGAAACCTGCCAGGGTGACGGCACGGTCACGGTGGAGATGCAGTTTCTGGCCGACGTCGAACTTGTCTGTGAGGAGTGCCGCGGACGGCGCTTCAAGCCCGGCGTGCTCGAAATTCGCTACAAGGGAAAGAGCATTCACGACGTCCTTCAGATGACGGTGAAGGAAGCGCTGACCTTCTTTTCCAGCGTCCCCAAAGTCACGAACAAGATTCGAGTCCTGGAGGAAGTCGGGCTGGGATACCTGAGGCTGGGACAGTCTGCGACAACGCTCTCCGGCGGCGAGGCGCAGCGGGTGCGCCTGGCGGCGTATCTGGCGCAGCAGACGAGTGAAAACACTCTCTTCATTTTCGACGAACCGACCACCGGCCTCCACTTCGACGATATCAACAAACTGCTCGCCGCCTTCCGCAAGCTGATTGAAGCGGGGGCAAGCGTCCTCATCATCGAGCATAATCTTGAGGTGCTGAAGACGGCCGACTGGATCATCGACCTCGGCCCGGAAGGCGGCGCAGACGGGGGCTATCTGGTTGCCGCCGGTCCGCCGGAGGCGTTGCTCAAGAACGCGCGTTCCTACACGGGAAAATTTCTGGCAGGCTGCCTCTCCCATCCCGGAGGACGGAGTGCTTCGGAAGCTCAAGGCCGCTGAACGGTCTCTGTCACTCGCGCTCGCTTTTGGCATCGTGCTGGCCGTGTCGGCGCGGCTCGATGCCCAGCGCGCTGCGACTCCCAAGGCCCCACTGCCCAAGCCCGCCGCGACGAAGTCTCCGGACGTGCCCGCCTTGCTCAAGACCGCCAGCGAAGCCTTCGACCGCAAGGACCTCCCGGCAGCGGTGAAAGCGCTCCAGGCCGTTCTGGAAGCTGAGCCGAAGATGACCGCGGCGTGGTTCAATCTCGCCTACGCTTACACGGGTCTCGGCCAGAAGGAAGAAGCCATCAAAGCCTACGAGAAGACGCTGGAGATCCAGCCCGATCTCTTCGAGGCGCATTTGAATCTGGGGATTCTCTTGATGGAACTGAAGCGCTCTGCCGAGGCGGAGCCCCAGCTCGCGAAGGCAGTGGAACTGAAACCCGAGCACGCGCGCGCTCACCTCTACCACGGCCGGGCGCTCGGCGCCAGCGGCCAGCCGGACGCGGCGTTGAGAGAATTCCAGGAAGCGATGCGGCGCGACCCCGCGCTCGCCATCGCGCCCTTCGACCTCGGGCAGGTTCTGCTCGCCCGCAACGATTTTGCCGGCGCCCTGGTGGCTTTCCAGAAGGCAGCAGAACTCGATCCCAAGCTGTCGCAGGCGCGGCTGGGTTCGGCCTTGGCGCTGGAAGGCCTGAAGCGAGATCCGGAAGCCGCCACGCAGTTTGCACAGTATCTTGCCGCGCAGCCCGGAGACTTCGAAACGCGCTTTCATCTGGCGCGCATCGATCTCCAGCAGGGAAAGAATGAGAAGGCGCTGGAAGGGCTGCAAATGGTCTACAGCGCTGATCCCAAGATGCCGGGCGTCGCGGCGGCACTGGGCGATGTCTGCGCGCTTCTCAAGCGACTGCCTGAGTCAGAAAAGTATTATCGCGAGGCACTCGCCGCCTCACCCGGCGAGCCCGACTTGCATCGCGCCCTGGGCCTGACCTTGCTCGACCAGCAGAAATTCCCGGAAGCCGAGGCCGAATTCCGCGCCTGCCTCAAGCTCGACCCCAGAAACAAGGACGCCTTCAAAGGACTTGCCAAGAGCCTCTACCTTCAGAAGCGCTACGGCGAGGCCGTCCCGCTGATGGAAGCCCAGGCCGCCGCGCCCAATCCTCCTGTCGGCCTCTACTTTGTGCTGGGAAGCTGCTACGACCACCTGCGCGATCTCCCCAAGGCGATCGAGAACTATGAGCGCTTTCTCACCCTTTCGCAAAACCAGAATCCCAATCAGGAATGGCAGGCTCGCCAGCGCGTCAAACTCCTCCGACGTGAGCTGCGAAAGTAGCTATAATTGAGTTTCATCATGGGCACGAACGGAACAAAGCGGCTGGTGTTGCTGTGCTTGGCGTGCTGCCTGGCGCTGTCGGCCGCGACGCTCCTGGCACGGCGGGCGGACAAGGAAGGTGACCTCGTGGCGCGCCTCGAGCACGAGACCGATCCCGTCAAGCGCGCCAAGCTTGAAATCCGCCTGGCCCACGTCAAGCTTGTGCAGGCGACGGAGACCTTCGACCAGGGAAACATCGCTGGCAGCAGAGAGCTGCTGGGGGCGTTTCTCGAACGCGTGCACAGCGCCTGGAGCACGCTGCAGAAGTCCGGTCGCCCGGCGCACAAGAAACCCCAGGGATTCAAGGAACTCGACATCGAACTGCGGGAAGACGTCCGCTATCTTGAGGACCTCAAGCACCGCTTCCCGTATGCCGAGCGCGAGCCGGTGGAAAAGGTGGCGCACGAGGTGGATGATCTCCGCAACGAAGTGCTGAAAGCCCTCTTCCCGCCCCTTCCCCCCAAGCGGAAGTAAGGCCGGCATCGGCCGGACGAGGATGAAGTCGCAATGGAGAGCAGCTTAGGCAGGCTAGGCCTTTCGCTGGCGCTTGTGCTGCTGGCCTCCGGCACGCTCGCAGCGCAATCAGGCGCGCGGCTGAACGAGGAGGAAGAAGACAAGCTGCGTGAGGCGCAGGAACCCGGCCAGCGCATCCTGGCGTACCTCGATTTTCTGCAGGACCGCCTATCGCGGTTCGAGTCTTTCCGCCACAGGCCCGACGATCCCAAATACAATTATGCCGGCTACCTGGACGATCTCATGGGCGAGTACATCGCCATCAACGAGGAAATGAAGAACTGGATTCAGTATCAGTACGAGCATTCGGGCGACATGCGCGGCGGCCTACGGGCGCTGCTCGATCGCGGCCCGCAGCAGCTCGTAACCTTGCGTGCCATCCAGTCATCGCCGGACCCCTACACGAGCAAGTATGGCGATTCACTCCGCGACGCAATCGACCAGCTTTCCGACACGCTCGATGGGGCCACCCGGGCGCTGGCCGGGCAGGAAAAGAAGTTTGGCGAATTGATGAAGCAGGAAAAGGAAGACAAGCGCCTCGCCAAGGAACGCGCCAAGGAAGAAGCCAAGCGTACCAAGCAGGAGAAGAAGTTGCGCAAGCGGCATGAGAAAGGCCGCGTGCCGGGCGACACGACGGACGAATAATTGAACAATCCCACCGCGACCTCCCACCCTGAACAGCTTTGGTTGCCGCTCGATCCGGAGGCGGCGCTGGAGGCGCTGTTTCACCGCGTCTTCCGCCGCTTGGGCGTAAAACATCCGGCGCCAGAATTCCGCGCTGAGTATCGGCCCTTCACAACCCTGCGCAGCACCATCCGGCTGCAGGACCATTGCGCGGAGATTCGTGTGGCCGACGTCCTCGCCGAGGCGCCGCCGATTGTTAAGGAGGCGCTGGCGGAGATTCTCCTTGCCCAGATCTATCGTCGTCGGCCGTCGCAGGAAGCGCGCGCCTGCTATCTCGCTTACGTTTACAGCCCGGCGGTGCGGCATCGCGTCGACACGATGCGCCGGCAGCGGGGCCGCAAGCGGCTCCTGCCGCCGCGTGGGTGTCGTTTTGACCTGGAAGAAATCTTCCAGCGGCTCAACGAGCGCTTTTTCGGCGGCGGACTCGACCCGGCGCGGCTGGGCTGGAGCCCGCACCGCTCGCGCAGCCTCCTCGGCCACTACGACGCCGCGCACGGAACGATCATGATCAGCCGGTGGTTCGATGCTGCGGAGGTTCCGCGCTATCTTGTCGAGTATCTGGTTTTCCACGAGATGCTGCACATCAAGTACCCGGTAGAGCGCGACGGCCACCGGCGCGTGGTACACTCGCAGGCATTTCGCGCCGCGGAGAAGAAATTTCCTCACTACGAGCGGGCACGCCGCCGGCTGATGCGGATGGCGCGCGTTCTCTAGCGCTGCTGCTCTTCCGGCTCGTGGATCTGATGGCGCGAATCGAGCAGGAACTCCGAGAGGAGGGACGGACGATGGACAAAAAAATCCAGCATCTTTTCGCTGTGGTTTGGATCGTGGGATCGTTGGGGGTCGGCACGCTGGCCGCGGCGCCACTCACGCTGACTTCACCGGACGGCGCGCTGGCCGTGTCATTCCAGTTGAAATCGCTGCCGCAGCCTTATCTGCCGGGTCTGCGGGCCTACTACAGCATTTCTTACCAAGGCAAGCCGGTGCTCACCGACTCGCCGCTGGGGCTCGATTTCAAGGGCGGCCCTGCCCTCGATCGGGACTTCGAGATCACGGGCATGGACCGCCAGTCGCACGATTCGGCGTGGGAGAACGCTTTCGGACCGAAGCGTAGGATTCGCGATCACTACAATGAACTTACCGTGTCCTTACGCGAGCGGCGCGCTCCTCACCGCCGCCTCGACCTGATTTTCCGCGCCTACGATGAAGGTGTGGCGTTCCGCTACGTGCTGCCGAAGCAGGACACCGTCGATCATTTCACGCTTTCCTCGGAAAACACGGGCTTCTATTTTTCGCGCCCGGGAACGGCACTCGCGCTGTCGCTGGGAAGCTACACGTCTTCCTACGAAACCGATTATGAGCGGATAAGTCTTGATGAAATCAAGCCGGCCTCGACGATCGGCCTGCCGCTCCTGGTCGAGCTCACGAATGGCCCCTGGGTGGCGCTGCTGGAAGCCGACCTGACCGACTATGCTGGGATGTATGTCGGGGGCGTTCTCGGCGTGCCGAACGCGCTTGTGAGCAAGCTTTCCCCGCACCCCGGACACTCGGATGAGGCCGTCGAGGCTACAACTCCGAAAGCCACCCCCTGGCGGATCGTGATGGTCAATTCCCGCCCGGGCGCGCTGATCGAGAATAGCTCCATCGTGCTCAATCTCAGCGCTCCCTGCGCTCTCAGCGACACCTCATGGATTAAGCCCGGCAAGTCGGCCTGGGACTGGTGGTCGGGCAGCTTTGCCCGCAATGTGAGCTTCAAGCCCGGCATGAACACCGAGACCATGATGCACTACGTGGACTTCGCCGCGCGCCATAAGCTCGAATACATGCTCGTCGACGCCGGCTGGTACCCGGAAGCGGATTACACCCATCCCATCGATATCCTCCATCACACGGCCGAGACCGATGTGCCGCGGATCATCGAGCATGCGAATCAAAAGGGCGTAAAGATTCTGCTGTGGGTTTTCTGGGGCGCGCTGGACAAGCACCTGCACGAGGCCCTGAATCTCTACAAGGGCTGGGGCGTCGCGGGCATCAAAGTGGATTTTATGGATCGCGACGATCAGGAGATGGTGAACTTCTATGAGCGCGTGGCGCGCAAGACCGCGGAAATGAAAATGACACTCGATTTCCACGGTGCCTACAAGCCCACCGGCCTGCGCCGCACTTACCCCAACCTGCTCACACGCGAAGGCGTCATGGGACTCGAGTACAGCAAGTGGAGCAATCGCATCACGCCGGAGCACGACGTCACGCTGGCTTTCACACGTTTCCTCGCCGGGCCGGCGGACTACACACCTGGCGGTTTTCGCAATGCCACACGCGATCAGTTCAGGCCGGTTATGGTCGAGCCCATGACCCAGGGGACGCGCGCCCACGAGCTTTCCAAGTACGTCGTCTTTGAGAGTCCGTTGGTGATGGTCTCGGATTACCCTGAAGCCTACGAGGGCCAACCGGGATTTGAGTTTATCGAGAAAGTGCCGACGGTGTGGGACGACACGAGGGTACTGAATGGGGATCCCGGCAGATACGTCACCATCGCGCGGCAGAAAGGAAACGACTGGTACCTTGGCGCGATGACGAATTGGGACGCGCGCGATTTGGAAATTCCGCTGGGATTTCTCGGTTCGGGCGAGTACGAGGCCCAGATCTTCGCCGACGGTGCGGATGCCGATAAAGTCGCGACCAGCCTGAGCATCTCGACAAAGCGCGTCAAAGCTGGCGACAAGCTGAAAGCCCATCTCGCGTCTGGGGGCGGGTTGGCGGTGATTTTCTCGCTCGCGAAGTAGCGACGGCAAGCCTCGGCGCTCCGCAGCGTTGCCACGACGGGCGTGGCTAAGACTTCCCGCGGCCGTAGAGCACGCGGCCCGGTTTCGCCCAGGTGTGCTCTCCCCGGTTCAGCACGACTGTCCCGTTGACGATCACGTATTCGATTCCCACCGAGTAGTGGAGCGGGTTTTCGAAAGTCGCTCTGTCCGCGACGGTTGCCGGGTCGAAGATGGTGATATCGGCGGCCATGCCAGGGCGGAGCAAGCCGCGGTCGCTCAGGCCGTTGATCTGAGCGGAAAACGAAGTCATCTTGCGAATCGCCTCCGGCAGCGTCAGCACTTTCTGCTCGCGCGCGTAGTAGCCGAGAACCCGCGGAAACGTTCCATAGAAGCGCGGATGCGGCTTGCCGGCGAAGGCCATACCGGGATTCACCGCTGTACCATCCGAGCCGATGCCCACCCAGGGCTGCTGCATGGCTAGGCGCACGTCCTCGTCGCTCATGCCGAAGTAGACGGCGTCCGCCGAGCCTCCCTCGGAAATCAGCAGGTCGCACAGCGCGTCGAGCGGATCCTTGTTCATCATCTTGGCAACTTCATCCATGCGCATGCCCTCGAACTGCTTGTTTTCCGGCTTCTGCAGCGCGGCCACGAGCACGCCGTGCCAACCGCCCACGCTTTTCACCTCGTTGTCGCCCCAGCCGGGGAACCCGTTCTCGATGGCCCGGCGGATCTCGCCGCGCACTTTGGGGTCCCTTAATCGCGCTACGAACTCTTCCGAGGTTCCTTCCATGTATTTGGGCGGAATGCACATTTCCAGTCCGGTCATGGCCGCGATGTAGGGATACTGGTCGGCGGTAATTTCGAGGCCCCGGTCGCGCGCCGCCTGAATGCGCTCGATCTGCTCCGGCATGTGACCCCAGTTGGCGCGCCCGTATTTCTTGAAGTGGAAGATGTGTGTAGGCAATCCACCCTTTTCGCTGATTTCAATCGCCTCGTCGAGAGCGCTCAGACTCGTGTCGCTCTCGCTGCGGATGTGGGTGGCATAAAGGCCCCCGTATTGCGCCGCCACTTTCGCGAGCTCGATTAATTCGCCCGTCGTCGCAAAAGAGTTGGGCGGATAGATGAGCCCCGAGGAGAGTCCGATGGCGCCGTCACGCATCGCCTGCTCGACCAGACCTTTCATTCTCTCCATCTCCTCGGCGGAGGGCGCGCGGTTGATGTTTCCGATCACGCACGCTCGCACCTGTCCGCTGCCGACATAAGAGGCGATGTTGACGGAAATCCCCTGCCGCATGAGTCGCGCGAAGTATTCGGCGTAGGCTGTCCAGTCGCCCTTCAGGCCCATGGGCTCAAGGCTTCTCTCAAAGTCCAGGGCGGCGGGTCCGAGCACCGGCGCCGCTGAGGACGATTCGCCCAGGATTTCCGTCGTCACGCCCTGGCGGATTTTGCTCTCCGCCTTGCCATCGACGAGCAACGTGAAATCCGAGTGGCTGTGCAGGTCGATGAAGCCGGGCGAAACGATCATGCCCTTGGCGTCGATGACTTGGCGCGCCGTGGCCCCGGGCAGCCGGCCGACAGCCACGATCTTGCCGTCCTTCACCGCCACTGACCCCGCGAACCACGGGCCGCCCGTGCCATCGAGGATGCGGCCGTTGGTAATCAGCAAGTCGTACTGCGGCGGCGGGGCGGATTGCCCCATAGACTGGTGGCTCATCATCAAAACCGCCACCAATCCAAACGTCGCGAACCACGCGTGACGAATGCTTCTGCTGATGGGGTTCACTGGAATCTCCTCTGGTTGCGTTGTAGCGCCGCTCCATGAGCAGCGGTCAAGAGGTGGCACGGGCGTCTCGCCCGTCATTCGCGCGCAAAATACACATTCCACGCCGGCCATAGACCGGCGCTACAGTTGGGGGAATCACTGTCTCCCGCCCTCTTCGACTCGCGCTGCATTATACTGGACTCCCATGAGCGAAGAATCAAAGACGCATCTGGTCCCGGTCCGAATCTTCAGTGGCAATACGGCGCGGTTGGACGCGGAGCTGGCCCGAGGTCTGCTGGCCCAGGAAGGGATCGAGTGCGAGATCCCCGGCGAGGTCGCTGCCGACACGTTCCCCTTTCTCGACGTGCAACTGCTGGTGCGGGAAGAGGACGCGGAGCGCGCGGCGCAATTTCTGGAAAGTGCCCTCGCCGCCGCGCCGCCGGAAGAGGATCAATCCGGCGAGGAAGAAGGGCCCGAGGCGGGCTGAGTGCGGCTTGATGGGTGGCTCGAGCGGAGCTGACGCTCCAGACGGTTGATGGCTTTGTGGACGTCTCGCGCTTCCTCTGCCTGTTTGCTCGAAGGAAGCAGGTCGAGATACTTGCGATAATTCTCCAGCGCCTTCTCCTTCAAGCCCAGGCGGTAGTACACGTTTCCCATGCCGAGATACGCCGGCGCGTAGTAAGGATCAGTCTTCGCCCCTTCCCGAAAGCGGCTGAGCGCGGCGCGGTAGCGCTTCCTCCTCAGATAGAAATTCCCCACCTCCACCGACTTCCAAGCAGGGGGCGAGACATAGGGCTTGGCTTCCACTTCCGGCTCGGGCGGCGCAACGTCCTGCGCTACGAGCGGCGGAAGGATGGCAAGTCGGACGATAAAAAGGGCCATGATGGCCAGCCAGCGCATGAGATGATTGTCGCCGTGTCCCTCCAGGGCTGTCAATGCAAGGGCGCACCCGCACGGCCGGGAGCCGATTGACACCCTCGTCGCCGAGCCGATAATGAAGGACAGGACGTTTTATGCTTGAGGCACTGGCCAGGAAAGCGGAAACCTTGCCCGCCCAACCCGGCGTTTACATCTTCAGGGACGAGGCGGGCCGGCCCATCTACGTTGGCAAGGCGAAGTCGCTGCGCCAGCGTGTGCGCTCGTACTTTCAGGAATCGCGCCCGGCCGACGCGAAGCGTGACCGCTTGCTCGAAGCCGCCCGCGACCTCGAGACCATCCTGGTGGACAACGAGCGGGAAGCCATCGCCCTCGAGAATAACCTCATCAAGCAGTTCAAGCCGCGCTATAACGTCTTACTGCGCGACGACAAGAGCTACCCTCACATCAAGCTGACTTTGGGCGAGCGCTTCCCGCGCGTCTATGTGACGCGGCGGCTGAAGAAGGATGGTTCGGCTTACTTCGGCCCCTACTTTCCCGCCCGCCTCGCCTACCGCATTGTCGATCTGATACACCGCCGCTTCTTGGTGCCTTCCTGCATGGTAGATCTGACACGCCCCCACCCGCGAGCGTGCCTGCAATACCATATCCAACGCTGCCTGGGTCCGTGCGTCGAGGGCTTGACCACGCCGGATCGCTACGCCGAGGCGGTGCGCGACGTGCGCTGGCTCCTGGAGACGCGGGAAAGTGACTTGGTGCGCGATCTGCACGCCCGCATGATTGCTGCCTCCGATGCCGAGCAATTTGAGGAGGCGGCGCGCTACCGCGACCTCGCCGCCACAGTCGAGGAGTTGAAGGAACGCCAGAAAATGGCCGCGGCGCGCGGCGAAGACGCCGATATCTTCGGCTTCCACCAGGAGGGACCTCTGGTGGCCGTGAACCTCTTCCACCTGCGGGGCGGACGCGCCGTCGACCGGCGGGAGTTCTTCTGGGAGGACCTGAAGGACTTCAATCCCCACGAACTATTCTCCTCGCTGGCGAAGCAGGTGTACCTCGACCAGCCGTATGTTCCGGCGGAGATTCACGTGCCCGTGGATTTTGACGATCGCGAGATTCTGGAGGAACTGCTTTCCGAAAAACGCGGGCGAAAGGTGGATATCCACACGCCGCAACGCGGGCCCAAGCGTGCCCTGCTGGAACTGGTGGCGCGCAACGCCCGGCACAGCTTCGAGCGCCGCTTTCGCATCCTCAAGCCGCAGACGCGCGAAATGCTCGAAGGCTTGGCGGATGCGCTCGAACTGCCCAAACTTCCGGAGCGCATCGAATGCTTCGACGTCTCGCACATTCAGGGAACCGATATCGTTGCCTCGCTGGTAGTTTGGGAGGGCGGAAGGATGAGGAAAGCGGACTACCGCAAATTCATCATCAAGACCGTGCCCTCCAACGATGACTTTGCCAGCATGCGCGAGGTGGTCGCCCGCCGCTACCGCCGCCTGCAGGAGGAAAACAAGCCACTGCCCGACCTGATCCTCATCGACGGCGGCATCGGCCAGCTCCATGCCGCGGCACAGTCACTCGAAGAGTTGCAGATTATTAACCAGCCGCTCGCCAGCATCGCCAAGCGGGAAGAAATCCTCTTCGTGTACGGGCGCGAGAAGGAGCCGGTGGTGCTCGACCGTCATTCCCCGGTCCTGCACCTCATTCAGCAGGTCCGGGACGAAGCGCACCGCTTCGCGGTCGGCTTCCACCGTGCCCGCCGCGCTGGCCGGCAACTCACGAGCGAACTCCTGCAAGTCGATGGTGTGGGGGAACGGACCGCTCAGAAGCTGTTGCGTCATTTCGGCAGCCTGAGCAGAATCCAGGAGGCACGTGCGGAAGAACTGGCGCAGGTAATTCCCGCCCGCCAAGCGAAGGCTGTTGCCGCCCACCTTGCCGCCAGGAAGGGCCTTGGCCATTCAATAAGTCGTCCAGACGGTCTAAGAATAATCAATTCAAAATCCTAACTTTCCACTTGCCTTGGGGGTCTCGGCTTGGTAGATTCCTTGCTGGAAGTCTTTGGAGGTTCTCCATGAGTGACAGTAAGGGGGTGTATTACTTGGGGTTCCTGCTGGTGGGGATGGGAATCGGCGCCGGGTTGGCGTTGCTTTTCGCCCCCCAATCCGGGAAGGACACGCGCAAGTATCTGGCTCGACGCGCCGAGGAAGGAGCCGACTACGTGACTTCCGTGGGCAAGGATCTCCGCGACAAGGCGCAAGAAGCAGTGGGGAAAGGAAGAAACTGGGCGGGCAAGCTCGCGCAGTAGATTGCAGGAGGTTATTCCATGAGTGAAGACAACGGAGCATCCAAGGCGGCCTACTTCCTGGCGGGGTTGGGTCTGGGAGCGATTGTGGCGCTGCTCTTCGCGCCGCGCTCGGGCAAGGAGACGCGCGACTACCTCACGCAGAAGGCGGAGGAAGGCCGCGGCTACGTGACCACCAAGGGCCGGGAGATCCGCGAGCAGGCTGAGGAAGCTGTGGACCGGGCCCGGGACGTGGTGGCGAAGCAGAAGGAGCAGCTTTCGGCCGCTCTCGAGGCCGGCAAGCAGGCTTATCAGGAAGAGAAAGGCAAGGCGAAGTAGTTCTCCTCTTGCGAGGCCCCTGTTGAAGGACAGACCATGGCCAATGACACTGGACTGATTGTGGTGCTCGTGCTGGTCGCCGTGGCGGTGCTGATGCAGGCCAGCGCGATGGTGGGGATCTGGCTCGCCATGCGGAAGATCCACGGGGAGCTGCAGGGGGTGCGGGCCGACATCAAGCAGCGGCTCGATCCCCTAACCGAGTCGGTGGGCGAGATCCTGACCAACTCGCGCGAGCCGGTGCGAACGATCACCCAGAACCTGTCGGAGATCAGCCGCACGTTGCGGCAGCGGACGGAGCGCGTCGATGAAGCGGTCGCTGAACTGGTGGATAAGAGCCGGGTGCAGGTTGCGCGCATCGACGAGATGGTCTCGAACCTGGTGGTGAAGGTCGAGAACACGGCCGACGTCGTGCAGCGCGGTGTGCTGGTGCCGTTAGGCGAAGTGGCGGCAGTGGTCAAGGGCGTGCGCTCGGGATTGGAGTTCCTGTTCTCCCGACGCCGCCGAACGACCGCGACGGAAGCGCCGGCCGACGAGCAGCTTTTCATCTGAGGAACGTCCGTCGTCCCTGCATTGCGGCGACGGTGCGCGGCTTTCTACGCCCGCAATAGCGACATGTGATCCCGGACGCGATCCTTGCCTCTGCGCGACCCAGGGCGGCTGTCCGCCCCACTCCCTCGATCCTTGGCGGTTGGCGTGTTCGCCCGCGCCCCGGTGGCGGGCCGTGCCAAGACACGCCTGATCCCGCCGCTCGGCGCAGACGGTGCGGCCGAACTCCAGGCCGCGCTCATTCTCGATACGACACAAAAAGTGAGCAAGCTTGCTGGTGCCGTGGAGTGCTGGTTTTTCTGCGCGGGCGGCACGTACCCGGATTTTCCCGGCCACAGCGAATGGACCCTCGCAGAGCAGCGCGGCCGTGAGCTTGGTGCGCGCCTCGATCACGCCTTTCAGACCCTGTTGCGCCTCCACGAAGGGGCCGTCATTATCGGGACCGACTCACCCTTGCTGGCGCCGCGAGCGCTGCGCCAGGCGCTCACGGAGTTGCGTGTCTGCGAGGCTGTGCTGGGCCCTTGTCCGGACGGGGGCTTCTATCTTATTGGCCTGCGGCGAACCGTCCCCGGGATTTTTCGCGGCGTGCGCTGGGGAACGCGCTTCGCCTTCCGCGACATGCGCAGGAATCTGACCGGCGCGGGGCTGGCATGCTCAATTCTGGAGCCGGTCCCGGATTTGGACCGCCCAGCCGACCTGCTCATGGTGGCGCGGCGGCTGAGCAACGAGCCAGCCAAGCGTCGGCGGGCGCCAGCCCTGTGGCAATTTGTGAAAACCCGTCGCTTGGCCCTCGCATAGCCGGCAAAGGGAGCGGCGCGTGGGAGTGACGGATGGTATTCTTTTAGCACGTTGAGTATGAATTGGAGGTCGCGTTGATGATGAGTACAAAGTTGGCCGAGCCATGCCGTAGCAGGTTCGGAGGGCCGTGGATTCTTCTCGTGGCGCTTGCGTTGACTCTGGCCACGGCGACGGGAGCGAGAGCCGCAGACGGCGCGAGCGCCGAACCCTGGAAGGTTTCAGACCTCATTGAAATCGGTGATCTTGCGGCGTTCCTCTCCAAAGGCCGAGAGAAACCGATCATCGTTTACGTGGGCTTCGAAGTTCTCTACAGGTCCGGACACATTCCCGGGGCAGTCTACTTTGGCGCGGGAAGGACCGAGGAAGGACTGGCGGCGCTCACGAAGTGGGCGCGGACGACGCCGCGCGGCAAGACCGTCGTAATCTACTGCGGGTGCTGTCCCTGGAACGCCTGCCCCAACATCCGCCCGGCGTTCAGGGCGATGCGGGCGGCAGGTGTGACAAACCTCAAGCTGCTGCACATTCCGGAAGACCTGCTCCACGACTGGATCAATCACGGCTATCCGGTTGAGAAGGGGCCGTAGCCGGGGCGCGAAGCTCCCTGCGCGGGGGCGGCGGGTGCAGGTGCCGCGCCAATCGGAGCATCGATTCCGATCTGGCTGGGGAGGTGGATAAATGGAGCCCTTTCGTTTGCATGTCTACGTCTGCGATCAGCAGAAGCCGGAAGGCGTGCCTTGCTGCTCGGTTCGCGGCTCCGCCAAGACGATCGACATTCTCAGGAAGGAGATTGCGTCCCGCGGCCTGTTAGAGGAAGTCCAGGTGACGGTGTGCGGTTCGCTGGGTCTGTGCGAGCGCGGGCCGAATATGGTGGTTTATCCGGAAGGCGTCTGGTATTCAGGCGTCACGCCGGGGGACGTGGCGGAGATTGTCGAGAAGCATTTTCGGCAAGGCCAAGTGGTCGAGCGGCTGGCCCATCGGGACGCCGCGGCCCTGCGCGCCGAAGTCCACACCAACCGCAACAAGATGCTCGCCGCGATGCGCGCCAAAGACGCCGCCGGTGTGCTGCCCGATGAAGTTTCCGAGAAGCTCCGCGCCTTCCAGGAGAGCCGCGTGCTGCTCACGGCGGTTGAGCTGGATGTCTTCACCGCGGCGGGAGAAGGATCATCGGCCGCCGATGTGGCGAGCACGCTTCGCACCGACCCTCGCGCCACCGAAATGCTGCTCAACGCTCTCGTGGCGATGGGGATGCTTGCGAAACGTGACGGAAGGTTCAGCAATACGCCCACCACGGCGCGCTTCTTCACTGCTGGCTCCCCCGACGACGCCCGTCTCTCGACGCTTCACACCGTTCATCTCTGGGACCGCTGGTCGTCGCTCACTGCGTGTGTGCGCGCCGGAACATCCGTCCGCTACGAAGAGGCGCCGGACCGCGGGACGGAGTGGACCATGGCCTTCATCGCTGCCATGCATCGCAACGCCGCGGACCGTGCCGCGCAGGTGGTTGAGGCAGTCGGGGTGGAGAACGTGCGGCGGATGCTGGATGTGGGGGGAGGTTCAGGGGCTTATTCCATTGCCTTCGCCCAGGCACGCGCCGATCTCCAGGGCGATCTTCTCGATCTCGAAACGGTGGTGCCGATCGCGCAGGGGCAGATCGATAAGGCGCGCTTAGGCGACCGGATTCACACGCGCTGCGGCGACTTGCGCACGGACCGGCTCGGCGAAGGCTACGACCTTGTCTTCGTCTCCGCCATCTGCCACATGCTGAGCGAGGCCGAGATTCGCGACCTCCTGAGGCGCTGTGGCCAGGCGCTTGCTCCAGGCGGTCGCGTCGTGATCCAGGACTTCATTCTGGAGGCTGACAAGACCTCGCCGAAGACGGCGGCGCTATTCTCGCTCAACATGCTGGTGGGAACGCGGGCGGGCGCGAGTTACAGCGAAGCAGAGTATGCCGCGTGGCTGCGCGAAGCGGGGTTCAGCGATGTGAATCGGATTCGCCTGCCGGGCCCCTCCGGGCTGATCGTCGGAACACGGCTGTGACGGTGCTCGGTGGGCGTCGCGATCGTTGATGGCCTGACAAAGGGGGTCATAGCCTGCCGCTACAATACGCGTGCGATCCAGCCGCCGCCCAGCACATCATCGCCGTCATAGAAGACGGCGGCCTGGCCGGGAGTGATGGCGCGCTGGGGTTCGAGGAATTCCACAGTCGCCGTCGCGGTCGTAGCGCCAGCCTTTGGTCCGGCGTCTAAGGCCGCCGTGACTTCTTCCGCGTGATGTGCCGCCCTGAAGGCGGGCGCTCCATCTGCCGTCACGCGGGCGGGCGCGGCGGCGTGCTTGTTGCGGATCTTCACTTGGGCCTCGATCGTTTCGCCTTGGCCCACCGGGCGAATCCAATTCACATCCCGAACAGCGAAGCGCTTTCGGAACAGCTCCTCGTCCCGTCCCACGACAAGTCGGTTTTGCGCTTGGTCGATCTGGATAACGTAGAGGGGCTCGCCAGTAGCAAAACCTAGTCCCTTGCGCTGGCCGATGGTGTAATGATGTACGCCCTGGTGCTCGCCCAACGTGCGGCCGTCGGTCGCGACGATTCCCCCGACGCGGTTGTCGATGGCGCGGCCCTGCTCGGCGAGATAGGCCTCGATAAAATCGCGATAGCTGCGCGTGGGCACAAAGCAGATTTCCTGGCTCTCGGGCTTCTCTGCCACAGGGAGGTTGCGTTCGCGGGCAATTGCGCGCACTTGTTCCTTGGTGAGCTCGCCGAGGGGAAAGAGCGAGCGTGACAACTGCTCCTGGCTCAGGCCAAAGAGGAAGTACGACTGGTCCTTCGTCGCATCCACTCCACGGAAGAGCTGGTAGCGGCCGGTCTGGTCGTCGCGGCGTATGCGCGCGTAGTGGCCGGTGGCGATACGCTCGGCGCCGATTTCGCGCGCCGTCTTGGCGAACTGCTCGAACTTGATTTCGGTATTGCAGAGCGCGCAGGGGATCGGTGTTTCTCCGGCGAGGTACTGCTCGACAAAGGGGCGAACGACGCTCGCTTCGAAGCGCTCCTGGAAGTTGACGACGTAGTAGGGAATCCTCAGGAAGCCGGCGACGCGGCGGGCATCGTAGACGTCATCGAGCGAGCAACAGCGGCCGCTGGCGTGGCCGGAGGCGCCGTCGGCCTCCACGCCCAGCAGGCCGGGCAGGCGGCGCTGGTTCCAGATCTGCATCGTCAGGCCGACGACGCGCGGCCGCGGGTCAGAGGCCGTTGTTCCAGAGGCATCCGGATTGTTTTCGACGAGCAGCGCGGCAGCCGTGGAGCTGTCTACGCCGCCACTCATGGCAATCGCGATGGTCATGAGAGTGTCGTTTCGGTCAGAAGTGACGAGTGACGAGTGATAAGTGACGAGCACGGAAGAAGTCAACAGTCGAGAGTCGAACGTCGGCGGCCATGGCCAGGCGGTTTTCCTTCTTCACTGTCGACTGTGAACTTTCAACCATAGACTTTTCTCTCGTCACTCGTCACTTGCCACTCGTCACTGCAGTTCTGTAACGCGGCGACACCGCGCGCAGGCGCTCGACGGTGGCCGGAATGACTTCCAGTGCGGCGCCGATGTCCTCGGCGGTCGTGTAACGACTCAGGCTGAAGCGCACGCTGGAGCGTGCCTGGTCGGGCCGCAGGCCGATGGCCGAGAGCACGTGCGAGGGCTCCACGGCTCCCGACGAACACGCCGCGCCGGTCGAGCAGGCAATACCGCGCAGGTCAAGCGCAATCACGAAGCCTTCGCCCTCGATGTAGTCGAAGCGCAGGTTGGCAGTGTTCGGCAGGCGGCGAGCGCGATCGCCGTTCACGGCGCTGAGCGGCACTTGGCTCAGAAGGCCCTCCTCCAGGCGGTCGCGCAGCGCCGCCATGCGCTCCGACGCTTCCACCATGCGCCCGCGCGCCAGTTCTGCGGCCTTGCCCAGGCCCACGATGCCGGTCACGTTTTCCGTGCCCGGACGGCGGTCGCGCTCGTCGTGCCCGCCGTGGATCAGCGGCTTGAGGATCGTGCCCTTGCGGATGTACAGGACGCCCACGCCCTTCGGCCCGTGCAGCTTGTGGGCGGAGAGCGAAAGCAAATCGAGGCCGAGCTTTTCGACGTCCACGGGAATCTTGCCCACCGACTGCACGGCGTCGGTGTGGAAGTAGATGTCACGCTCGCGTGCCAGGCGCCCGATTTCTTCCAGCGGCTGAATGGCGCCCAGCTCGTTGTTGGCGTGCATCACCGAAATCAGCACGGTGTCCGGGCGCAGGGCACGCGCGATGTCGGCGGGATCGACGATGCCGTTCGCGCCGGCGCGCACGAAGCTCACCGCGACGCCCTTCTTCTCCAGCGCCTTCGCGGTGTGGAGGACAGCGTGGTGCTCAATGGCCGTGGTGACCAAGTGCTTTGTCGCGCCACGCGCCGCTTCCACAATTCCGACCAGGGCCGCGTTGTCGGCCTCCGTGCCGCCGCTGGTGAAGACGATTTCGCTGGGGCGGGCGTTGATGAGCTTCGCCACCTGCTCGCGCGCGGTTTCGACGGCGGCCTTGGCTCTTTGCCCAAACCAGTGGATCGACGAGGCGTTGCCGTAGTCGTCCAACCAGAAGGGCTGCATCGCCGCGAAGACTTCCGGCGCCAGCGCCGTCGTTGCATTGTTGTCGAGATAAATCCTGCGCATCAGCCCTCCTTTGTCAGGATTTCAGTATGGAGGTTTTTCCCGCACACCCTGAATTTCAGCGTAGCTGAGCGTCCATAAGAAGTCAAACTGAGGCCAAACTTGGCAGTGACGCATTTTGGTTTTGTAGCGCCGGGCTTCAGAGTCTGTGTGATAACCGGCGTTTTAGGCGCGGCAGATTACGAGTTGGTTCTATGAAACTCCGATCTGGTTGCTTAATCCTGTCGGACCGGGCGCTTCAGCGGCCGACGGGTCTGGTCCGCCGCCTAGGCCAGGGCCCTTGGGTGACTCCACCGTCGGGTGAGATTGTAGGCGGTGGCGGCCAGAGCCATCTCGACGGCCACCTTCGGCAAGCCGCGCAAGCGGAAGCGCCGCATGCCGCGTTGTTCTTTCTGCACTCCGAAGACCGGCTCGATGATCGCCTTGCGCCGCTGATAGACTGCCCGACCGGCGGGGCTCCGCAAGCGCTGGCGCATGCGTCGCTGCTCGGCGTGATGCAGCCGACCGGCCCGGCGGCGACGCCCTCCTCCCTTCAACGCGCGCGCCAAGTTTGAGTCGGGCACGTAGCCCTCGATGGCGCGCGCTTCCAGGCCCGCCGCCCGCGCCCACTCCAGCACCTGCGTGAAGAGATCGTTGATCGCCCGCCGGTGCTGCCGCTGAAATTCGTTCCGCGTCCAGTGGTCCGGTGTGGCTCCCCCCGCCAGATAGCGGAACGCCAGGTCTTCCCGCATCCGCTGCTCCAGCCGCCGCGACGACGTCACCCCCAAGGCGTAGGCGTACAGCCACACCTTCACCATCAGCGCCGGCGCATAGGCGGGTGGACCTTCTTCCCCGTAATCCTGCTCGAACCCACTCAGGTCCAAACGCTCCACCACCCGGTGCACGAAAAAGCACAAGTGATCTTCCCCCAGCACGTCCTTCACGCTGGGCGGCAACAACCCGGCTTGATCCGGCTCATAGGGAAGAAATCTCATCACCGGCCTCCTCCCCCGCCTTCCCTGCACGCGTACAACCGAGAGTTATCACACAGACTCTGAAGCCCGGCGCTACACTTGAAGGGCCGGGTCTCAACCTCGCCTGACCTGCTAGATTTATGATGCGCTTCAGCTCCTGAAGCATGATTCACGGGCGAGACGCCTGCGTCACGCAACAGCCGATGGCGCACGCCTCCCGCGCGGGGTCGAAGCTGCCATTTGCTTTGAGCTTCGTCGCCCCGCGCATTTTCTAACCCACTGAAAAAACGGCACATTCTCGGTTCGTTGAGTTCTTGAACATTCCGTTGATTCCAAAGGACTTTCTCGGTTCGTCCCCCCTATAGCAAAATGGAACTAATTGATTTCTGAGATCCTTCCAGGTTCGTACACTTACTATATAGGGGCCCGCGCCCTGCGCCCGCCGGGCTCCCTGCTGCCTCGCACCCGCACTCGAACTGTTCCAATACACACGTTGCTAGGCTATCGCGGCAGCCGGCAAAAATCAAAGGAAATCTTGTCCGAGTTGGGGGTTCCGTTTAATTCTCGTGGTCACCGGCCGCCGAATTGGAGCGCGTCTCACAGCCGGCAGAGTGCGTCCCTGCCTCCGCGGTGGAAAATCAACGAGAACGTTCTTGCCTTTTGCTCTCGCCTCACTTATAAGAACGGAGCAACTCATTGAATCAGTTTCTTATGGGAGGACAGTTCTGTGGCTGAAAAGCGCCGGATGTCTCAGTACAAGCGACGGGATTTTCTCCGCAAAGCAGCGACCGGTGGCGCGCTCGCAATGACCGGCCCGCTGCTTCGTGCCACCGAGGAATCCGCAGCGTCTGCGGCCGAAAAAACCGGGACGGTGGCGAGTGCCCCCGCCAAGCCACGCGCTCGGATCACTTATCCCCGGACCTTCGCGGGACCCAACCTGAAGATGATTGCCTTTCCACTGGGTGGAGTCGGCACGGGCACGATCTCTCTCGGCGGGCGTGGGCAGTTGCGCGACTGGGAGATCTTTAACCGGCCCGACAAGGGCAATTCGCCGGATTACTGCTTCGCCTCGATCTGGGCGCAGGCGAAGGGCCGCCGGGCGGTAACACGCGTGCTCGAAGCGCGCCTCGATCCGCCCTACGAAGGCGAATCGGGTCTGGGAGCGAACAACGTGCCGGGCCTGCCGCGCCTGGCGGGCGCGACGTTCACGGGCGCGTATCCCTTCGCGCAGATTGATTTCCACGATCCCAAGCTGTCGGTTCAGGTCCGCCTGGAAGCGTTTAATCCCTTGGTACCGCTGGATGCGGAGGCTTCCGGTTTGCCGGTGGCGATCCTTCGCTATGCCCTCCGCAATCCGGGCAGCGCGCCGGTCAAGGTTGGCCTGGCGTTCAGCCTGCAGAACATGGTCGGAAAAGAGGGTCGGCAGGCGGCGTATCGCGAAGACGCGGGCGTGTCAGGCTTGCTGATGAGCAATCCGATGATTGCCGCGAGCGACCCTCTGATGGGCACGATGGTGCTGGGGGTTCTGGGAGCGCCCGCGGGAAGCGTCAGCTACCTCAAAGGCTGGAAGCGCGCCCAGTGGTGGGACGGCGCGCTCACGTTCTGGGACGACTTCTCGGCGGACGGTGCGTTGACCCGCGACGCGCCGGCCCTGAATCCCATTGGCTCGGTGGCCGTCACCCAGACGGTCGCCGCCGGGGCCGAAGCTGCGGTGACCTTCCTGATCGCCTGGCATTTTCCCAATCGCACTCCAGAGCGATGCGGCTGGGAGGCCGCCGAGGGCAAGGAAAAGACCGTGGTTGGAAATCACTACAGCGAGCGCTTCAAAGACGCCTGGGCCGTGGCGCAATACGTGGCGCGCCAATTGCCCACCCTCGAAGCGCGAACGAGGGAATTCGCGGAAGCCGTGCAGTTTTCGTCGCTTCCTCCCGCGGTGCTGGACGCCGCCATGAGCAACCTCTCGACGCTGCGCACGAACACCGCCTTCCGCACTGCGGACGGCGAGTTTCATGGCTTCGAGGGCTGCAGCGACCAACGCGGCTGCTGCCACGGCACGTGCACACACGTCTGGAATTACGAGCAGGCGACGGCGTTTGTCTTTCCCACGCTCGCGCGATCGATCCGCGAATCGGAGTTTCTGCGCAACGTCCGCGACAACGGCCTGATGGGTTTTCGATCCTATCTGCCTGATGGCCTGCAGATCTGGGAAGTGGCCGCCGCCGACGGACAGATGGGCTGCCTGATGAAGCTCTACCGCGACTGGCAGCTCTCCGGCGACACCGAATGGCTGCGCCGCCTCTGGCCGAACGGCAAAAAGGCTCTGCAGTTTGCCTGGATTAAAGGGGGCTGGGACGCCGACCGCGACGGCGTGATGGAAGGCGTGCAGCACAATACCTACGACGTGGAATTCTACGGGCCGAACCCGCTCTGCGGCGTTTGGTACCTGGGCGCCCTGCGCGCCGGGGAAGAGATGGCGCGGGCGCTGGGCGATGAACAATCCGCCGATGAATTCCGCCGCCTGTTTGAGAACGGCTCGAAGTGGATTGACGACAACCTTTTCAATGGTCAGTTTTATATTCAAAAAGTAACCGGTTCGTCTGAGTCTCAGATTGCCCCGGGACTGCGCGGCGGCAGTGGGGCGCCAAACCCCGCGTCGCCGGATTATCAGATGGGCGAAGCCTGCCTTGTCGACCAATTGCTGGGGCAGTACATGGCACACGTTGCGGGCCTCGGTTATCTCCTCGATGAAAACAACGTCCGGAAGGCGCTGCGTTCGATTTACCGCCACAACTATCGCGCCGACCTGAGCGAGCATGAGGCCGTGCAACGTACCTACGCCTTAAATGACGACGGCGGGGTGCTCGTGGCGAGCTATCCCTCCGGGAAGCGGCCGGAGATTCCGTTCCCCTACTTCGCCGAGGTGTGGACGGGACTGGAGTATCAGTTTGCCGCGCATCTAGCCTTTGAAGGGATGTTTGCCGAGGCGGTGAACGTGGTGGAGACGGCACGGCGACGGCACGACGGCGAGCGGCGCAATCCCTGGAACGAACCTGAGTGCGGCCATCATTACGCTCGGGCCATGTCGAGTTGGGCCGTTCTCCTGGCCCTGAACGGCTTCCACTACTCCGCTCTGGAGAAGCGATTGACTCTCACGCCGCGCACACGGACCGCGAGCCTGCGCTCCTTCTGGACGCTGCCCTCCGGCTGGGGCACCTTCACTCATTCGCAATCGGCCGCCGGGCAGAAGGCGGAAATCCGCGCCACCGAAGGGACTCTGGCGCTCGCGACCCTGGCCCTGGAAGGAAGGGGAAAGGCCAAGCCGGCGGTGAAGCTCGGCAGCGAGACAGTCTCCGCCAGCATGCGCGAGGAAGGGAATCGGCGCGTTGTTGCTTTTGACCACGAGCTCACCGTGGCGCCGGGCCGGCCGCTCGCCGTGACGCTGCGGGTTTAACGGCATTCGAAAGGATGGAACACACTATGTCGCGCACGGCTCTTCTCCTCGCATGTTTTCTTTCCTTCTCTCTGATGGCTGTCGCTGCCGAGCATAATCCTCTGTTGCCTCGTCCGCAGAAAGTCCAGTACGGGCCGGGAAAGCTGGCCATTAAGACCCTCAAGATTTGCCTGAGCGCAGCTGCGAGCGACGAGGACCGTTTTGCCGCCGGGGAGCTGGCCGCGATCCTGGCGGCCCGCGGCGGAGTCCGTGTTCCCATCGTGGAAGGCGCCGCCCAAGGCCCTGCTATCAGGCTGGTGCGGACCGGCAATGCCGACCCGCTGCCGGTTCCGGACGAAAAACCGGGGCCCGAATCGCGGGAAGCGTACTCGATGAAAGTGACGCCGGCGGGTGCGGAGGTCCGCGCGCGCTCCTCGGCCGGGATCTACTACGCGGTCGAGACGCTGCGCCAGCTTGTGGAAGGCGCGGGCGATGAGGCCGTCTTGCCGGAAATCACCATCGAAGATTGGCCGTGGATGGCTTATCGCGGCACGATGATGGACCTTAGTCACGGGCCGTTGCCCACCGTGGAAGCGGTGAAACGCCAGATCGATCTCCTGGCGCGCTTCAAGGGCAATCAGTATTACTTCTATACCGAGGCGAGTATCGCGCTGGATGGCTACTCGCTCCTGATGCCGGACGGACGCTACGCGAAGGATCAGGTCCGGCGCATCATCGCTTACGGCCGCGAGCGGCACGTGGACGTGGTGCCCTGCCTGGAGCTGTACGGGCATCTGCACGATCTTTTCCGGGTTGAGAAATACGCCGACCTCTCGCCCTTCCCGCATGGCGGGGAATTCAATCCTGAAAACCCGCGCGTTAAGGAATTGCTGGCCGACTGGATTGACCAGTTTGCGGCGCTCTTCCCCAGCCGCTTCGTGCACATCGGCTTTGACGAGACCTGGCAGATCGAGCGCGCCGCCCGCCAGCAGGGCGCCGGGGCAACGCCCGCCAAGCTGTTCGTCGATCAACTGCGCTTTGTCACCGAGCGCTTCGAGCAGCGCGGCAAGCGCGTGATGGCCTGGGGCGATATCGTCATCAAATACCCGGAGATTTTTTCCGAGTTGCCGCCGCGCCTGATCGCCGTCGCCTGGGAGTACGATCCGGACCCCAAGGCGGAGTACCAGCGCTGGCTGGAACCGCTGACCGAACGTCACGTGCCGCATCTAGTGGCCACCGGCCTGCGCTGCTGGGACGAGATCTCCCCCGATTTCTCCCAGACCTTTGACAACGTCGATACCTTTCTCGCCGCAGCGCGCAAGTCGCAGGCGCTGGGCCTGATTCATACCGTCTGGACCGACAGCGGGCAGACCTTGTTGCGCGCGGCGTGGCCGGGAATGGCGTACGGCGCGGCGGCTTCCTGGCAGTCCGCGCCAATGGATCGAAGCGCATTCTTCTCCGACTACGCGCGCCAGATGTATCCTCCCGCCATCGCGCGCGACGTGGCGGAGGCGCTGGGCCACCTGGACCAGGCCGAAGGCCATCTCCAGAAAGTGCTGGGCCAGGCGACCCAAATCGACCTCTGGGGCGACCCGTTTGATCCCCAGCAGCTCAAGCGCTCGGGCGAGCATCGCGACGATTTGCGCCAGGCGCGTCTGCACGCCGAGGAGGCCGACGAGCGCCTGCAGCGCGCCCTGGCTGTCCAGCCGGAGCGGGGCGAACTCGCCAGCAATCTGGTTGGCGCGCGGCTGCTGAACTTCGCAGCGCTGAAATTCCTCTACCCCCTCGAAATGATGGAAATGCGGGCGAAGCTCGGACCGCAGCCCACGGGCGATGAAATCTGGACCCAATGGGAGTCGGAAGTCTCCGACCAGTCGCACGGGCGCATCCCGGACCTGATGGGCGGCATCAGCGAACTGCGCGCGCACTATCGGACGGCGTGGCTGGGTGAGTACACTCCCTTCCGGCTCGCCTTCGCGCTCGGACGCTGGGACGCCGAGTACGAATACTGGCGGCGCATGCAGGAGAAGTTTCAGGCTTTCTTCCGCGATTACAAGCAAGGCGACCCTCTGCCGCCGCTCGATTCGTTCCGTCCGGCACAGTGACAATGAGGAGCAGATCGTGAAATCGCGAAAGAGCCGGAAAGGGAAGGCGTCCGCCGGCGAGCGGGCGACGGCAGGCGTGCCGACCGGCGTTGTTGGGCTGGGTTTGATGGGGATCAGCATTGCCACCTGCCTGCTCGCTGCCGGGCATCCGGTGGCCGGCATTGACCTCGACGGGCGCAAGCGGCGCAGCGCCGCAGGGCGAATTCGCGCCCTGCTGGAGGAAATGCGGCGGCAGAAGCTGCTGCGCGAAAGGCCCGTCGCCGTCCTGCGGCGGTTTGCCGCGGCGGACGATTACGCCGCGCTTCGTGACGCGCAGGTGGTGGTCGAGGCGATCACCGAGAATGTGGAAACCAAGAAACGCGTCATCGCCAGCGTGGAGGCGGCCGTAGGGCCGGCGACGATCATCGGTAGTAACACTTCCGCGATTCCGATTTCGCTGCTCCAGAAGGATGCCGCCTACCCCGAGCGCGTTCTGGGGACGCACTGGGCGGAGCCGGCGCACGTGACGCGCTTCATGGAGATCATCTGCGGCGAGCAGACCGACCCGCAGAACGCCGAGTGCGTTCGCGTGCTCTCCCGATTCTGGGGGAAGGAGGCGTCCATCGTCCGGCGCGATATCCGCGGCTTCATCACCAACCGCTGCATGTACGCGTTGCTGCGCGAGGCTTTCCATCTGGTCGAGTCGGGCTATGCCACGATCGAGGATGTGGACCGCTCCTTGCGCAATGACTTCGGCTACTGGATCACTTTTGCCGGACCGTTCCGTTACATGGATCTCACGGGAGTTCCGGCCTATGAAACGGTGATGCGGGATCTGCTCCCCGAATTGTGTCGTTCGACGGAGGTGCCGCGCCTGATCAGCGACGTGGTGAAGTCCGGAGCGCAGGGCGTCGCGAACGCGCGCGGCTTCTACAAATACACTCCCGCTTCGGCCCGGCGCTGGGAGAAACGATTTTTGGAATTCACCTACGATATTCGCGCCCTGGCGCTGAAGTATCCCGGTGATTCCGGTGAGCGAGCGGGTGCGCGCCCACGCGCCGGAAAGACGGTGGGGCAATGATCGTGATTGACGCGCATCTCGATCTGGCGTGGAACGCGCTGAACTGGAATCGCGATCTGACGCTCTCGGTCGCGGAGATCCGGCAGCACGAGGCAGGGATGAAAAATCCCCGCCGCGGAAGCAACACCGTGTCTCTGCCGGAATTGCGCAAGGCGGAAGTGGCAATTTCGCTCGCCACGCTGCTGGCGCGGGCGAGTGGCCTCGGCGAAAGCGGGCTCGATTATTCCAGCCGCGAGATCGCGTGCGCCATGGCGCGCGGCCAGTTGGCCTGGTATCGCATCCTCGAGCGCCAGGGCCAACTGCGCATGCTGCGCGACTGGCTGGCCATTGCAGCGCATCTGGCGGAGTGGAAGAAATCCCGCGACTCCTGCCCGCTGGGTTTCATTCTGAGTATGGAAGGCGCCGATCCGATCCTCTCGCCGCGCGACGTGGGCGACTGGTGGAATGACGGTCTGCGCGTGGTGGGGCTCTCGCACTACGGCCCCAGCGCGTATGCCCACGGAACCGGTGCCCAGGGCGGGCTGACCGCGGTGGGCGTGGAGATGCTTCGCGCGATGGAAGAAGCCGGGATGATTCTCGACGTCACGCATCTCTCCGAGGAGAGCTTCTGGCAGGCCGTCGAGCGGTTCCGGGGCCGCGTGCTCGCCAGCCATAATAATTGCCGTGCGCTGGTGCCCGGCTACCGACAATTCAGCGACGAACAAATTTGCTGTTTGCTGGAGCGCGATGGCGTCATCGGCGTGACCTTTGATTCCTGGATGCTCTACCCCGGGTACGTTCCGCTGGAGATTGCGAGCGCGACCTCACCCCGGACTCCCAATTCCGTGGTTACCCTGGAAGCGGTGATCCGGCAGATTGATTACATCTGCCAGCTTGCCGGCAACGCGCGTCACGCGGCGATCGGCAGCGACCTCGATGGCGGCTTCGGCCGCGAGCAGTCGCCCTCCGACCTCGATACCATCGCGGATTTGCAGAAGGTCCCGCCGCTGCTCCGCGCGCGCGGCTACGCCGAGCCCGATATTGAAGCCATCATGCACGGTAACTGGCTGCGGTTCTTCCAGCAGACCCTTGCGCCGAAACAGTGATCCTTTCTTTGATCTTTGGGGAAGAGTAAGGCTCCCCGAGCCTTGAAAACGCCGGAGCGTCCGTGCTATTTTCGATGTGGGAGAATGTGAGAGTCCGGAACTCCGTTTTTCTCTTGCGTTTCCGCAATTGGCTTTCGCGAGCGGGGGTAATTCAGCGGTAGAATGCCAGCTTCCCAAGCTGGACGTCGCGGGTTCGATCCCCGTCCCCCGCTCCATCCTTTCAGCAACTTGGCGAAACTGACCACGGGGCGTACTCCAATATACTCCATTACATGATCCGGAGGGCCGATTCGAAGGTGTTGACGGCTTCCTTGCGAAGGCCCAACGCGGTCTTGCTGTACACGTTCAAGTTTACGTCCACTGAATGCCCGAGCTGGTCGGCCACGATCTTGGGATCGACCTCCAGCTCTCGCATAAGGGATGCGTGTGTGCGCCGCATCACCTGGAAATTCACCCATCCAAGGCCAGCCGCTTTGAGCCTGGGCGCAATCCATCGTCTCCAGCAATTGTCTTTCGACACGGGAGTTTTCACGGTCTCCGAAGGGAATACCCAGGCTTCCGGGCCGGGATCGCCGGACAGCAACTTCCATCTGGCGATCACAGACTGTAAGCCCTCGGACAGCGCGACGCTCCGTTTGGACTCGGGTGTTTTCGGAGAGTCAATCTGCCCTCTATACAACCGCTGCTCGACATCAATGTGATCCTCTGTAACGTGCCGCCACTTGAGGGCGAAGATCTCGCCAGGCCGCATGCCTGCTATGGTGGCGAGCATGCAGACGGCGAGTCCCCTTGTTTCAAGGACCGAAAAAAGTAATCGAACCTCTTGCCATGTCATGACGCGCTGGGCGGTGCGCTTGGTCCTGTTGGGAGTAAACAGAAGCGCGGCGGGATTCTTCTGCAAGTAGCCTTCGACAACTACCATGCCGAAGATTTGCTTCAAGTCCCACCGCAGGTGGTCCACGGTGCTGAACGAGAGTCCGGCCGCAGACTTCTGATCCAGAAAGTCCTGCAATTCGTCCGTCTTGAACGATTTCAGTGTGCAGTCGGCGAATTCGCAGGTGAGGTGATGTTCCAAGCGGTCAACGTTGCAGGCCGTCGTAGAAACTTTCCACTTGCGGCGATACCAGGGAAGGTAGACTTGTTTCACGAAATCACCGAATTTCCAGTCTTCCGATGCGCCTTGCTGCTTCGTGTTGATGGGGGCCAAAATCTCCGCCAGCTTGTCCTTTGCCTGGGACTTCGTGACCTTGTTCGCCTTCCCAAGCAGTTTGTTTCGGCGGTGTCCCTCTTCCCACCATTGGGCTATCCAACGTCCGCGAACAATTTTCAGACTTCCTTGCTGATGCCGTTTACGACTCATGAGACTCTCCTCTCATGGGTCTAACGGCGTCAACTTCCGGCGATGCCGGAATCATAGCATCAAACGAGCCTTTCTCGTTTGCCCTTTTCCAACGCTCAAGAGCACTGCGGCGCACAAGCTTCCTCCGGCCCATATGTATTGCCGGGAGTGGCGAGACACCCAGCACTCTCCCATTGATGGCATTGTGAACATGGCCCTTGGAACACCGCAAATCTTCAGCTACTTCGGCAACAGTGAGAATCTCGTCATTCGTCGTCATACTCGGAACACTCCGGGACAGAAAACTTCGGACTCTACGAAATGCCCGTTGGCGTCCTTGACTCCGCCTCGTTCGATGGCGCGGCGGATAATTTCCTTGTGGTCGTAGTGGCTTCCCCTGAGCATCGCGAGGCGATCTGGAATCGGGGCAGATTCCAGCACGGCAAGCTCGGCGCGCAACACGTCAAGTCGAGAGTACGCATAGGCGAGCGCGGACCAAGCCATTTCATGGCTAGTGTCGCGCCGGAGCCTGGCGCTCGCGCCAAACAGGATGCTGAGCAAAGCTTGGTGCACGTCGTAAAGCTCGAAACGGCGGGCACGCAACTCCCCTGAAAGCCACGCGGCGGCTTCCCGCGCTTGCACCCGGACGCGGGCGACGGTGCTCCGCTGTTCTGCTGAAAGACGCTTCGCCAAGCCCAAGTCGCGGGTTAGTGTGGTGACACTTCCACGAAACCCACAGCCTGCATGGTGGCAGTTGAAAACGTCCGCCGTGTAAGAAACGGTTCGCCGTCCCCCACATCTGGGACAATCCGCCCGCCGGTCAGAAACCAGTTGTGCGCCCGCGCAGCGTAAGAGGTCGGGCAGGCTGAATTCGACTTGCGCGGTTGCCGTCATCACTGTTTCACCTTTTCCCAGCGCTCTCGCCATCGTTGCCACTCTGGGGATGCTTTGGGAGGGTGAATCCTCGGGCCGCCAACCCACAGCTCGTAACAGCCAGCGCAGTAGGGAGAGTCACAGAGCACGCTGCCGCCAGTTGCCGAAGGCTCCATTGGTTTTGAAGCCTCTGCTTCGGTGGTTTGGGGTCGAGTTACCGCCTGAGAATCCCCCGACTCACGGCTCTGGTCAGCCCCTTTCAGAATTGCAAGGTAATCCATTGGTGAAACCTCTTGCGGTGCGAGATAAGCGAAAAAACGGGTTATCTCGCATTACTCGCAGGGTCACAAAGCAAACCACCTTTCGGTTGGCCTGCCCCCTGATTGTTCTTGGACAAATTTGCCCGCTCCCACTCCAAGGATCGTGCAAAGTGCCCGTTCGACTTCGTGCCTAGGCTTATGGCGACCGAAGAGGTCGCAAATTTCGTTTCGCGTCAGTCCGAGCGGATTCCGGTGGAGGGCTTCAAGAATTGCGTCAGCCGTGGGGTCGCCCATGGCATCGCCGAAGACGAATTTTGCCGACGCTTCGGCGTATTGCCACAGCGCGAGTGCCGCCCGGAGATGCTCTCGGCGAATCGTGGGGGAGCAATCGAGTAAGGCGTAAACCATTGCCAGCCGCATGGTTTGCGCCTCGGCGCGTGAGATGGCTGCCCCCAACAAACCGGGCCTGCCCGCCGACAGCGCCGGATAGACTGCACGCCAGTCCGAGCGCGCTGCATCATCGCGTTTCATTTCCCCAACCGTGCGCGCGAACTCCACGGCGTGCCGGAGCCGGTCGCTCAGGCGCACGAGCCTCGCCTGGTCTAAACGGCGTTCATCGTCATCCGGCAGGCACTTTGAACGTTTAACGCAGAGCCAGACGAAGCGGTTTGCAAAGCCGCTGGCAAGCTCTGTCTCGCTGATATAACGGCGCAATTCTTCCCCTGTGATATGACCGAGAATGGATATATGCGCGCCCGTAGCCACTGCCGGACTGTTTTTGGTGAGCGTTCGTAGATCCCCGCTGTCCCACGCTTCGCGGATGATGGCGGTGAGCGTGTTGCTTTCGCGGCCCATGACGCGGAGCACTAGCGCAAACTCTGATTCAAAAACCAGAAGCCGTTTGTCAGCGATACCGGGGTCTGCCTCGACCTCCTGGTAGCCAGCGACTCGGCCATGCTCGCGGACAGGGTCACGTTTGGTGATTGGGTCGCGCACGGCCCATATCAGGCCCTCGCCGCTCGAAAGCCCGCTTAGAATGCGGGTCCGCGCCCAGTCGGGGTCCACCGCCTCAAACAGCGCACGCCCGCGTGACTGGCTTGTGCCCTTCCGCCCCTTGGAGGTGGCTCCTACCAACACCGCGAACAGATTCGTAAAATGCCGGTCCGCCTCTGCCGTAAAGTGTGAACCGCGCCCGATGACACTCCCGAACATGCAGAGGAGTTGCACAAGGAGTGCCACGGGGTCGGCTTCGGAGTGAGGCTCGATTGCTGCAACAAAATCGCCCGACAGCCCCTGGTATGCCTCTACCGCTGGAGGGTCGGGCCAAAGGCGCTCGCCCGCCAGGGAGTGCTGATTTGCAGGTGCGCGGGTTTCCTTGGCGTTCCCCAGCACCCGTTCGGCCAGCGCGGGGTCGTTTAGAAACTCGCGCTCGAACGGCGCAACGTCACCATTCATCGTAAACCTCGCTTGGCAAGGTGCCTCTCGGCCCATCTGCGCCAAGGCACCTCCGTCGATGTAAGATGAGAGGGTGGATTCTTCTTCCCTGGTTTCCCCGACAAATCAGAAAGTCATCCCCATTTCCTGGGGAGACCCGGACGTGGTGGTGGAGTTCTTGATCGACTTGGCAAAGACTTCCCCCAAAGTCCGGGGAATACTGGTCAAGGCCCTTGTACGGCCCGCTACGTACTTTGGGCCGCCAAGAGTTGGGTTTCCAAGGCTTCTAACGGCATTGAAAGTCGCGGACGTGGCAGGGAGCACCGTCTGTCAGGAGAAAAACCAGGACGTGACAGCTTTTGACCGCTGGGATAAGGTGCGGGACATGTTGCTATTGTGGATTAGGGAACAATTAATCTCTGGTCCGCCTACCTTCAAGAGGGATGTACGGCAGTTGAGGCTGGTTCTGCGGCGCTGGCGGGAGTGGCGAGGGGATGCTACCGATATCAATTGGAAGCTCGTAGACGAAGATTTGGACCTGTTAGAAGCAAAGGCTTTTGAAAAACTTCCGAAGGGGACACCACGGCGCGGACGGCGCTTGACCGAACATCAGAAACGAATAATTACCAGTGTTGAGCTATTACACCAGTGCGGCCAGAAGGCCCGCTGTCAGATGGTTGTTGAAGCCCTCAAATCATGGGGAGTAAAGCGGAATTGGATTACAGTCTCAAACCTTTGGAGCTGGTATAAATCGTACCGGCTACGCCACCCGGAGCGTCACGCGCTACCGCGATACTGGCTGAAAATCATCTACCCGTTTATCCTCCCGCAACTGGAGCCATACACGTCCGAAGCCTGGGCAACCTGGGTGAGCAACCGCCGAGGGTCGAAGCGATTTCGGAGCTAGCGTGTAGCATAGACTTTCAATACTTCGTCCCCGTAATGGTTGATAACCTTGACGGCGATTTTGCCGGTCTTTGGGGGATCGAACGGGCGGCTGACGGTGGAATAAAGCGCCGACCATGCGCCTTCGTCGATCTCGGCGCGTAAGGCGCGCTTGAGATTTTCGTAGGGGTCGCCCGCGCCGGTAAAGTAAGCGTGGCGGACAAAGAAGCTCTCGCCGTTATAGGCCGTGTCGATGAACCAAGCTGCGATGTCGTCGGTCGAGTGGCTGCGGACCTGGCCGGTCGTGGGATCATACACGTCCACGCCGCTGATCTTCACTACTAAGGAGTATTACATAATATAGTGACAGCTAGAACAGTTCGGCCTGTTTCCAGAACGCCGTCACCAAGGTGGGCCGGCGACGCATCCGCCGCAATGCCGAGGGGGCGGCGGCACTCAGCTCCCAAA
>Ga0315282_10000284_pt1 | contig 100231 bp, 88 predicted proteins | sample YL17G07_20_MG_FD_203693 | JGI IMG/M metagenome (GOLD analysis project Ga0315282, IMG submission 203693) | Sediment microbial communities from Yellowstone Lake, YNP, Wyoming, USA - YL17G07_20 | ecosystem: Environmental > Aquatic > Freshwater > Lake > Sediment | place: USA: Wyoming | collected...
GGTTTAGCCGTAGTAATCACCTTTCTTTCTTTGGTTTTTATAGCTACGGTTAGCCATTATATATCAGTTCAGTCTATATGTCAAAAAGAATAAGTATCATTTCTAACTAAAATAGGTATTAGACATCTATCAGTCTGTCCAAAATTATACAACAGAGGGATAACTGTTTCAAGCTTTTTCTTGATTACAGACGAAAATTACTGAGCTTTAAGATCAGTAGCAAGAGTTTCAGGCTGGAAAGTGAACCACACTAATTTTAATAGAATAACTATTTATTTGAATTAAATTGAGAAATGTACTTTGGCAGGCTTATCATGTTGGCAAAGTTCCTGAAGGCTCCTGAGTTTAGGTTTTGAAGTTGTCTATACCATACATAGCTTGTATATATGTATGTGCCTTTACCATACTGTGCGATCAAATAACCACCCTTGAGCGGATTTTCATCGGGGTCATTGCAGGATAAAAGTTCCTTATATTGTGGCGACCACTTAGATGGGAAATATAAACCACGTTCCTGTATCCAGTCTTTCCAATCTTCATCGGTTATCTTGTTGGGATATGTAAAAAGCGGATGTTCCGATGCTAAAATGGTTATCGGTGCCTCTTCTACTGTAACCCTATCGCTGGAAATATTAAGCTCATAAGGCGCATACTGGCTATTCCACTCAAAAGTCTTATTATACATCACGATAAGGTTTCCGCCGTCACGCACATAATCCAATAGTCTTTGATTGCTTGCTATCAAGTCCTTCCTCACAAGATATGCCCTAATGTCCAGTATTATCGTATCGTAAACCGAAAGGTCGCCGAATCGAAGTTCATCGGATTCCAGTGTATTGCATTTGACATTCAGTTGCTTCAAAGCCCAATCAATCGTGTTATCGTAGCTTTTCACATAACCCACATACAGACCATCTGCCACCTTCACATCAATAACTCTTATCTTGCTTTTTGCAGTAATTGTGCCTACTTTAGCATCGAGAAAAAAATAACCGGGCGAGGTGTCCGATGGTATAGTTACATCAAACGCAGAAAAAGCCTGCTGATCCTCAGTAAGAGTAAAATCCTGTCCAGTGCTTTTAATCTTCCAATCCGATGGCGGGGAAACCTCTATCCGTCCATCTATCCTACTCGGTAAGCGATTGATGACATTAATTACATATCGTTTAGTGCGATCCACTGATGACATAGGTATTATGCCAATTTCAGGTAATATGTGAATTTCTACATTATCAGAAACGTCAACTGTCGCATCGGATGAAGTAGAAAGATCAGTATCATAAGCTTTGTATTGCACTATCCCTTTTATAAGCGGTTTCATAAACGAGTCGTCGTATAGATGATCTGCATAAGGCAAAGTTAAAGGCGTATCCTCCGCCACTGTCACATTGAAAACACCCGTTGCTGTCTCGTTGTATCCTAATTGTGGAAAATTCGGATTTTCACCCTTAACACTCCATCCCTGTGGCGCTTGAAGCTGACATTTTATATCTTTTATAACGTGATGGCCACAGTTCGTCAAAGACACACGGGACACGAAAGTTTGTCCACGAGTAACTATATTATCATCAACTTTCACTGCCAAATATAAATCCAGTGGTCCTGCAATTGCCGTTTCTATTTTTTCATCTATTTTAGTATCATGCAGAGATTGTATGTAACCGATAATATCCTTTGCAATTCGCTCATGCTGTATAGCGACAGCATCCTTTTCATCTTTTATAAACGGATTCAGTGTTAAGTTATCCTCAAGCCCATCAAATAAGTCATCCAGTTTTTTCTGTACGGGTTGGCTGGATTTTATCAGCTTGTAGTAATTATATACATTTCCTCGTTCTACATTTCCACCCATGCCCTGTGATTTATGTAACTTAAAGCCTTCACTTGCTATCTGTGCATAAGAGTATCCACGAGATTGATCGTATTCACCAACGTTTATGGTTACGTCTGCATCATCTTTTCCACATCTAAGGAAAAGCCTTTTAACTTGCCATGTTTCTAATCCACCATTAATCTGATCAGTAAACTTGCTTGCATCATTAGCAGCGTCTAAGGCTTCTAATGCGAGTATACCAAGAGCTTGATGGTTGCCATGCCCATGTGTAGTATCATGGTTTGTGATGATTACATCAGGCTTAACTTCCCTGATAACTCGCACAAGGCGTTCCAGAGAGTCATCATGGTTCCAGATTCTGAATGTTTCCTCAGCGCTCTTGGAGAATCCAAAATCACGTTTATTAAGGTTATATACTTCTGATCCATAAACATCCGCCGCCTTTTGAGTCTCATAAGCCCTTATGACACCAAGTTCCTCGTATAATTCAGACCCGATTTCATTCTGTCCGCCTTCGCCCCTTGTGGCATATAAAACCGCTGTCCTGACACCGTATCGCTTTCGATAGTATGATAATGTAGCGCCATCTTCGTCATCAGGATGCGCCGCCAAACATAATATAGTCTTATGGCTTGTAAGGTCAATCACATCTTGATTTAAGGCTGTGTCGCCATGCTCAGTCCATGTTTCATCAGCAATAGATAAGCAACATACAAACAATGAAAGAATCAGCACATATAACCATATTCTATTCTGCATTTCAACTCCTGTATCAGATACCCTTTCCCAGAGGCGAATCAGAGGAAATTTCAAAAGGCTTTTTATCATCCTTCTCGGGTTTAATAAGAGCTTCATCTTGAGGTTGAGTAGCTTCTATATCAGACGTAAAATCCTCTTCGGGTTCAACAGACATACACTTAAACTGAATTTCATATAATCTGCTGTATAAACCATTGTTAGTTATAAGTTCTTGGTGTTTACCCATTTCTGCGATCTTACCATTTTCAAGAACAATTATCAGATCGGAGCTATGTACTGTGGATAGACGGTGCGCAATAACGAAAGTAGTTCTATCTTTAACTAAATTCTGAATAGCTGTTTGTATGAGAAATTCTGTCTCTGTGTCAACGGATGACGTCGCTTCGTCAAGTATTAGTATTCGTGGATTCGCCAGTATCGCTCTGGCGATAGATACACGTTGCTTTTGCCCGCCTGATAGTTTGATCCCACGTTCACCTACGACTGTATCGTAACCTTTAGGTAGCTCCATGATGAAATCATGAGCATTTGCCGCCTTTGCCGCCTCTATTATATCTTCATCAGATGCACCGATTTTGCCATAAGCTATATTCACCTTCACGGTATCATTAAAAAGAAACGGGTCTTGAAGTACTATTCCCATCTGGCTTCTTAATGATTTCTGCTTTACGTCTTTCAGGTTGTATCCATCAACGAGAATCTCACCAGAATTCGGATCATAAAATCTCGCTACCATATTGATTGCCGTTGTTTTTCCTGCACCACTGGGTCCGACGAAAGCGATCATCTGTCCGGGATATGACTTGAAACTAATGTCTTTGAGAACTTCTATGCCATTTATGTAACTGAAACATACGTTTTTAAACTCCATTTCTCCACGGATCGCTGGAAGTTCAAGGGCATTTTCTTTGTCTGCTACATCTGGTTCGGTATCCAATACTTCAAATACTCGGTCAACTGATGCCAAAGCCCTGATTATGTAGCCAAAAAACCTGCTTACGCCCATTATCGGACCATAAAGCATGCCTACGTAAGGGAAGAACACCACAAACATACCGGGCGTCATCTCTTGATGCAATACCTTGATTCCACCGTAAAGCAAAACGATCAGCGAGCCTGCCTGCATAAGCGTCCCAATAACAGGACTAAAAGCTGTGCTTAAATATCCAACATTTATTTGTATCTTACGGTTTTCGTTATTTGTTTTTTTGAATCTGCTGAGTTCGTAATCCTCTCTGGCAAAACCTTTTATGATACGGATCCCTGATAGGTTATCCTGTATGACAGCATTCAGGTCGCCTATTCTCTGGCGTAGCATGTAATAACGCTTCTTCATAAATATGCCAAAGGAAACCGTTGAGATGATTAAAATCGGTGACACCAGTAATGCTAAGACTGTTAATTCCCAATCCCAGCTAATACATAAGTATAATACAAAAAACAGTCTAATCATGTCTGTAATGAACCAGATTATAGGACCGACTATCACGTCTTGTAGTGAGTCTACGTCGTTAACAGCCCTTGACATCAGGTCTCCAGTTCTGCGATCTTCAAAAAATCTTAATGATAGTCTTTGGAGATGATCGTAGACATGGTTCCTCATGTCATAAGTTAGTGTATTGCCAAGCTTTGTCATTATAAACCCATTTGCAACAGATATACCACTTTCAAACAGATGAAATAACAAGAAAGCTAACGCAAGCACAACGAACGTAACAATAAACCTGTTTTTATTCGGCATCCAATTTGTTGATATAAAGTCAGTAGCTTTACGGATAATCGGAGTTATGGTTAGAGATTTTACAGGCATTCTTGAACTTGGAGAAGGATTCTGATCTACGTTGACAGCTTTGTTACCAGACCTTCCCGCCGCCCCTATCTCGTCTATGGCAACACCCATTACCTGCGTAGGCAAAATCGAAGTGAAAGATGAAACACCCGATAAGATTAATACTGTCAAGGCAAGATACCAATAGGGACGTACGTACCGCGTAAGCTTGAAATACGTCTTCATTGCTTTGATGCCAGATTTGCGTTTTCTATTAAATATGTATATTAGACGTTTTATTGGTTCTTTGGGTATCTCTTCAGCAGGTTGATCTTGATCTTGGTTGGGTCCGCCATGGAAACGTATATGTCTATACAAAGGGTTTTTCTCCTTTTAGGTATACTGGTCAACCAAATTAGTTTTTGCTTTATAGGAATTGTAGGTTGGGTTGAAACAATGAAACCCAACTATATCAATATTATGATGTTGGGTTTCGTTCCTCAACCCAACCTACTTTTGAGGTTCATAAGATAAATAATCAATCTGGTTGCCCACTATTTTTCTACAATTGTCTCGATTATTTTTATACCAAAGTGCCTTCCAGATTCCTCTACGTAAACTAAAACTTCATCTCCGAGTTTAAGGTGTGTAACCGATATGGGTGAACCATCAGGGCTGGTTAATCTTATAGTTTCAGCGTTCTGCAAAACAAGAGACACTTTTTGCCCATTATAGTCGGCTTCAACAAGCATCATGGGTCTTCTTTCTATCTTGCTTCTCCCCACAAAAGTAACTTCTGTTTTACCTTTGGCATCAATGATAAGTACCTGATCACCTGTTTTTAAGTCTGCCAGATACTTCGTCTTGCCGTCTGGAATTCTGATGTAGGCATGTACCGCCCCCGCATTGACTCGGAACGGTCTTGGATCACAGTATGGGGTTTCAATATTCTCTGCACGTATGAGAAACATACCACTACTCGAATTACCAACGAGCATACCTTGACTTCCTACCATATTCGTGCAAGTGTCAACACACACACGATCTGTCAATCCAAGCTGTTTTGTACCTGTTATTTTGGCAGCAACTAATTCTATCGTTTCTGAGGATTCTTTTATCAGTTTTGCCACTTTTATGATTTCGTTCATATCGTCAGTATTTAATAGCACCCCGTCAACACCGGTTTCAAGTGCTTCAATAGCTAATTGAGCTTCTTGATAGTCTTTTACAAAAGCGATCACGTTTTTCGTCTGTGAGACAAGATTTTCCAGAGGAATAACCATCCAATCTGAAGTCTTTACCACTATGATCTTAGATAAACCAAGCGATATAGCTTTCGTTTCATCTTCCTTGCTGTTTATTTCTAATTCAATCACATCTTCACCGGGCTTAATGTCACCATTTTCAGCGATAGTCTGAACCAATCCCAGTTCCTTTACTTTAGGAACATTCTCTGGTGTAACGAAGATCGCATCCGCGCCGCTTTCAAGAGCAGTAGTTACAAGTTCCCTATTCCATTCTCTGGCATCCAACCAGAATTTTTTCATATCTGCTTATACTCCCCATTATTTACATCTTGATAAACCTTCGATGCGGTAATGCTCCACCCATAAATCCCAGAAACGCACCAACGCCAATAACCATTCCCATCTGTTCCAGTGTCATAAAAGACTCAATATTAATATCCATAAGCATCAAATTATACATGCCATAGAGGTTAAATAGCCCATAAAGGATTGATAGTCCAAGAACGCCACCTGTAAGCCCTTCAAATAAACCTTGTAGCAATAATGGGATCCTAATAAATGCGCTGGTACTTCCCATGAGTCTCATTATCCTTATCTCATCACGCCGTACGTAGATAGTGATAGCTATTGAGAAAAAAATTATTATAACCGAGGCAAGTCCCATTATAGATACGATAAGTATGGTAATTATTTCTGTGCTTTTTATGAATTTTGAGGCTTCACCTAAATTTTGTACTTCCTCTACACCAGAAATTTTCTTGACACTTTCTGCAATTTCTTTCACATTGGCTAGATATTCGTCCTTTATTTCGATCTCGAATGAGCTTGGTAAAGGATTCATGTATTCCAATCCTTCCAGTATTTCTCTCCTTTCGCCAAATATCTCGCCTGTCCTGCGCAAAGCTTCCTCTTTTGAAATGTACCTAACGGAATCCACTTGCGGCAGGATTTCGATCCCCTTCTTGATTTTATTTATCTGTGGATCAGACAATCCATCTTCAAGAAAAGCAGTTATAAATGGTGATTTCTTCAAAGTCCCAAGCTGGCTAGTAAGATGGTTAGTTATAATAAGCAATAGACTGAGAACCATCATCGTCAGAGCAACGATAACTATGCTCAATACGCCTATGAGACCGCTATGTTTTATATTAGAGAATGTTTCACGCCATACGTAAGCCATAATCTTAAAGTGATGAGTAATGGGTAAAGAGTGATGAGTAATGGGTCTTACTGATCACTGTTCCTCTATTATCTTCCCCTGATGTATCCTGATTATCCTTTTGTTTAACTGTCTAGCAAGCTCAATGTTATGAGTGGCAACCAGAATAGTGGCGCCTCTCCTGTTAAACCGTTCGAGTAAAGCCATTATATCGTAAGAAAGGTCAGCGTCAAGATTACCAGTGGGTTCGTCTGCTAGTATGACAGGAGGGTCATTGACTACTGCCCTTGCTATTGCAACTCGCTGTTGCTCCCCGCCTGAAATATCCTCTGGCAGAGCATTTCTTCTATGTGTAAGATTTGTCCATTCCAGCACTCTATCAACGCTCCTTCTGATCTTGGACCTTCTTACTCCTGCAATGTGCAAAGCAAGAGAAATATTTTGCGCAACTGTTCTATGCGGCAAAAGCTTAAAATCCTGAAATATAATGCCGATTTTTCTTCGATAATATGGTATTTGTGAATTCTTCATATCAGATAGGTTGTAACCTGCGACCTGTATTTTTCCGCTAGTGGGAGTAAGTTCACGATGAATCAATCGTAATATCGTACTTTTGCCTGCACCGCTAGAACCGACCAAAAAGACAAATTCACCCTTGTTAATGGACAGATTAACGTCATGTAGTATAGTAACGTCCTTCCTATATCGCATAAAAACGCTATCCATTTGAATCATCATGGTATTTGCATCCACATTTCTATGGGTTGATAATCTCCACTCCAATTAGCACCCACAAGATCAGAAGTTCCAGTGTTCCTGAAATCTGCAACACAAAGGTTATGTGAGCCTGTAACAGCAACGATCTCTTTTTTCCATTTCGCTGAATTGCCTTCATTAAAGTAAATCATAACCCTTTTGCGGGGCGATTGGTGCATCTCTGCGACTACAACGTCTAATTTACCGTCATTATTTATATCACTAATCACCAGACTATGCACAAAGTCAACGTCATCATCAATTATGTGTTCTACTAAACTACCATTTTGAGTGTTTTCAAACCACGATAGCCGATAATGTCCCTCTGACCTTGCTAGTATTATATCAACTCGACCATCTCTATTCATATCAGCAGTTCGTACTGTCGCATCTGGAGACCAATCGGCAAAATGGTATGCCTCCCATTTATCATGAAAAATATCACTAGGATTCTTAAACCATATCCCACCGATAATTATATCAGGTTTTCCATCCCCGTCAATATCACCAATCGCAAGACCTTCTCCATCTGGACAGTTAATTGCTGTCTTTTCCCACGAAGAATTAATCTGTTTCCAGATACTTATTATGCTTCCCTCATTTCCCTGCCCACGAGTCACGATCTCAATTGCGCCATCTCCATCAATGTCTGCAACTTGAATATCATGCGCTCTTGGGCTTCCGATTACGTGATGTTTCCACGTATCAGTCGCAGGATCTCCTGATGGTAAAGGGTTTTCAAACCATTCTAAACGGTGATGAGTATACCAATCCGAGATCAAAATGTCCAGATCGCCGTCACCGTCCATATCAACGAGTTTTCCATCGGTACTCCACGTTCCTGATGGGTGTATTATGTGTTTTGTCCAGTTATGATATTCGTACCAAACGAGAGGACCATTATTACTGCTGGCAACAATTATATCTTTGAATCCATCGCCGTTAATGTCGCCAGCTATTTTGATGTGAGGATTATGAGGCGCTTCTGGATCAATGATAATGTGTTTGAATTGCATAGTTTATACCCCATAATGAATATAGGAATTAGTGACTTTAGTTTATATATTCTTATTTTAGTCTATTTATAAACTTAGGTTTATAAATTTTGTGGTACTTAATGAATTTTATGACAATATTACAGGGAAATTAACGTATTTTGCTTTTCTCAAAATTAATTCTCTCTAAATCATCTTTGTATCTTTTTATGGTATCCTCCATTAAAAAATCCCTGTTTTGTTTAGGCCATGTTTCTAATCCCTTTTTATTGTAATAGAGGAACATATCATGTATTGTTGCGAAAATATTGTGACATGCTTGGTCATAATCCTCGCTGTCTATTGTTGCTTTGGGAATATCAGTTGATTGATTATAAATATCTGTTACTAATGATTCCATTTTTTGCATCATGACAACAAACTCATTTTCTGGAATGACTCCACATTTATATTTATCAAATAATTTAATTGCTTCTTCTGCAAATTCTGTCATCTCTGTTAATATTCTTTGGTCGCTATTCAGGACATCTTCTTTTTTAGCAGTACTTTTTTCATAAAATGCCTTCAAAGAATGATAGTCATCATTCCACTCTATTTCTATATCGTCTAATATTTCATTTCCATTTAAGCCCAAAGGTCGCATATCAACAGAGAGAGAAGAGTCAATCCAGCAGGTTCTACAAATCCAATTTGACCTTTGGATATCATTCAGGTCAAAAGCAATATATAACCACACAACATGAGCTTTAGTCTCTTTCCATCGCAATTTGGCTATTTCATTGCGATAATAATTGCTGCTTTTAATTTCTTCTGTAACATCATGGATTACAGTCCTGATTACGTCCTTCGGATAATGTTTATCGAGAAGCACTTTAGCAGTATATCGCTTGGCGCCTGCATTGCTTTTATCTTTCAATTCTATAATAGTATAACTTGCCTTTTCTCTAACCCGCATCTCCAGAGTTATACCTTTATCCAATTCATGACCATTATTGCATATCCCTTCGTCATTATAAGGGGTTCCATCTTTGGGACATATTTTGTCATAAGCAATGAGTAACCTTGCTAAGTTTTGTGAATCAATAATAAGATAATCACGTTTTGAATCAAAAGCGATTTGCACAAAATCCCTTTGAGCATCATCCTGAATTTTACCAACAGCACCAAAAACCATTAAGCCAAGTCCCGGAATTTGCCTGAACTTAAGGAACTGGTGTGCAAAATTTCGGCTTGTAACAGTCTTAAAACTTTTTCCTTTCAGGACGAAGGCTGCCAGTCGCTTCTCCCCTCTAATATGCAGATGGGTTGTTAATATATCAGCTATTTCAGTTGGCCCATGGGGTGTTTCATTCGGGTCATATAAAATCTGGCGGATAAACGGTTCAAGTTCTCTTTTTTCATCAAGGTTTTTGATGTTTGAGATTATTTCATCATTAATTGCCGAATCGGGGATCGATTTAACCAAAGAAAATTCATCTATTTCATGGAGTTCGATCAATGTTGACATTTATTGAATTCCTATAATTAAGGTATAGCAATCATCACTGAATACTTGTGTCTTCAGTCCGTAAGTTGGGTTTTTCAATCCAACTTACCAATGTTTAATCTAGCTACCTAAAAGATCGTTATGAGTGCCAACACGCAGTAAAGTGCTTTTAACGCTTCTTTTATATCAGAGAATGGATCAATTACTTCTCCGCTTTTTTCGGCATCAAGGGCTTCATCTATCATCTTTTTACCTTTCTTTGATAACTTTACGTAATTTTCTTGATCAATCATTGAGTCTACCAACTTTCGACCTCAAGCCATTAATGCCCTGCAATAGATGTAGAGCAAGCTGCTAGTTTGCTTTATATTTAATCTTAATTCCTTAATTGCTTTCCTCTCCGTGCCTCAGTGTCTCCGTGTTTTCACTTCTTTCTATAAGTGAAAAACTCGTATTCATTCTGAGACTAACGACTTCTATATACTCTCTTTTAATGAGACAAAGACAGGATATTTTTTTATATCATTATTTCGTCAATGCTGACCTCAAATCCATATAAAAGTTTTGACTTAGCGATCTCACCTGTACCCCATTTACCGAATAGACTGTAATTACCATGTTCCAAAGTGTAAATTTCCACATTCTGTTTGAAGGGATTAACTATCCAATACTCCAGAACGCCAGCCCTTTGATATTCAAGATATTTATCTTCTTTATCTACCTTTGCCGTGCCTTCGGATAATATCTCTACCACAAGATCAGGAACGCCCCATAAGCCTTCTGTGGTTCTATCCTGACGCTCATTACTCATAAATACTATGTCTGGTTGTCTGACCTTCCCTTCCCAAAGTCTAACATCCATTGGAGAGGTAACTACCTTACCAAGTTTATTTGATAAAATGTAATTCCCGAAAAAGAGATATGATCTTCCTAAAATTATTTGATGTTGTTCTGTCGGTGATGGTGAAATGATAAGCCTCCCTTCGGATAACTCGATTATCCTATTGGTTTCTGGTAATCTGAAATAATCAGCTTCCGTCCATTCCCCTTGACGTGGAAACAGACGTAATATATCAATCGTTAAATTTTCTTGTCTTATTTCCTCAATTGTTTGAGTCATGTCAAATCTCACCTTTTTATTGCAATATCTAAAATTGCTATATATCTAAAGAAAGATTTTTATATCTAGCCACTGATGAAACACGGATTCTTTGGTCTATAGGTAAATAGACCTATTGACAATAATTTCTGTGTGTATCAGTAGCTAAATACCAAAAGCATTTAATCTACGCAATATTGTAGAAAACTTCCAACCCTTTATAAAGAGCCACAACACCAAGTTCCTCTTCTATTCTAAGGAGTTCATTATACTTGCATATTCTGTCTGTTCTTGACATCGAACCGGTCTTTATCTGACCGGCGCTGGTTCCGACAACTATGTGCGCTATAGTTGTGTCTTCTGTCTCACCAGAGCGGTGAGAAACCACCGCAGTATACTTTGCTTTCTTTGCCATTTCAATCGCATCGAGAGTTTCTGTTAGTGTTCCAATCTGATTCACCTTTATAAGTATAGAATTTCCAACGCCGTCTTTAATGCCCCTTTGCAACTTTTCGGTATTTGTCACGAAAAGGTCATCGCCTACGAGTTGAACTTTGCTTTTAAGCGCGTCTGTAAGCATCTTCCAACCGTCCCAATCTGTTTCCGCCATGCCATCTTCAATTGATACAATTGGATATTTATCTACTAGCTTAGAGTAGAATTTTACCATTTCTTGCGGGCTTTTCTTAGGTTTCTTTTCGGCAGATAATACATAAACCTGTTCTTTTTCATCAAAAAATTCACTTGCAGCGGGATCAAGGGCAATAAATACGTCCTTACCGGGCTCGTATTTTGCTTTTTCGATGCTTTCCATAATCAACTGAAGAGCTTCTTCATTAGAGCCTAGATTGGGGGCAAATCCGCCCTCATCTCCGACAGCAGTATTATAACCCTTGCTTTTCAATACAGATTTTAAGTTGTGAAACACCTCAGCACCCATTCTTATTGCCTCTGCAAAGGTAATAGCCCCAACAGGCATAATCATAAATTCTTGTATATCAACGTTGTTATCGGCATGTGCGCCGCCGTTAAGAATGTTCATCATAGGGACAGGCATCAGTTTAGTGTTAGCTCCGCCGATATACCTATAAAGTGGAAGTTCAAGAGCATTTGCCGCTGCTTTAGCCACAGCCATAGAAACTCCAAGAATCGCATTTGCCCCTAGATTGGCTTTGTTTGGAGTACCATCCATCTCGATCATGGCATAGTCAATCTCTACCTGATTGCGTGCATCCATACCAACGATCTTCGGCATTATGACGTCATTAACGTTCTCAACTGCTTTAAGAACACCCTTGCCAAGGTATCTGTCATTATCACCGTCACGAAGTTCCAGAGCTTCATATATACCCGTTGATGCCCCGGATGGAACAGCCGCTCTTCCTACGGCACCACACTCCAATATGACGTCAACCTCCACTGTAGGATTTCCCCTTGAATCAAGAATCTCTCTTGCGTGTACGTTTACAATAGTTGTCATTTTTATTCTCCTCTATTTATCAACTGATGGTGATAGTTCAAGTTTAACATAACTAGCAACTTATAACAAGTGATAGTACTTTCTTAATACTCAAGTCAGATAAGCGCTGTGCAAAATATTTTGAAGTTCCTCATGATCTGGCGTACCACTGAAAGCAATGGTTCCCGTTTTGATAGCATAAACCCGATTTGCTATTTTGATAGCTTTATGAGCATTTTGCTCAACGAGTAATATTGTTGTCCCTTCACGATTAATTTGAGATATGACCTGAAAAATCATCTCCACAAGGTTAGGCGCAAGCCCCATAGATGGCTCATCCAGAAGCATAACCTTGCCTTGCATTATCAATCCACGTCCCATTGCAAGCATCTGTTGTTCACCGCCGCTGAGAGTTCCAGCGAATTGCTTTCTGCGTTCAGCGAGTCTTGGAAACAACTGAAAGACCTTATCCATTCCTGTTTTTAGATCACCCTTTATCTTCCATGCAGAAGTAGCAAGCAGCAAATTCTCAACAACAGTGAGGTTATAAAATATTCCTCGTCCCTCAGGTACGTGACATATTCCCATCTTTGCTATCTTATGCGGTGGTATACCAACAATTTTTTGCCCATCAAAAGTTATGTTTCCAGAATCTGGTTTCAGTAACCCGGATATAGTTCTCATTAAGGTGGATTTGCCCGCACCATTTGCGCCGATAATGCTTACGATTTCACCTTTTTCAACCTCGATATTAATGTTTATCAACGCTCTGATACCACCGTAGCTTACTGATAAGTCCTTTACTTCCAGGATCATACTTCCTCTCCAAGATATGCCTCAATGACTTTCCTATCCCTCTGGATTTCTTCTGGTGTTCCTTCTGCAATAGTTTCACCAAAATCCATGACCTTTATCCGTTCACATACACCCATAACAACGCGCATCTGATGTTCTATCAGAAATATAGTGAGATTAAACCGATCACGCAGGTCATGTATCGTGTGCAAAAGCTGATCAGCTTCAGCGGGATTCATTCCAGCGGCAGGTTCATCAAGAAGCAGAAGTTGTGGTTCCGTTGCAATGGCACGAACGATCTCAAGCCTGCGCTGTTGACCATAAGGCAATGAACCCGCCTTTTTCTCTGCATGATCTTGAAGGTTAAACATACTAAGCAAATTATAAGCGGTTTCATGGATCTCCGTCTCATGCTTACAGAATTGTTTATCCGCAAGCAATGCAGACATTACACCGTATTTTCTTTTATAATGATATGCAACTTTAATGTTCTCTATAACAGTCATTTCTAAAAACAAACGGATATTCTGAAACGTTCTAGCTATCCCTTGTTCTGTTATATAATAGGGTCTTTTACCATGTATCGGTTCACCTTTGAAATAAATTTTTCCACTGGCAGGTCTATGCAGACCCGAAATCAGGTTGAATACAGTTGTTTTTCCTGCGCCATTTGGACCTATCAACCCCACGATCTCCTCAGCCTGTAAATCTATATTGAAGTCAAATACAGCCCTAAGCCCCGCAAAATAATGAGTCATGTTTTTTATTTTAAGAAGAGTTTCCATATCTCTCTTAGTCTAACAGATCAGAGTTCCTGAAAAACCAACCATTTAAATAGAAAATATATCACTGAAAATTTCTTATGTCAATACCTTTTGTCTGAGCGTTTGCGCATACAAGCTCGAGAATAGTTTACATTTATCCAACATCTAGAGCAGTTGGATGAATAAATTACATTTCGTAAATAAAGATATGATTGTTTATGAAAAAGTGTTGACATGGCTTTTTTGAGAGATTATACTCATTATATAACTGACAATATAATTTTTTGAGTGTTCCTCTGATTAGTAATCACTAAAAGATAGAGATTACCTCTACAATGTCATAGAAGAAGGTGGAAGAATGCTGTCAGTAAAGGAAAAGATATCCCTGCTAAAAGGAATACGTTTATTTGATAATGCCCTACCGGGCGATCTGAAGAAAATTGCGGATGTTGCCCACGAAGTCAGCTTCTCTGATGAAGATAAGATCATCGTTGAAGGAGATAAAGGTGATTCACTTTACTTTGTGGTTGATGGAAAAGTGAAGGTTCTAAAATCTGGTACAGAATTATTCCAGCTTGGACCGAAAGAATGTATTGGTGAGATGGCTATGATAGATGATCAACCAAGGAGTGCGTCTATCATATCAATAGGGAACACTACACTTTTAAAGATTAGCCGTGACGATTTCCAAAATATTGTTTGTGTTAATTCAAGGCTTCTTCGCAGTTTCATGAAGGTTGTTGTTGGAAAGCTGAGAACCGGTACTGATCGAGAAGACAATACTATGAAAGAAGCGGTTAGGGCTGGAGAAATACAGATGAGCATCTTACCGAAACCAAACCTCCAGTTTCTAACAAATGGGAAACCGACGTTGGAAATATCCAGCATATACTCCCCACATCCAAGCGAGAGAGTATCCGGGGATTACTATGACTATTTCACTCTTTCAGACCATCAGATAGGTATAGTGATCGGCGACGTTATGGGACATGGGATCCATGCAGGAATGATAGTTTGCATGGCAAAGGGGTGTGTACACGGACGAATCAAAACCGACTTCTCTATACCAGGGATAATGTCAACGATGAATGACATGGTTTATAAGTTTATAAATACCAATCTATCAGATCAAGGCAGTCTGAACCCACCGTATATGACTTTCTGTTATCTGATATTTGACCTTCAAAATTGTACTGTATCATTCTCTAATGCAGGGCATAATGCCGCTCCATATCATTATCGTGCAAATACAGGGCAGATACATTCACTTAAAACGCATACATTGCCGTTAGGCTTACTTGATGGCGTGGAATATGAGGTAAGCAAATTTAAATGGGGTATGGGGGATATACTCGTGCTATATACTGACGGTATTGTGGATGCGGAGGATAAGAAAGGCAAGCCTTATGGAAGCGAAAAGTTGAAAGCTTTGATAAAACAGAATTCCAACCTTTCTGCTGAGGGTATCAGGGATACTATTATAGATGAAATTAATAGGTACTGTCATGGCTCATACGGAGATGACAGGAGCCTTATAATTGTTAAGTAGGGGGGATTTATGCCGTTAAAAGAAGCTCTATCTAGTCGTGAACGAGTACGTTTAGCTTTGGATCATAAAGAAACCGATAGAATACCGATAGCAATGATATGCTCCGGGATCAACGCTCCGGCGTATAAGGCTTTAGAAAGCTATTTACAGAATAAACGTGGTATTTCTGTTCATAACTATCTGAATCCACTTATGGATATTGCAGGCGTTGGACCTGACTATATAGGACCTCAATTTGAAAGCGGGGTGGATATATGGGGTGTTAGGCGTAAAGCAGTCAGCTATGGACCTGATAGCTATAGTGAAATTGACTACTATCCACTTCAGGATGCAAAAACTGTAGACGACTTAGATAAACATAGATGGCCAAGCACTGACTGGTTTAACTACTCCGTATTGCCTGAACGTATATCCGCTGTTCAAGCTAATGGTGAATATTGCCTTATAGTATCCGGTGGAAATATATTCGAGTCCTCGTGGTATATGCGCGGATTTCAGCAAATGTTCATGGATTTTGTTATGAATCCAGAATTGGTACACAGAATTATGGAGCGCGTTACAGATTTTTTCATAGAACACGCTAAAAAGATACTGTCAGCATCTAAAGGGAATATTGATTTATTTTTCACAGCAGATGATATAGGAGACCAGAGAGGATTATTGATCTCTCTACAGATGTGGGAAGAATTCATCAAACCATATCACATACAGTTAAACAAAGCGATACATGAGTATGGTACTAAAGTGATTTATCACAGTGACGGGTCTGTAATGGAAGCAGTTGCAGGACTCATGGATATGGGAATTGATGTATTACAGGCTCTTCAATTCAGTGCAGATAAAATGGACCCTGTGGAACTTAAAAACAAATATGGCGATCGTCTGTGTTTTCAGGGAGGTGTTAGCGTTCAGACAACCTTACCGTTTGGCAGTCAGGAGGATGTACGGCAGGAGGTTGAGAAAATGATTACTGTACTTGGCAAAAACGGCGGCTATATTCTCGGACCATCTCATGCTATTCAGGCAGGTACGCCGCCTGAAAATATTGTAATGTTGTTTGACACAGCAAGGGATTTTTACCCATTTCGTAAAATATAAGTCCATTAAACCTGATGACGAAATAGATAAGGAACCGTGATTAAATAACTTCCCTATCTTCAGAATCTGGACTTGCCAGAAAGAACAAAGCTTCGAGACTGTAGAACATTCTGTTAGATTGTTTGTGCTTTTGGACAAGCTAGTCAGCATGTTCTACATAAAAATATAATTTCCTAGGCAACTAGAAAATAGATTAACCTTGTATATCCGTGTTTCATCCGTGGCTAATTAGAAATGATCAGACTCCTCGCCAAAGTCTGAGATATTCTCGTGCCAGCTTTAGGTCTTCAAGTGCCTCGACAGAATCACACATTGGCTTAATCTCACCCTTGATAGCTCTCACGAAGTTCATCGCCTGCTGACGCATTGCGTGTATCCAGGGGAGTTGAGGAGACATTTTCTGTGGTGTAACGCCATCACCTGGATCCTTAAAAATCTCAACAATACCGGGGCGATTACTGGCAAGCGGAGCCGGCAGCTCAATCTTAACGTAACCCTTTTCAAAAGCAACCAGAGCAGTCTCAACCCAGTCAACTGTAGTACGGAATGGACTCAATTCAATCGTACAAGTTATACCGCTATCACTTTGACCGATCAGCAACTTACCCGGTGGATCAGCATATTTTACCTGATAAGGTTCTCCAAGAAGATGCCTCATCAAATTAACTTGATGTATCCAGTAATTAACAAAACCGACGTATTCATTGTAAGTGTTTTGATCCATGTCAGAAGCAGGGGGGTCCCATTCTAATGGGGGTGCTGGATCATTTCCATGAACAAGATCAATAAAGCCATTAGCAACCCAATCCCCTCCGCAATGTAAGATACGGACGTAAGTCATTCTTCCCAGTTCACCACTAGCTTTAAGACGGTCAATTTCAGCTTTGGCATACATCGTAGCCGGATCGCTGCGCTTATGATAACCGACCATGTGCCATGTTCCGCTTTCTTTCATGGCATTTACTGCTTTTTCGCCTGCTTGAATCGAGCCTGCTAAAGGTTTCTCTGTAAATATCGGAATACCAGCCTTGAGTAATTGCGGTACAATTATGCCATGACGTGTGAATTGTTGAGCCGATACGATCCCATCGAGTTTCTCTTTCTCGAACATCTCCTCATGAGTAGCATAGACTCTAGATATACCATATTTTTGTGCTACTCTATGTGCGAGATTTTGTCTCATTTCGGCTATTGCCACGACCTCGCACTCAGGAACTGTGACGTAGTTTTTCAGATGGGCGCATTGTCCCATTGAACCAACACCTACAAAACCTATCTTTACTTTTTGTTCGCTCATTAATAGTTACTCCTTTGTAAGAAATGCGAATAAATTACTGTAATCCAAGCACTTCCGATATGTCATGCAACCCCTTAGAAGCATTGACGACCCATCTCGCTGCTCGGATTGCGCCTTTAACGTAAGGCTCACGACTTTGCGCCCTATGTATAACTTCGATGCGTTCACCAATGCCGCCGAACAGGACAATGTGATCTCCGACTATATCGCCTGCCCTTACAGCATGAACGCCGATCTCTTTAATTGGTCTTTCCCCAACGATCCCTTTTCGTCCATAGATACCGACTTCGTCCAGATCTCTATCAAGAGCTTCTGCCAATACTCTTGCAATGCGATCAGCAGTTCCGCTTGGAGAGTCTTTCTTTTTGTTATGATGAGTTTCTATCACCTCTACGTCATAATCATCGCCAAGTATTTTAGCCATATCCTTTATAGCCTTGAGCATCACATTGATCCCAACACTCATGTTGGGTGACATAACACATGGAATCTGTGTTGTTAGCTCTTTTATGGTTATCATCTCATCAGCAGTGAAGCCTGTCGTACCTATGACCATTGGCTTTTGGCACTCAACAGCAGCATGTAGATGCCTAAGAACCGCTTCTTTTGGAGTAATGAAGTTGATAGCAACATCCGCCTTCTTAAACAGTTCTGATAAATGAGAATCGTCATTTATCGGCACGCCTAGATTAGCGATCCCTGCCAATTCACCAGCATCCTTGCCGAGAAACGGAACACCCGACGCCTCGATGGCACCGACGAGTTGCATATCCTTCTCACTGGCAATACCCGCTACGAGCATTCTGCCCATCCGTCCTCCTGCACCCATAACTATAACTTTAATCATTATCCTCCTCCTCTAGCAGAAGCCATTTTGGCAATATTGATTATGTAATATTAATTATACATTGCTTTATTAGTAAGAGCAATATTATTAACAGCCTTGTAAAAAAGACTGATAGAATTAAATAGTCTACTTTTTTTGTGCATCAGCCAATATAAGCTGGAAATTTGATTGTATGTTCTCAAGCTTTTCTTTTGCGCTATCTCCGTCAACGTTTGCTTCGTAGATAAATGCACCACTATAACCAACGTTTTTTAAAGCATTCGCAAAATCTGCCCAATTCACTACTCCACGGAACGGCATCCAGTGTTTTTCATCAATACCATCGTAATCAGAAATGTGAAGAGTGATAATCTTTTCACCCAAGCGATTTACAATAGACGGCAGTTGATTGTGATCGGCTGGATGGTTGGCATCCAAACAAAATCCTGCAATATCAGGTGATATTTCGGCAAGCAAAGTTTGTAGTTCCTTGTCAGTATTGCCAAGACAGGTTCTCGGTAGAAGCTCCAGAGCAAGCTTTACACCAGCGGATTCTGCCTGTTTACTTAGTATATCAAGACCTGACTTGCTTTTGGCGATGCGTTGATGTCGTTCATTTTCCCCGATAGGTTCAGAGCTTCCATGCAGAACAACTATGTCAGCCCCAAGCCTTTCTGCCATGATGATAGCTTTGCTAATCTGTTGAAGTGCAAACTCCTGTCCGCCAGCATCGAGGCGTGATATGTCCACTTCGGTGCTAAACGGGGCATGAACACTGTTGATATTCACTGACGTTGCATTAAGCTTTTTGCGAACGGATTTAGTCCATACAGGATCGTCACAATAAGGGACATAAGCGATCTCTACATGATCCATACTGCTTTCAGCAAGTGCTAATATATTTTCATCTGTGTCTGGAACTTCTCCCAAACGAAGCGATACTCCTACTTTGAATTTCATAATTTCATTTCCTTTTTCAATTGAGAGGTGCTATGATTCGGGAGAACACACAGGTTCTCCCCTACAATTGGTAATGTCACGTTTGTAGGGACAGACCTACGTGTCTGTCCTAATACGCATGTTGTATGATTCTCTTCATAGTTATGGATACTGTTCTCATAATTTTTCAGAATCTTCTATGATCATAAGCCAACCACGTCCAGGTTGAACAGTGATTGCATCTGATGGTTGAAACGTAGCTTGCTCCTGAAAGTCAGTTATAGCAGGGGCATAAATCCTCGCCTTATCATGTTCCATGCCCAAAGCCTTCCAGTCTATCTTGAGGTGAAAATCTACTGGTTCCTTTGCCCAGCTTGCCAGAGACACCAGAACTTTATCTGTCTTAGCATAAACCGTTGCCAACACATCCTTGCTGTCAGTTTTGACAGGACAGGATTTTGACCAATAACCGATCATCTCTGCATCCTGAATACCAAACTCATCCCATATTTTCCAGATCGGTCTTGGGTCACCTGAATATGGGAAACGAGTCGTCATTCCATATACCATACCTCGCCATGGATTACCGCCATCTTGAAGCATCTCACTAAAAAGACCATACGGTATACCTGAAATTTCCACAAGCCAATATTCAGGCGATTCGTTGTAATCGAATCCCTCGCCGATCCAAAGGCTATCAATGTATGGTGTATGTTCCATATAGAGGTTTAAGCAATTCGCCCATCCTGCCATGTCATTGAAGTGGTTCCATGAGTGTAAATCAATCAGGCATCCAGGGCGTTCTATATCCAAAACTTTGCGTACACGTTTCATAACCTCCCTGTCGTAGCCCAAGTCATCAATATAAAGTCCGTCAATCTGAACGTTCTTGAGAAGCCAGCTTAACCCTTCAAGGTAATAGTTATGCCAGCGAGATAATCCTGCGGTAACAAGCGCCGCATCTACGTCTCCATCAGGAAACCAATGGTGCCACGCCGGGGCATAATCAGAAATTAGATGTTCCTGAAGCCACGAATATCCACCACCAGAACCTTTTACAAATACCTCATCACCAATACTGCGGAGTACGGGCATCTCAACGATGTGGTTGCTTAACTCCCTGAGAGTATAGTAAATCTTTACTTTCAGGTTCTTCTCATGTCCCTCCTGAACATAAGCTTTCAGCTTATCAACAGCCAAAAATGGATAATTGATATAAGGGTTTAGCTCATTACCGTGATGTATGTTGATGACATTTGCCCCTGATTCGAGGACTTGATCAGTTGGATGATAAGCATGGTAGTAGCGTTCTTTTGAATGTTTTGCAATATCCAAAGGCTTAACAGGCGTAATGAGCAAACCTAAGTCAAAGCGAAGTTCCTGACCAGACTCAAGATTCCTCTCACCACTGTATGCCCTTAATATAACCTTGTCATTGCCAGCCTCGATGATATCGCAACCACCTTTACCTTCATTGTACCACGCTTCTGGAAGATTAAGGGGTTTCACTTTATAATGGATATTAACCAGAGGCCATGTATAATCAGCACCTTTCAGTTTACACTGCAATCCAGCATCAACGTCACCGATCCAGACAGAATCCTGATGTAAGTTCCGATCCCATTTCCACTGCCACTCCTTTGAACGATAACCGCCCTTGTGTCCCATACCCATCATAAATGTTGCAAACTCCCGATGGATAGGAATTTCCAGCCGCATATCCTTGACTAATATATCTCGTTCTGCTTTAACGGTGATCTGAAAATTTACGTACCCGTCAAAATCCATCTTTGATTGGCAATGGATCATAAAGTCACTGTATGTATAATCAGATTCCCAGATCACTGCGTCGGGTGTTTGTTTTGTTACCTTTGCGGGATTAATCATAGATTTAGCTGATTGGTTATTAATGCTGAAAGACATAGATTCTGCAAGGATCTCATTGCTGTTACTGTTTATACTTTCCAACAAACCTGTTTCATCAAAGCGGATAGATCGTCCTAGACATTCAACAGTTTTGTTTTTTACTCGAAGCGGAATGTAAGGTGGTGTTATATTGTCATCAATCCCAATTTTGGAGTTAAGCCATTTGAGCCTTGAGAATCGCCATAGATCGCTGTCGCCACTGTCTTCCAAAGCATCTGGTGAAACCGTCAAATATAGCTTAACTTCTTTGGGGTTTGCATTTTCTGGACACAGATACACACTCGATTGATAGTTTCCTGCAATAGCATCTTTTGGAATTTGCACACCAAACCACAACGTTCCGACCTTGCCTTTAGGAACAGAGAACGTTTTGCGCATAGATCGCCCCCACCAGTCGCTTCCACTGAGATTGAAACATTGTAAAGCGGATGCGCTTATAATCTGTCCACTACCGTCTTTAAGGTCGTTGAAATCAACATTGATCTGCTCAATATCACTCTGAGCTGCGTATATACCAATCTGGAATGTATAGAATTCACCACGCTGTGCTTTACCATAGAATCGAGTGCCTGATCCATTCTGGATCCAGCGCAGTGGCAAATCATCAGTCATTTTAACAGGATATGCCCGATCTTCCGGGAATGTAAGATAGGATAATCCAGAATATTGGGCGATTATTTTTTGTGTCTCCTCTGATGTTGCAATAATTTCCATAGGATCGAAACGATGGAATTCCCCACGAGCTTGTATCTCCAAGACTTCCGCTTGAGGCAGATTACACCATTCAGATTGATCAGGCGTAAGACCATTGCGATCTAACCAATCATTATCAGCTTCCATTTTCGGAGGAGGGTAGGTTATTATCGGAAAACTACTCCATCCAGATACTACAAAAGGCATATAATAGACGTAATATTCACCGTGAGTATCAGCCTGAAAAACTAAGTCTCCGTATTCACGATTAATGTTTATACGGGCGAGATTAGTGATCTGTTTTTCTGTTGATGCCTCGACGATTATGATATTCTTGCTTTCTGGTTCAATATCACGCCGTCTCCATAGTATGTGAATCCAGACAGCATCAGTCTTTTGATGAACGTAAATTCTTGCTCGATGATTGCCATATTTGTCCTGCCAGTTGCCGATACCATAGCGCATCTATATCACCCCTTTTTATAAGATGAGAGCCTATTGATCAAACAGATTAATTATTTGTTTTAAATGAAAAGAATCAAATCCCCCTTTATCCCCCTTTAGCTAAAGGGGGAAAAGACTTGATTCCTCAATATCCACAAATTTGTGGGTAAAGATTAGTTAGCTAAATGGGAGAAGAATTCCCCCTTTGAAAAAGGGGGGAAGGGGGGATTTTAAAACGTTGCTAATAAAATAAAACATTAATTTGGTCAAACACTATTCAAAGACTCGTTTCATTTTTACAAGACCTGTTTTGACTACATTTTCAGCACCGGCTTTCTCGTATTCCTCATTGAATAATTCCAGCGAGAACATGCCTTTATACCCGATCTTTTTTAGTGTATCGAATATTTGTTTCAGAGGGGCAACGCCGTCACCGGGATAGACACGCTGTGAATCTTTCAACTGCCTGATGTCGTCAGCGTAAGGATAATCGTTGACGTGCAAAAGACCAAGTTGCGACCCTTTAAGTTCCGCAAGAAGTTCAAAACTACCTTTCGTCTTTGCCGCATGAAAGACATCCGCTAAAAGGACGACCTCTGATTCGCCAACGAGTTTCATCACCTGAATAGCTTCTTTTAGTGATCCAAGCTTCTTCGAGTGACCCCAAAACTCCAATAAAGGTGTTACGCCTGTATCCTGAACAGCTTTCATCAGGTCTTTATAGTATCCAGCGATGTCTTCAAGCGATAAATCCACCATTTCAGTAATTCCCATAGGCGGAGCGGCTACATAGGTGGAGTTCAGAGTTTTTGCCATGTCAAAGACGTATTTTGCTTCTTCCAACGCCTTAGCTCTTACGTTTGTATCGGGATGCGCCCATTGAGGAAAAGCGATAAGGTTCGGCAGTTTAATAGCGTATTGATCGAGGAGTGCTTTTAGTTTCGGTAAAGTGCCTCCATTTTTCAGGTAATCCTCTATCTCACTGACCCATATTTCAATTCCCTGGTAGCCTGCCTGTGCTGTCACCTTGATTTTCTCTTGAACGTTTAGACCGCAGTTGCGGATAGTGCTTATGTTTAAGCAGTAAGCTATTTGCATTATGTGTTCCTCCTAAGTACATCGTACCATAAATTCTCACCTAGTTAGAGACTTTTAATTGGGGTTCGTTCCTCAATCCAACCTACCTGTAACTCATGTCTGAATACTAATCATATTCAGAGATGAGTCTATAATATCTCCCCATCCAATAAGCTACCAAATAGCTTGCGGGATGAAATATTCGACCGTTTCCAGAACCACCATCTAGCAGTCTGGGGTTCTCCTTCCATATAAAGTTGCTGGGGACCCGGTGATCCATCGGAAGCGGATATTTGGCTTGCCTTCTCCATTTCCTGTCCAAAAAAAAAGACTTAGATATGCTGGGATCTTTGCTGTTTTCCACCACCCTATTAACAAGGGGAAACGGAAAGAGTTCTAGTGACTGAATCGCGCCACGAATTGCCTCATCAAGAGATATTATGCCTCTCATACCATGATGGATAAATGTGAAGAATGAGTTTAGATCATCCTTGACATTAATCCATATTTTGTCCAATAGATTCAAATAGAGTAACTTCAGTTCACTATCAATCTCAACAGTTATCAGGCTATATAAAGCCATAAAAGCCATGTTATAGTTGACATAGTTGCGAAAAAGTTCCAGACCAAATCCCAACCATTGCCATGCTATTTTATGATATTGCTCCGAACGAATAAGGTAATCTGTATAGTATCTTCTAAATTTCTCATCACCTGTTATATTATGGGCAATTCGTATAATTGCTAGAGCAAGGATAGCGCTTAAACCATCCACATTAAACGGTCTAACCGAGAAATTGCCATATTGGGTTGGCTTACCATCCACATCAATGATGTGGAGATTGTTATCTATAATATGGTCAGCAAGAGAATGAATATCCACAAGAATCATGTTCTTAACCACTTCTGATTGGATGAATGGAAAAGCCACAGCTAGACCAAAGAAAATGCCTAGATATTGATCCCTACTTACATCGCCCTTCCAGACGTAATTCTCATAATCACCTGTGCCTTTATGCCATTCGGTCTCATTTGCAGGCGCCGATGTGCCTTTTAGAAATCCACGAGCCAACAAACCTTCTTTTGCGGTGATCATCCTCAGTTCATGAATGGCAAACAACGAACGCTCGATATTCTCCATAGCTCTTTGGTTACCGGTGACTGAAAATCTGAATGCTTGAGAAGCGATATAGGCTCCTGTCCATATAGCTGAATCCTCCACATCAGCGTACCTAATAGGACTTACGTTAGAGGGTGGAAAAACGTCAAAAACCAGTCCTAAAGGCGTATGTTGCTCTTGGATTATTTCGTCATAATGCTGGGCTTTCTCCACCATCTTCATGATTTTGTTTCTCCAAATCGGACCCCTACTAACGGTGATAAGATTATTCAAACGCTCAATACATTAATCTAGTTTCATTTCAATGCCTTCGGATGAGTTCAGAAGCTTCCGGATAGTAATGTTAATGTTATTCTGTGTTCAGGGACGAACGATTCTTTATCTTCATTCTGCTTCTGCTTCTGAGTATGACGTTTTTCTTTGATCATTTTGATAGCATATTGTCTATTACTGTGTTCTGAATAACCATAATAAACGAAATAAGCACCTACACTAAATGCTATAATTCCAGATACTATCAATATCATTCCGTTTTCTTCGCTTACTCCTTCTGACATCAGATCACCTGTTGCTAATGGTAAAATATAACCAAGCCAACAAAGGCAAACACCGGTGCATCCGCATAGACACCCGCCAGCAATATAATATCCTCTATCTAGCGGATCCATGTCTATATCCATTCGATGCATTTCATCTAATTTTTTATTTATCTCATCCTTAGTAATAACTTTCCCTTCATCATCATACACCACTGCTGAGGTGCTGGCTACCAATAACAATATTAATGGAATCACAACACATATAACCTTGAGTAACTGCATTGTATCCTCCTTTGCTAATTTTCAGCCCTTGTCTTCATCCTTACCCTTTAATCGTAACCATCGCCACCAGGGTCTAGTGTGTGACTCTAGGACTTTGTGCATCGCTGAGATTTCTTATTCCAGCCTTTCCCAATGTTCCTGGTCTATATGAAGTCGTCTTCCTTCTGCGGCGGATTGTCTTGCGCCAAAGATCATTGCAAGTGAGGGAAGATTATTGCGACCACTGAAACCGGGTTCCGATCCTCCTTCAATCCATGCCCTTGTCTCACGGAAAATTTCTACATTGTGCTGCGCAAGATTCAACTGGTATTCCTCACGTGTTCCCACGTCAACGGGTTCACCATTTACACGGACATCACCGTTGCGTACTGTTATCCAGCCGTTCTCTGCTTCGATGCGCCAATCACACCACCAATCGCTGTAAGGTTGACTTTTGCCTGTCCATGTTGCGCAGTAGCTCAACATGACCCCGTTTTCCATCTCAAATACTGCTGTGCATGAATCATTAGATTTTTTAGTATTCCAGTGATCTTTCCACGTTTGAGCTATAACAGTCTTTGCATCAGTATCTAAAATCATTCGTGCAAAATCAAGGTGGTGAATACTCCCTTCCATCAACATAAAATCAGGCTGTTCAAGCCTCCATGCGTGTGATAACCCCACCGTGGAATGCCATTCCAGATAGACACTGCTTATACGTCCAAATTGTCCGTTTTGTATGATCTCTGCAAGCATACGGATGATTACAGAATATCGCAGTTGTTGAGCTACAGTAATTTTAGCATTATTTGCTTCTGCTAATTTTACCATCTCCAAAGCCTGATGCATTGATACACACATTGGCTTGCAGAAAATGATATTGCGTCCAGCAGAAAGTCCGCGCTTTGCATTTTCATAGTGGAGAAAATGAGGCGTGCTATCAAGAATTAGATCAGCTTCTATTTCTTCCCATAGATTTGCCCGACTTGAAAAACGTCGCTCCTCTGGAACGTCAAATCTTTCACCAGTTTCTTTAAGGGCAGATGCGTTACTGTCCACAAGTGCCACGACCTGAGTATCGAATCGCCCATCAAGACTTGGGCGCCACTGAGTACCAAATCCGCCAGCACCTAACATAACAACTTTCATACTCATTGAAAATTCCTTTCTATAACCAGTAAGTTGGATTTCGTTCCTTAATCCAACCTACAATTTTCTAACTTCATTTTTCTGCGTATACAGCTTCTCGCAATCCTTTGAGGTAGCCGATGGCAAACAGACGACCGATTGAGGAATATCCAGGGCTTTGGTTGCTGTCGCCTTCCATTGTGGGAACGTGGTCAGGTCTGCATACTCCCTTAAAACCAATATCACGATAGGCTTTCATACATTCTAGCATATCGGTCTGTCCATCATCGTGAAATGTCTCAACAAAATTCTCTGGCGTGCCTTTTACATCACGGAAATGTACAAAGAAGATTTTTTCGCCAAAGTGACGAAGGACAGAAGGAAGGTCATCAGTCATTAAGGTGAAGTTCCCCTGGCATAGCGTAATCCCATTGATTGAACTTGGATAAAGATCCAGTAGTCTCTGGAAATTCTCAATACTGCGCATAATGCGACCTATGCCACGTATCGGTGAGAGTGGAGGATCATCCGGGTGCATTGCCAGCTTTACGTTAGCTTTCTCTGCGACTGGTACGACACGATCAAGGAAGTATTTGAGATTATCCCAGAGTTGTTCCTCTGTAACGATACCATATTCAGTTAATGGCTGATTGCGCATCTGCTCATAATCAAATCCTGTCGCTAAGGCGCCTCCTCGTGATGGTATGTTCGTTGAAGTGCGTAGCCAATTAAAAACTGCCATCCATTCGTAACACCAGACAGATATGCCTAATTTCCCCATATTTCTAACTAAGTCGCAAGCTGTCTCGATCTCCTCATCACGGCCCGGCAAGCCAAGTTTAGCATTATCCAAAGGTGGACGGCTTTCCAGCACGTCAAATATGAATCCTGCATCCTCGTATCCTTTTTTCAAGTCACGCAGAGAATTGTAACCCCATGGCAAATCGTCTTTGCCAACGTTTAAGCCTTTGCTATAATCCATTCCGCCAACAACATAGTCAACCCCGCACTGTTTGACCATCTTTTGCAGTGACGTATCTCTCGGTGAGAAAACTTCTGCTATTTTTATCATTTCTTACCTCCAAAAAGCAATCAGTAATGAGTGATGAGTAAAGCAACTTGCATGTTAGTTTACTAAGTTTATATTATCGTTGTCAATGTATTAGTAATTATTGGGTAATAAAAAAAAACATCTGTTATAATATTATCAAACTGTAACTCGGAAAGGTATCCTGATCTCAACTGCATCATTGGAAACGCTGACGTGGGGAGCAGAGGGAAATGATGAATGGTGAAGATGGACACCTAGAAAGCACATCAGGCTACACTGATATGCCCAACCGAAAGGTGAACGATATGAAGGACATATATACCGACCATATACTGAAAAAGATGGAGTCATGGAAGATACCCAAAACGTTAAGGACAATAGCGTGTAGTATGCTCAAAGCTGGAATCCTTAACGACATTGGGTATACAGACAATGTTAGCGGAGCGCCACAAGGGGGCTATTATCACCGATGCTTGCCAATGCCGCATTGACGATATTAGATGCTAAAGTTTGGATAAAATGATGAAAACTCATGCAGATTTCATCAGTGTTTTCTGTGTGTTATCAAATGCCGAATCAACGCACAAGGCTATAAGCCAGAGCGGATATTATCGCCGCACATGGGATTGTTAATATCCACGCCCATACGATCTGTGTGGCAACTCCCCATCGGACTGCACTTAAACGCTTGAGCGATCCCACTCCCATAATAGCACCTGTTATGGTATGTGTTGTGCTAACAGGAATACCAAACCATGAAGTGACGAATAAGGTAATAGCGGCGCCAGTTTCAGCACAAAACCCATCCACTGGTCTGAGTTTGGTAACTTTTTGTCCCATTGTTTTTATTATGCGCCATCCACCAAACATTGTTCCCAAAGCAATGGCAACGTAGCACATAAGCGCAACCCACCAATGAATTTTGAATTCGGTGCCCAAAAGTCCTGCACTGAAAAGAAGGCTTGTAATGATACCCATAGTCTTTTGTGCATCATTTCCACCATGACCTATACTGTAGAATGCCGCAGATAATAACTGCCCTCTTCTAAAGAGATGGTCTACCTTCAATGGAGAACTTTTTTGGAATATCCAATATACAGCAATACCAAACAATGTTCCCAGCAAAAACCCTACTATTGGTGAAACAAATATAAATGTGATCGTTTTAAATATGCCACTCCATATTAGCGATTCTGTTCCTGATTTTACCATTGCCGAACCTATCAATCCTCCAATGAGTGCATGAGAAGAACTTGTAGGTAATCCAAAATACCACGTAATGAGATTCCACCCGCATGCGCCAACGAGCGTACCAAAGATTACACTCTGATCTATAATCTCTATATCAACAATTCCCTTGCCGACTGTCTTAGCGACGTGGAATCCAAAGAACAGAATGGCAACGAAATTGAAGAAAGCCGCCCAGATTATGGCTCGACGAGGTGAAAGTACCCTCGTTGAAACAATTGTAGCGATGGAATTAGCTGAATCATGAAACCCGTTTAGAAAATCGAAAGCAAGAGCAAGAACTATTAATAAAAATATACTTAGTGTCATAGTTTACGCCTGTTTTACAATTATTGACTCTACCACATGAGCTACGTCTTCACAAATATCGAGAACTGTCTCTGCGTATTGGTAAACTTCCTTCCATTTAATTACAGCAATTGGGTCTTTTTCTGTCTCGAAAAGCTCACCAAGTGCCGCATCTCTCATAGTATCACCAACATTTTCAAGACGGTTAACCTCTACACAAGCCTCCTTGATAGACTTGGAATTCTTCATACTACGTAGCCCTTTGACTGCGGAGGCGACTGCATGAGTGGATTCCTCAATCACAACGGCAAACTCAACGAGTTTTTTATCAACACCCGTAAGCTTAAAAACCACCAATCTTCTTGAAATATTATTAATCATATCAGTAATGTTATCGAGCTCTTTCATTAGTTCGTGTATATCCTCACGATCAAATGGAGTGATAAAGGTCTTATTTAATTGATCAATAATAATATGCGCCGCTTCATCCCCTTGATGTTCCAGCTCATGAATTTTCTTAATAATACCATCGTCCAAGTCACCCTTTGACACTAATTCTTTGAAACACTGTGCCGCATTAACAGCACAATCTACTTGTCTTTCGAATAGAACGAAAAAATTAAATCCTTTTGGTAGGAATTTAAAAAGCATATAACCTCCTTTTTGTAATTCAACCTTAAAGTGATGGGTAATGATTAAAAACGATTGTTATCTCATATTCATTAATCATTTAAGCCGCTAACTCAATCAGGGATTTATTGACTAATGAACTCAAATCGTCAATACCATACTGATCAGATAAATCTTTTAGAATTGCTTTTAAATCAATATGATTATGGATTTATATAGCTAAATATCACCAAGATAGCGATTTAGAATAGGAGTTACATCAGCACTTTCGTCTGTGGGGAAGATCGCCCTATAGCATTCGGCTAACTCTCTACATAATTTATATAGTATCGCTTCACCTTTTTCTGCTTCCAAATCATAAAAACGTATATAATAACGATCTATTGAAGTGTTGCTAATCCGCCGTTTTTTAAGGCTATCTGTTAGTCTGTTATTATCAATCCAACCAAGTTTTGCTAATGTACGATCAGCCATATACTGAGTAAGAGCTTCGATCACCTCACCATGACTGATAGTATAACCGCCTACCCAGAGATGAAAGACTTCATGTGCAAAAAAGTGATAAGCCAATTCCCACGCATTTTGTATTTTACCGAATTCCTTTGGGAACTCACAGATGACTTTCCCGCCGCTTAGTATTGCTGACAGTTTCTCAGAAGGGCACAATCTGTCTTCTACCTCTATAAACGTTTTCAATCCTGTCCCCATCATCTCGTAATATTCTTGGTAACATCCTTCGAGTAACTCCAGAATCTTCTCTGGCGTCCATGGTCTTTCTGCTTCTACTCGGTAAACAAAGTGTTTAGATTTTACTACAATCAGCCAACTTTCATGATCCATAGTGGGGTTCCTATATCTATCCAATCTCCATGCGTTTAACGTGTGAACCATCGAACAACCCGTATTGAATATTAGTAAGATTGCTATGAATACAAATACGCACACTCGACTCATATTTAATTAAGAACCCTTTTTTAAACTTTAGGAAATAGAACGCGGATAAACGCGGATCAGGCGGATTTTCGCGGATCGAAATAAATAAAGAAAAATCCGCGAGAATCCGTTTAATCCGCGTTATCCGCGTTCTATTCTTAAAAATTTGACATTATTTTTTAAACCTGCTTAACAAGTCTGCTGAAAACCTTTCGACGAAATTCAGGTTTTACACCAAAATTTAATATCAACCCAACTTCTATATTTGTTGCTTTAAGGTAATTAATCAACTGCGATTCATGTGCTTCTATAATAGATTCACTTGCCCTTAACTCTACAATAACGCAATTATCAACTATGAGATCAGCATAATAATCGCCAACAATTTCACCTTCAAAATACACTTTGGCAGGAAACTGTTGAATAATATTACAGCCGTACTTTTTCAAAGTAACGACCATCGCATTTTCATAAACCTTTTCCAAAAACCCATAACCAAGCTTGTTATAAACATAGTAAAATGCTTTTATTACCTTGTCTGTAATGTCATTATATTTTGATAAATCATTCATTTTAAAACCATAAAACGCAGATGAAGCAGATTGGAAAATATACCCAGATTTTAAAAATCTGCGAAAGTCCGCCTAATCCGCGTCATCCGCGTTCTATTTCCTAAAACAAGAACGGAACAAAGCCAATATCATCAGCAGGGGAGCCGGGCTTCAAATGGAAATCTCGTTTTGCTGGATCAACAAACATCGGATCGGCAATAATTGAGTCTTTATCCATGCCTTTCTCCTGCCATTGCTCAAAGCTAAGGTCGTTGAATTTCATTTTACCATCACCAGTAGCAAAATATAGGTTATTATTAAACACGATGTTGAAATTACCGAGACTGCCAGAGAAAGCAACGCCATTGTCCCAATATACAATATTATGCTCAAAGTAAAAACTGATATGCTCTTCCGGTCGGCTTCGCTGAATCTGCCAGTCACGGGCAAAGGCTATTATATTGTTGCGGAAAATATTCTCTTTCCCGTAGTGCTGATGGAATCCTCCGTGAGTTGTGTTATACACAAGATTGTTCTCTGCAACTATGTGCGTTGTTCCCTCATCAAAGTAAATACCCCATCCGCCATACTGATAACCTGCAATGTCATGGAAAACGTTGTGCCTGATAACTGTTCCCTCATGATTTCCTAGCGTATAGACACCGCCCATATCGCTCAATATAGGACCATCGCCATTAGTTTTCACGCCTATGTGGTGTATGTTATTGGCTTCGAGTATATTGCCGGTAGCAATGGCAGGTCCATAACCCCACGTCCATCCGATTGATACGCCGGTGTAATAGAAATTGTAAATATTATTGTAAGCTATGCGGTTGTTAGGGCTTTGACCGACCCAGATGCCGATAGCTGAATGGAATATTATGCCGCCATCATGGATCTGGCAGTCTCTAACCTCATTACCTGAAGTCCTTTCTGCCTCGTTATCACGGATAGCTGTTTCACCGATTTTGACTCCGCCGGCGCCAAGATCGGAAAGTTCGCAGTAGATGATCTTGTTATCTTTACATCCCCTTGAAAGCTCAATAGCATAGTTACCAGCGTGGGCAATAGTACAACCTTCCCAGGTGCAGTTACTAACGCCTTCACCGTAGATCATTCCCAATACGCCGATAGCCGCTTGACCAAAGCCACTGCTACCTTCAGGAAGCCACCATTCTGTATGTGAGAAAGTCAAATCTTTAAACTTTACGTTTTGTACCAACTTTCCTGACTCTGGTTTACCTTCGATACGGACTATCTGTGTCAAAACAGGTGCAATCACCTCTGCTATACTCATATCCTCGTCTAGCATGGGCATATAGTAAAGCTTGCCTTCTTTTTTGTTTAGATACCATTCCCCCGGCGCATCCAAAAGTTCAAAGGCATTTTCAACGTAATATTGATCCCCAGTCGCAAGCTGAAAAACGCTCTTATATGGGAAATAAACAACTCTTTGTGATTCGTCTATGCTCTTAATTGGCAGATGTGATTCTACCCATCGGCACATGGCAACGACTTCAGCATCTTCTGCGGATTTCCATGCCTTCATGTCGCCTTCGCTGAACTGGAAACTACTCTGTCCCTGCGTCCATTGCTCAGTCTTTTCAATAACGTCAGCAACTTTCAGGTAGCCTTTATTCGGATGCCTTGCCATTACACGCCTTTTGCCGTTGACCCAAAGCTCATGGAACAGCCATTTGCCATCCTTAACCTCTGGAATATCAACCATCCAGAGCTTTTTCCCTTCAATCTCAACATTCTTCCAGCCTGCAAGCATGCGCCCACCGCTTATAATTGGTTCCTCATCCTCATAAGCGGCAAGTGTTGTTCCAGAATCTTCTGGATTCAGTGTAAATGGTTCATTAAGGAAGTAGGTTCCACCTCTGACGTAGACAGTCGCACCACCTGCTTGGCGTGATGCGTCTCTAGCGTGGGTCAGAGTCGCAAAAGGTCCATCAGTTTTACCATCATTGGGTGATGGTAGCGTTCCTGACCAAGAATCATTTCCATTTGTTGCAACGTAAAACACAGCTTCTGCTGACATAGCATTTACCTCCAGTGTTAAAATTAAGAAACACAATGCGATTACAAAGTAAATTTTCTTTTTTGGGTTCATGATTAACCTCTTTTCTTATGAAAGATAAGGTTTAACCTTATTTGGGTATAATAGAATTATCTGTTTTCTAAAGGCAGGATTTCAATTCCAAATTGACGAAAGTGTCTATCGAATGCGGCTGCTTTTTCTATATGATTATTTTCTATATCCAGAAAAACTAACTCTTTCATTATTTGTGTCCTATGGCTTCATCTGCAATGATCTTATCTAAATCTTCTTCTGATATTTCTCCCAAATCTTCTGGTGGCATAGCAAAAAAACCGTCTTCAATGATCCTAAATGGCTTTTGATCTGTTTCATCAGACACCTTCAAGGCATTAGATAAATCATCAAACTCTTTCCCAATGATTTCGTGTTTTTCGGATTCATCAAAAGTATCGGATGCTAATTTTCTTAAAACCTCAGTTTTTTCTATGTCATTCTTGACAAATATAACAATAGCCATAGTTCCTGCTACATCAGATACCTCATCAAGCTTAACTGCAACGTTTCCATATTTATAAATACCTTCAACTACTTTAGGCATAAGAAACCGTCCTTGTTTATATTACATAAACCGTTATCGCTAAAAATTTCATTAGTTTGCTGGTTCTAGCATATCATTATAGCTAACCATATATCATGTTTTCAAGCTAAACTTTATTTCATAAAATTATCTTTTTCTGTTCCATAGGCTTCAACCTCAATAAGACGTATAACTCCTTCTTTATCAAGAGTATCCTTAGTCATTTCAATAACTTCTCTGATGTTTTTCAAAGCTTCTTCTTTAGTATAACCCCAAGTTCTCGCACCTTTTAAACTTGGACAGTAGGCATGATAAGCTTGTCTTCCATCTTCAAAAGAATCTTCTTCAATCACTACTTTGAAGATGTAAGTTTTCATTTCTTTTTCTGGTTTTACTGCTACTTTTTCCATAAGATCACCTATATTTATCCTTATTGAAACCTTTAGGACCCATAAGCTCCAACTGAATTGGCTTAAATCCAATCTTGAAGGCTGGTGAATTCTCTTTAAGTTGGAATTCGTCTGCTGAAATAAACATCGGGTCTGCAATGATCGAGTTATGATCAAATCCAGCTTCCTGCCATGCTTTGAAACTGCCTTCAGGAGTTATTTTTAACTGGTCATCCAATAGATCAAGTCCTCCTGTGTGCCAGTAGAGGTTGTAGTCACATTCTGACAGGCGATCACGTCTCCATGTATGCTGCCAGCTATACCACAATACAGAATTCATGCTCTTAAACACAACTATATTATGACGAAAAACATTCCCTATCATAAAATCATCACGGGGTTGAAGCGTCATCTGACGTTCCGAACCGTTCATAAGGATATTGTTTTCAAAGATATTATCTTTTCCACCGTGAATACATATAGCGCCAATCACTGTTCCATCAACTATATTTCCATAAACAGTCGTTCCACTGCTGTAGTCATCAAGGTAAATGCCCCATGTAAAATGTGGAGTTACGATCTTGCCTTCGGGAGTCGTATTCATACCAACGACATTCCGTATGAGATTAAACCTGATGATATTGCCGCTGAGTTTCCGATCACGCCCAAGTGTCTCAATCGCACCTGTGTCGTTAGTTTCAAGATTTGTGTCAATGATCTCATTATATTCAGCGATGTTGTTATGAGATGCAGCGCTGTCATCAAACGACTTAAACGATATGCCGTATCTTGGCGCTCTGTGTATGCGATTATGTGCGACTTTGTTTCCACTACCCGTAGTGACGTATACTCCCGCAACGTGTTTATAAACCTGTCCGCAGTCCTGAATATCGTTTCCTGCTATGAGGTTGTTAAAAGGTTGTGTTGCGGTGTCTCCAATCAGAATCACACCGCCCTGACCAAGCTTCATCATTTCGTTGTTGATGATTTGGTTCTCATTGCTTCGCTGTTCAATCTTCACTGCGTAACCGTTGACGTTGTTGAATGAGCAATTCTCAACAGAGCAATTCTTTGCGCCTGCGAACCATATAGCAGAATCAGCAGGTGAATAATACTCATCAGGGCTATAATCAGTATCAGAAAACGTGAGTCCGACAAAGTGTATATTCTCAACAAAACGTTCCTTTTCCATGTACCCTTGAAGGACTATTAACCTATCCATCGTCGGTGCGACAACTCCAACATCGGGGAATTTTTCATCAGTCGCCCAATAACGTAACTCACCAGTTTTGGGATTAAGGCACCATTCTCCCGGTGAATCCAGAGCATCACGGACATTTGCTATAAAGAACCTATTGCCGGGACGTATATCTTGTTGGCAATTTACTAGAATCGCATGGTTCTCTTTGTCTATTCCATTTACTTTCATAATAGTGTTGACCCATCCCCACGCTGGAAAGATATGGACTTCCGCTCCATCCCAATTTTCCCAGTCTGGAAATTTTTCTGGATCAAATATAACGCGGTCATAAGTATCCTTTGGTATAGACTTTGACGTAAAAAGCCATCCGCCTGTTCGAGGATTTTCGGGATCAAAATTCGGGTATCTTGCCCTGATAGCTCGTTGATCTCCAACTCGTAGTGATCGGAAAAACCATTTTCCTGATTTTACGTCGGGTAATTCTGTTACCCACAATAATTTATCATTTTTACGATGCCATTCAGTTATTCGGCGGCCACCACTAATGATAGGTTTCTCGTCATTATACGCTGAGAATGTGACAGGACAACTAGCTGTTCCAGAATCGTCTGGTAGAAACATCAGTGGTTCATTCAGGTAATACGTGCCTTCACGAATAATGACATTGACTGGCCTACGAAGCTCCCCTGCTACCTGTCTGCACTCTAATTGGCGGATCGCATCTTTGGCTCGCTGTAAGCTGGCAAAGGGACCATCAATTTTCGTTTCATTGGGTTTGCTTAATCTTCCTGACCATCTGTCATTGCCATTAGTAGATACATAAAAAACGATTGCCGGTCTTTGATCTCCCATTTCTTGAGTCATGAGCGCACCTCCAAAAATTATAAAATAAAGAGTATAAATCAAAGTATTTAACATCATAATCAGGAATTTAGCCACGAAATAACACGGAATGACACGGAAGTAGAAATATAGGATTATGGAACTATACGCTTATGATCCCATTTGCCTGTAATCCTAATATTTCCGTGTTATTCCGTGGCTAATTTTCTCTTATAGTCCAACAGGACATTTATTGCCAGCCGACTCACGAGCGGCGAGTGAAATTTGAGTGATTAGCTTTGCTTCTTCTGCTGAAATTTCTGATTGCCTGCCTGCTTTGAAATCCTCTACCCAGAACATCTCCCAATTTGGTGTTTGACTTGGTATCGGTAATAGTTCATAACCTTTTGCGCCGTCTAAACTTACCACAGTCCTTGTAGAATCGCCCTCTACTCGATGAATACTGATCACACCTTTGGTTCCTACAATTTCCATCTGCCACGATGGATATGGGACACGGTTGCAGAAATACATATCAAACAAGGTGATGCTATCATCATCCATTCGCATCGTAATGTGACCGCAATCCATAAAAGGACTATCAGGAGTAGTGAAATTGCCATAATCAGCGGATACTGTCTTTACTTTTTCACCCATAAAATGAAGTATCAGATCAATTCCATACCAACCAAGTGAAAGTTCAGGTCCACCTTCTTTTGGGTCACGATACCAGTCATTTTTGCTGAAACCGTCTATTGTTCCATGATGATGGCAAAGTCGCATTGAAAAAGGCTTGCCGATAAGACCGCTATTTATGGCGTTCTTCACCGCTACAAATTGAGGAAGATACCTTCCACTTGGACCAACAGCAATCTTAATACCATAACGCTTTTGTGCCTGAACAATGCGTTCAGCGTCAGACAACGTAGTAGTAAAAGTCTTGGGGATATAGATATTGACACCAAGTTTTGCCATTCTCTCAACCCAGGTTGCATGTTCGCTATGTTGGGTAGTAATTACTACTGTATCAAGATGCTCTTTAGTCACCATCTCTTCTGCGTCATTATAGAGTTTAACATTAAAATTCTTGGCGTATTCATCAGAAGATATTCCAAGAGTTTCACGAATAGTTGCATCACTGACGCCAATAGTTGCAGCGCTGAGAAACTCAACTCCTACACTTGCCTTTAGTCCTCTGCCAATAGCCATAGGCCAATAAATAGTAGCGAGATTTATCATACCTACTCTCATTTTTATCCTTCCTTTGTGTTTCTATCGCTAAGTAACCAATGTTTAATGTCTCTGGATTCACGTCTGTGCGGGAATGATGTGGGATGAAGGTTGTTGTTATGCTGTCTTATTAGTCAGTATCTAATATCATTTTTTCCCATCCGGGTTTATTTGAAATACGTTTACATTAGCTCTTTCTATGGGTTCACCAAGATAGAAAGTGAAATACGACTCCCAGAGTTCTGCCATTAGGATCGAACCATCATCGGCTAAATAATCCTGTAACTCGATATCGTAGAATTCCTCAACCCCATCAGATGCTACAGTTGTCATTTTCGTGTTGGTTATGTTATTACGACTGTATTTCACCTTTATCATTTCGCTGCTATTTTCCGGGTCATCAAATTCCATGACGATCGTGTCGCCTAATGGTTTAGTAAATTCTTCCTCAGAATCAATAACAAAACGGACAATATTAGATTCACCAGTACTTGGGTCTACGTCAACTCCGAGAATGGCTTCTTCATCGTCAATAAGATCATACATGAATCGTAGGAAACCATCAGCCTCATATTTTTTGTATGCCCTCAATTCGTAAGTTTGAGTTGCTTTATCTTCCAGATTAAAGGTCGCTAAATCTGATAGTTCTATCATGCTTCCTACGGGAATATCAAAGAGTTCATCTTTTTTCGGTTTAAGTTCATCATCTTTTTTCCGCTTGAATAATCGCATAAAATTTGCCTCCAGAAATTCCCAAAAACCGTTTGACAGTTTTCTGAGATCGTGTTAATCTTTAATTTGCTGTGAATGTTTTGAGGACGTTGGTATTATATCACAACAGAGTTGTTGTTTCAAGCAAGTTAAGTTAATTATGGCAAAAGGTATAATCGCTATCGGACAGTTTAAAATAGGATTGATCACGATTGTACAGTTCGATATAGGTCTGCTGTTTGGATTAGGACAATTTGTGGGTGAGATCGTTGCGATTGGACAATTTGCCATTGGTTTCTACTTTGGTCTTGAGCAATTCGCAACGGGTATAACTGCCTATCGGTCAGGCCGCTTTTGGAGAACACGTCAGAACTCAGAGAGTCTATGGTAAATATTTATGGGCTAGCTTCGTAAAGGATTCCAGAGCAATCGAATACTTCAGTAATCTCTGGCATTGAAATCAAGAAAAAATGAATTAAAGATTACATTTTGCCCCCTGTTACTTTACGAATGATATTCTTGGTGTAACGTACAGCATTATCTTCTTTCTTTTTTTCACCAAAAGGATGGGTTATCGCTATAGCTACATCACCTTTACCATTGATATCGCTTCTTACAATTATACTAAACGACTGATTTGGTCGAAATGCCAACATAAATTCGAAATCCCCCATGTCATGCAGTGGAGCAAGATATTTGAGACTCAATTTGTCACTCCATACGTTTCTAACAAGTATCAATTTTGTACTATCGTATTGCCTAAAGTTGGGTCTAACATAAATGCTAGTTAAACCAAACTTGCCGGCGATCTCTTGCTGTGTATTTAAATATTCTTCGTAATATTTATAGTATGTACCGTAACTGTTTTGAATATATTGACTAAAATCATATCGCTCAAGTATCCAATTAAATTTTATGGAAGAACGAGTATCGTTCTTGGAAAAACAATCATTAAGGTTATATATGACCAACTGCGTGCTTACTTCATCTGCATAAGATTGGGAAAATGTAAATGTAATGAAGGCAATATATAGAATTATCATTATCTTTTTCATCGTTACCACTTCCCTCGATCAAGATGTAAAATATACTTAGTCATTACATTTCCCTATATATATTTTACACCAAAAATCCTTTTTTGTCAAATGTTGAAACGTCAAACCAAGCATAAACTTCTTGTCCGCGGCGTTTTTCAAAGAAAAAACACGAAGACACAAAGAAACACAAAATATATTAAAAGTTGAAGGTCAAAAGTTGAAAAGTTTGAATATAGCGTTCAACCTTAAACATTTTACTTTTAACTCATAATTCTTTGTGTCCTTCATATCTTTGTGACTTTGTGTTTAGATTTCCGCGGACGAAAAGTTTATGCTTGGAATACGGAAAAACTCGTTGATATTTAGCTGGATATAAGGTATAATCTCTGTGAATTTTGTGATTATTTGAACATAAATTTAGCATTTCAGGAGTCTTTATTTTGAAGATACTAACTAGATACTCTTTGTCACAAATAATAGAACCGTTCTTTCTTGCACTTGTTGCATTTACGTCAGTGCTTATCGTAGACAAAGTTTTTCTTCTGACCAAGTATTTTGTCGAAAAGGGCATTAACCCGTGGTACATGGTAGAGATGCTTTTCTACTATTCACCGGCGGCACTTGTGCTTACTATTCCAATGGCTGTCTTAGTTGGGATAGTAACTGCATTTGGGCGTTTATCTGCCGATAATGAGATAATCGCTATGAAGACGTCCGGCGTTGGTATGCACAAGCTGATACTACCTGTTGTCATTTCGACTTTCATCCTCAGTATTTTCATGATATTCTTTATGGACTTTAGCATCCCAAAAGGTAATCAGGCTTATACCGCACTATACGCAGATATAAGGCGTCAGCATCCTGCACTCGTTCTGGAGCCAGACACCATAATGGAAGAAATGTCAACCGAAGGACGAAAATGGTACTTCAAGAGCATGGATGAAAAAACGGGAGAGTTGGAATCAATCATGATCTGGGAGCGTTCCGGTGATTCTCCTAAACTCATCACAGCTAAAGAAGGTAGTCTGCAATTTTACGATCGTTGGACAGCCCTAAACCTTTACAACGGTAACATTTATCAAGCTGATCCAAAGAATCCATTACAAGGATACTCAACGGGAAGTTTTACAAAAGATCAAATCATTCTTGATATAGCTAAATCACTCACTAAAGAAGAAGTAAATGCAGGTCCCCGAAATATGAGTATGAAAGAAGTTAGAAATGAACTGAAAAATCTTTATGAACAATTGCAATCGCCGGTGACGAAGGATTATGTGAAAGAATATATTCAAGATTATCAAATAAATGAATATTCGGTTGAGTTATACAAAAAAATATCAATACCTTTTGCAAGTCTGGCTTTTGGGTTGATTGGTGTACCCTTAGGATTGATAGTTCGGCGTGGCGGCAGAATGGTCGGACTTGGTGTAGGAGTAGGGCTTATAATCGTGTATTACGTGCTTTTAACTATTGGTGAGAAACTCGCAAGGACTGGAGCATATCCGCCATTTCTCGGTGCATGGACGCCCAACATAATCATCGGTGTAGCCGGTATAATATTTATAATAAAGACTGTACGAGAATCACCGCTACATACGCTGAAAATTATAAATAAGCTGTTCCCTAGGGAACCTACGGAACAAGGCTGATAATATAAACTATGAAAATAAAAGTTCTGGATAAATACTTAATCTTGGAATTTCTAAAAAGTTTTTTGTACTGTCTGCTCTTTTTCACTACGCTTATTCTAGTAGTAAGGTTCGGCGAAAAAGAAATAGGCACGTTCATTGAACGAAAAATGTCTTTTTGGTCATCTATCCAAAGTCTGTTACTTCAAGTGCCGGGTTATGTAATTCAGATCGCTCCGCCATCAATGCTTTTTGCAACATTCTTCTCGATTGGGCGAATGACACAAAACAACGAAATCACAGCGATGAAAGCCTGTGGCATAAGTCTTTATCGCATTTTTTTTCCTGTGTTTGTGGTTGCCTTTATAATAGCGATTTTTATGATAGCGTTCAATGATCAGGTAGTAACGTGGGCGACGGGCAAAGACATTGACATAAAAGGACTTAACCCACAAACATCGGGAACTGCTACAAAAGTCGTCTTCATGATCTCAGGAAATCGAGTTTTTTACATAGACTATATATCCATACGGGATCGAAGTATGAATAACGTCACCATTTACGAAATGGATGAGAATAACAATGTCAAAAGCGAGATATATGCAAAAGAAGCGTCATGGTCAGGTGAGATATGGCATTTAAAGCACGGTGTAATAAGAACTCTCAGCAGTGGGAAGTGGATAGAGACATACTTCAAACAAAAAGATATAGTAGTGCCAGAAGACCCGGAAATTATGGTTAAGAGTTCACAAACTCAGCTAAGAATGACACTCGCTGAGTTAGCAAAACTTATAAAATACAAAAAAAATACGGGTCAGGTAGTGAGAAAAGACCTTGTGAGCTTTCACAGCAGAATATCTTTTCCATTTGCATGTTTTGTGATGGCAGTTTTGGGTACACCATTGTTTGTTATGTTCGGCAGATCAGGTACAGCGGTAGGATTCTTGCTTACCATGTTTATAACTTTCATATACTGGGGTATTGCTATTGCTATTTTTGAAGCGTTGGGCAATAATGGTAAATTACCCGCAATTATGTCCTGTTGGACGGCAAATTTTTTGTTTATGGCTATCGGAGCAATATTCGTTTACAAGGTTAAGAAGTAACTTTGAAGAGGAGGAACTAAATGAAAAAAGTTTATATTCTAGTGTCTATTGGAATGTTTTTGATCTCTGTTTTTTCAGCGAGTGTTTTCGCTAAAGATGCAGAAACGACTGAGGTAGTCGGTCTATTTGGAACACTTCTGGCGCCAAGCATTTTCACTACCGCAAAAGCTGAAAAAGCAAGTGCATCTTTATTCGGAAGATCCATAACCGGCGAAGGTGAAGTCCCGGATTTCAATCTTAGTAATCCAAAAGAAACTATTAATTCAATTCAGGTATATATCAATGGTCGAGTAGGCGGGTTTGGCGCCACGATAGGATTCGGACAGGGAAACGAATTTGAGTTCCATAATCCGCTTATACTATCCGTTGATTACAAGCTAAGTCTTTTGAAGGGCGTTCCTGTATTATCTGCGGCTATTGACGCACAATATTCCATGATATATCTGCCAGACCAAAAGACTATCAAGGTTTCTGCGCCGGGTTTCGGAGTAGTATCCATCAATGGGCTGGTAAGTGCGGATATTTTGCTCTTTCTCGAGCCTTACGCCGGTCTCACGATGAACTACGTATACCTGAATTCAAAGAATGATTCGTTCAGTGCCTGGAAGCCCGTGCCTAAACTCGGATTGAAGCTAAAAGTTTTGCCATTCGTAAGTATAGGTGGTGAAGTCTCACTCATTACCAATAAGATTCTGAGTAACTCATGGATATGGAACGTCGGCGCAACCGTAAGATTCTAATGGTAGACCAGATTAGCTATTATATTTAATAATAGCACACTGATTTGCACAGATGCGACGGATTTTCACGGATTTTATTTAGTAAACATAATCAGTAAAGATTTAGTTATATTAAAACTACTGATCACTGTTTTAATCCGTGCTGATCCGTCTTATCCGTGTTAATCCGTGTGCTATTTTCTAAAAAGCTAATCTGGTCAAGCACTAACTATCTAAGGAGCAGGGACAATGTTATCTTACACCATGATCGCATTACTCGCTACGTGCCTTAGTTCATCACAAATAGAGCAGGGATATAAGGTTCTTAAAAATTGGGATTTTAATACTATTGAAGATTGGAGCTATGGAAACGAAATAACTAACCCTGAGATCAATAAAAGCATATTGGAGTTTACAAGTTCAGGTAATGACCCTATACTATATGGACCACAATATGATTCTATTCCAGCCAGTAACCATCAAAGAATAGAGATCAGATTGAGGGCAGACTCTCCTGGAACGTGGGAGCTTTTCTATACAAACACAAGTGAAGGAAGGTTCGGAGGTTACGATCAGAAATGGTCACTGCGTTTTCACGTACCAGCAAGCAAAGATTGGCAGACAGTCAGCGTAAGCCCATTCTGGGGTGCGCTTGGGCAAACCGTCAAAATAAGGCTTGATCCCGCCGATGGGCATTTTCAGATTGACTGGATAAGGATAGTAGAGGCTACAGACTCAGAAATATCATGGAAATCACACAAATGGTTTATTGAGCAGAACAGCGGGTCACTCGTGGTTGACAAAAATTTACTGGAAGCCAAAGCTAATGAAGGCGGATGCACGTTCTTTACTTATCCTGACATTGACAGCACAAAATCCATTATTCTATATATTAGGGGAATGGGAAAAGATCAGGAAAACATAAACTTTTTTTGGGCTAATGATGTTACGCCCGGTCTGCACATCGCTGGGTTACAAACTAACCCCGACGGACAGATGCACTCATCTAATATCAATCTGTCAAGATTCAAAGAATGGCAGGGACATATTGACGTGGTAGGTTTCATCTTTGGAGAAACGCCAAAAGACAAATTCACACTGGAGGATTTCAGCCTATCCGATACACCGCAGGGAGAACCTGATCTGGAACTCTCTCTGCTAGTCGCAGAACCAGTTATCCGAAGGCAAGGACATGAGGCAACAATTTCTGCTTATATCAGGAATACAGGTGGAAAGACGTATCCCGGTGATAGTGCTACTCTGATATTTTCTGAAGTAAATAGCACGCAACAAATTTCTGCACTAGACTTTGATGAAAAGACCATTCTAAAGTGGACTTTTATACCTCAAGAATCAGGGAATGTTCCTATCAAAATAAATATTGATGGCAAGTGGAATCTATCCGGCTTAATAAGGGTAGAACCTGCAACTGAGGCAATGAAATCAGATTATGTTCCTGTACCTCAATCGGTTGATACCAGTCCTTATCAGATAGGCATATACTACTTCCCCGGTTGGTCGCCAGATCAGTGGAACAGATGGGAGAAGCAGAAGGGATTTCCAGAACGTGACCCCGCTCTTGGATATTATCGAGAAGGCGATCCCGAAGTTGCGGATTGGCACATCAAATGGGCTGTTGAGAACGGCATATCATACTTTATGTATGACTGGTACTGGCGGGATGGTCACATCATGTTAGAGAAAGGTCTTGAGGACGGCTATCTGAAAGCAAAGTATAGGGATTACATAAAGTTCTGCGTTATGTGGGCTAATCATGCACCTTTCGCTAACCATACGATGGAACAGCTTTTGACTGTCACTGACTACTGGTTAAAGAATTACTTTAAGCTTGATTGTTATTACAAGATTGACGGCAAACCCGTTGTGTCTTTCTTTGCAGTTGATAATCTAACACACGATTTGGGTGGCAGTGATAATGTAAGGAAAGCGTTTGATGCTATGCGAAAGCGAGTTCAGGAAGCGGGGTTGCCCGGTATCTACTTCATCGCCTGCGGTGATAACAGCCCGGACAGCCAGAAACGCCTCAAAGAAGAGGGTTACGATGCCATCAGCGCATACAACTATCCATCAGCAGGTGCAAAGTCGCAGTGGTCGTCATACAAATCTCTAATGCAAGGGCAAGTTGATATATGGAACAACTCATTAAGAGATAACACTCTTAAATACATACCTTTATTAACTGTCGGGTGGGATTCGAGACCATGGCATGGGAACGATGCCCTTGTCCGTTTCGGCAGATCGTCTGAGATTTTCAAGGAAGGTCTTTTGGCTATGAAAAAGTGGCTGGATGCTAACAACGGTCGTATAGGCTTACTCGAAGCATGGAACGAATGGGGTGAAGGTAGTTACATAGAGCCAAACGCTGAATTCGGTTTCGGTGACTTAGAAGCCATCAGAAGCGTATTTGCCAAATCTGGTAAGTATCCGCAGAATATGGCGCCATCGGATGTTGGTCTGGGTCCGTATGATATATCTATCATAGATCATGGGTTGTCAGATTAAACTTAATAAATGATGGAGGAGCAAAACATGCAAGAAAAAAAGAAAACTACGATATTATCTAAGTTAGACCCAAAAGTGGTATCAGAAATTCATGAATTCCTAAAACGCGGTGATCGACCGGGAGCCATGAAAGTCTATATGCGTGAAGTTGGTGTTGGGTTGAAAGTATCCAAAGATGCGATTGACAAAGAATTTGATTTCATGAAGCAGGAAGACCCAAGCTTGATAGAAATAGGGCGAAAAGTTGATGCCGAACGAGAAAAATGGTTCGCCGAAGAGATACTGAGTAATCCGAACGTAAAGAAACTGTTTAAATTGTAAATTCTAATAGCTATTCAATCAACAGAGAGGATTCACCATGTCAGAAAATAAATATCGTGCCGCTGTAATAGCATGTGGTGGGATTTCAGGCGCACATGCTCATGGTTATGTATCAAATAACATTCCAATTGTTGCCTGTGCTGATATTAACAAAGATAAAGCCAATACCTTTGGAGACAGGTTTGGTGTTCCATCAGATAAGCGTTACCTCGATTATAACGAGATGCTTGACAAAGAGCGTCCGGAAATCGTGAGTGTATGCTCTCATCACCATCTCCATGCCCCAATGACCATAGACGCCGCCAAGTATAAACCTTTAGCCATATTCTGCGAGAAACCCATAGCGTTGAGTCTTGGTGAAGCGGATGCCATGATTGACGCCTGTAAGCAAGTCGGTGCTATGCTTGTCATAGGTCATCAGCGTCGCCTTTCCCCGCAATACGTCTCCGCATATCAGGCTTTAAAGAACGGCATGATAGGCGAATTGCAATCTATGGAGGCGCATGGCCATCCGGGAACAAGCCTGCTTGTTGATGGAACTCACACCGTTGACTTGCTCAGGTGGTACGCTAACGATGACCCCGTAATCTGGGTGTTGGGTCAGATTGACGCAAAAACTCATCGTTCCGGATGGGGTAGTCTGGTAGAAGACGCAACTATAAGCATATTCAATTTCAGCAATGGAATAAGGACGATACTGACACTTGGCGGGGCGCATCTCACGAAGGGAGAGAATAAATATTTTGAGCCATTATGGAAAGGCGTCGAGGGTGGAAATTACCACCATATAATACTTCGTGGAACTGATGGACAGATAGAGATAGACGGTGATGCGCCAACGCCGGGACGTCCCTGGGTGAGACTTATAAAGAATGGTGCTGTTGAAGAATTGCCTTTACCCAAACTTCCATCTGCACATGCTGAAATAATACGATTGCTGATTGAAAGTATCGAGACAGGATCAAAACACTTGTTGGATGCGTCAAGTGCGAGGGCGACTCTTGAGGTCTTGATGGCTGTTTTTGAATCATCACGCCGCCGAACATTGATACAGTTACCTTTGAATGTTAAAGAAAACCCAATGTTCGATATGATAGAACGAGGAGATATTTAGCACTATTCTATTGGCAGGTGATATAAAAAGCTAAAAATCATGTTGCATAATAGGAGGACATAATAATGCGCATATTTGATGAAAAAGAGATCGGCTACGTTCGTGAAGTCTTAAAGTCTGGTAGTTTGGGATGGAACAGAGGTGGAATGACCGGCAGGTTTGAGGATGCTTTTGCAAAATTCGTTGGGTCTAAGCACGCCATAACACGCAATTCCGCCATGACTGCATTAGCTCAAGCTGTTAGTTGTTCTCCTGCAGGATGGGATACTGAGGTTATCTGCGACCCTGTCGTACATTTCGGCGGTGTATCTGCTTTGGCTGAAAACGCTACGCCTGTATTCGCAGATATCGAGGCTGATACCTTACTAATGGATCCCAAGTCTATAAAACAGAAGATCACAGAGAAAACCAAAGCACTGATCGTGACAAATATGTGGGGACTATGCGCTCGTCTGGATGAAATAAAAAAAATCTGTGATGAACATGATATTTTTATGATCGAAGATTGCGCTCATAATATGTGCAGTTACTGGAAAGGCAAGCATGCCGGAACATGGGGAAATATCGGGGTATTCAGCTTCCAACAGGGAAAGCATCTTCCAACAGGCGACGGCGGAATGATGATCACTGATGATGACGAACTTGACTATAAGCTTTATAACGAATGGGCTTTCGGAGGCGAATCACCTGCATTCTTCACACTCAACTTCCGTATGAACGAAGTTACCGCCGCTATTGGACTAGCACAACTTGAGCGTGTGCCGGGATATATTGAAACGTATAACGCCTGTTTGAAGCACCTTAATTCTGCAATCGAAGGCTGTGAGTGGCTTCTTCCTCGTCGAGTTGATAGTGATGCAATACAATCGGGGTACATCTGGTGTTGTTTCTGGCAAGGCGACAAATATGGTCTGAATCACAACAGATTCAAGGAAGTTGCCAGAGAAGCTGGCGCACCAATTGGCTTTGGATTCACACAAAAACCTGCTTATAACTTCCCTGTATTCATGTCAGCAGTAGATCATTCAAGTCCTGACAGAAGGGAGTATAAGAGACACGCTCCATATCCGGGAAGGATATACACTAAAGATGACTGTCCCGTAGCAGAAGACACAATCTGGCGCATTGTAAATTGTGGTGCAATGTGGTCAACAGAAGATCAAGGCAAAGAAGCCGCTGATAAGATTCGTAAAGCAATTGCTGTCATGAGCAAAGGATAAAAATGGGAAGAATTCTTCTACTTGGTGTTAAAGGTGACAGATTAGATCAACTCAAGAAGAATATTGAGAATATCGGCAACAATGTTATAACTTCTGATGTTGATAATTCTGCCGAATTATTGCATTCAAAGAATCCCGATCTGGCTATTCTTGATCTAACAATTCGTAGAAATGTTGTAGAAACTTGGTATCAGGTCAAGGGGGATATGACAGAAAGCCATACACCCGCATTGGTAATTATTTCGGAAGATCGCATTAGAGATGTTGAGCTAATGACAGGAATACAAGATTTCATTGCCTATCCTTATGATCCTAGAGAACTTGAGATGAGAGTAAAGCTGATTCTGGGAACACACAAAAGTCCTGATACTGATGAAGTCATCAAGATAGGCAACCTTGCCATCTATACCACGAGGTACGAAGTCACCGTTGATGATTGGCCTGTGGTTCTTACGCTAAAGGAATACGAACTGCTTAAATACCTCGTGACTCATAAAGAGCGTGTGTTTACAAGGGAAGTCCTGCTGGATGCGATCTGGGGCTATGATTATTATGGTGGCACAAGGACGGTTGACGTACATATAGGTCGTTTGCGCACCAAGATAGAAACGAGTCAATACTCTTACATAAAGACAGTCAGAGGAGTAGGATACATGTTCTCTGACGAATACATCGAAAATGCCGAATAAAGTAAAAGTTATAAGCGAAACCCGTGAATATGACGATTTCTTCAAGATTGATAAAGTAGTGCTTCAATACGAGGAATTTACTGGTGAGATGAGTCCTGAAATAACAAGGCTCAACTTCAACAGGGGGGATGCAGTAGCGGTACTGCTTTACGATAAAGGGAAAGATTCCGTCATTTTGGTAAAACAATTCAGATATCCTGCCTATGTGAATAACGGTCCCGGGTGGCTTTTGGAGATTGTTGCAGGTATGATAGACAATGGCAGAGACGCCGTATCTGTTGCCCGATCAGAGCTAATGGAAGAAGCAGGCTATGAAGTAGATGATCTGAAATTCGTATGTCATTTCTATGTTAGTCCCGGCGGATCATCTGAGAGAATATACCTTTACGTTGGATACGGTCATCGCAAAGTCACTGACGGTGGAGGCAAGGAAAGTGAACACGAGGATATTCAGGTTGTTGAATTGCCATTGAGTAAAGCATTAGAAATGATCAAAACAGGTGAGATTTGCGACTCCAAGACGATAATTGCACTCCAATGGCTAAAATTGGAATTGCTTTCTTGTGGTTAATCTTGATTCTCACTTTTCTATATGTTAGCATAATCATATATTGCTGATAGTCCAAATTGAATACCCATTTGCAAAGGAACTTTCAATGGAGAATATAACAAAAAATAGAGCTAATGAACTAGATGGCAAAACATGGCTCCGATACTCTATTTCTATATGGAATGATATAAAGAAAAGCAAGGAAGAATTACAGATAAAGCATCCTGCCATGTTCCCTATCGCTCTTGCTTCACGTCTCATTGAATGTTTTACTAATCAAGAAGATCGTCTGATTTTTGATCCTTTTGCAGGGGTTGGTTCTACTTTAGTTGCGGCAAAGGGATGTGGAAAGGATAGTGTAGGAATAGAAATATCCCCAGAATTTGCTTCTATTGCCGAAAATCGTATTATGCAGGTTATGACTTACAACTGGAACGAAGTTAAATCAGTCATTCACGTTGCAGATAGTCGTGATACATTAAAATATGTAGAACCAAATTCAGTTGATATGGTTATAACATCCCCGCCATATTGGAATATACTCTTAGAAAAAAGAACTGCTGATTATAAAGATCAACGTGATTATGGAGATACTGAAGCAGATTTGGGTAAAATAAACGATTACAAGGAATTTCTGTTTGAGCTTAAAAAGATATTTGAACAGATTTACATTACCATCAAACCTGATAAGTATTGCTGTGTTGTTGTTATGGATTTACGCAAAAAGAGCAAATTTTATCCTTATCATATAGATGTAGCATTGTTTATGCAGGATATTGGATTCATATTTGATGACATTATTATATGGGATAGGCGTCAAGAGTATAATAATCTCAGACCTTTGGGTTACCCAAGCGTTTTTCGTATAAATAAATCACATGAGTATATTTTGATATTTAAGAAACCAAAGGATGACAGAAATGAGTTTGATTAAGCTATTAGACTATATAGATACTGACGTTGCATATCTACTTGGACTAATCACAGCAAGAGGCAAAATTTTAGAAATTGGCGGAGTAAAGCAAATTTCTATTGAATTTCCATATCAATCTTTAAAGGTTCAAGGCATAGAAAAGACTTTTGATATAAATACATCTATTCGACTAGGGTTATTAGAAATTCGAGAACGAATTTTAGATATTACTGGTGCTGATATTAGTATCATAAATAAAGAGAATGAAGTAGTTTTGGTTATTCGTTTTCTTAGAAACACTATTGCTTGGAGAGATATTATTTTTCATACTGATGGAAAAACAGGTTATGAAACTTTTACTGTACCAAGTATCTTCTTTGCTGATGATATACCAGTTGATTGGAAACGTGAATATCTAAGAGGCTATGCTGATGTTGCTGGTAACGTCAGGCTTTCAAACCGCTATACTGATGGTGCTAATCGTGTACGACTTGATGTATTAAACTACCCTACCAATTGGGAAATGCCCATTCAAATTTGTACACTACTTGAAGAACATTTAGATGTTCCTGTTCAATTAATAACATGGGGACATCCAAATATGGGACGTGGTTTCAGAGAACATCAGATTAATATCTTTGCGGTTCCTTTTGGTAAGATTGGTTTTTCGTTAAAGCACAAACAAGAAATCTTAGACGAATTCACAGAATCAGATATGAATCACTTTCCTGATAGATCGTATAATCATTGTATAGGCAAAAGAAAACTGAAAAAACGTAAACAAAAGGATATTAATGAAGACAGCGAACATTTAGACAAAAGAATTAAAGGACATCATTTTAATGCTTATTGGCAAATATGTAAGAAGCTTGGATGCGCTAGAACCCCTCAAATACTTCTAAAACGTTCATTGGAGTTTGACAAAAGAAAAACTTTAGAGGAAGAATCTGATGAGGATTTATAAACAGGAACGGGAAATGTACCCTGATGTGTGTACGTGGTTTAAGACATTTCTCAGTAGTCGCTTTAAAAATTCAAGTATTAACGTTTATGATCTCTCAAAAATCTCTCTTTCAAAATTTTTAGCTACACATGAAAGCAATGATCTACCAGGGGAATGGGTTACGTGGGATATAAAAGTTGATATAGTAGGTATTATTCAACAACCGAATCATCCAACATCATTAGCATTTGTTGAATGTAAAATAATTCCTCTTACATTGGCACATTTGTCACAGCTTTTAGGATATAGCAGAATCACTCTTCCTGTTTTTTCTTTCCTTATATCACCTTTGGGCATGTCATCTTCTCTTATCTCTCTATTGAAAGAATACCAAAGGCTTGATGTATTAGAATACTATTGGGAAAAAGGAAGAACAGCAAGACGTGTTATTGTAGCAAAATGGGATAGTATGTCTTGTAATATCACAAAGATATGTTGACATTATAGGCAAACTGGAGTTTTATTCATAATTATGAGCCTTATATTCATTACAGGCGGCGCAAGAAGCGGAAAAAGCACTCTCGCAATCCAATTAGCAAAAAAAATAAATGGCAAAGTAGCCTTCATCGCAACGGCGCAGGCAGGCGATGACGAAATGAAAAGGCGCATCTTTCTGCACAAACAGGAACGTCCTGAAGGATGGACTACCATCGAAGAACCTGCGAATATCGCATCTGCGATAGATTCTGCACACAAACACAATGTAGTTATCATTGACTGTATCACATTATTAATAAGCAATCTTATATGTAGCAATGAAAATATAGACGAAACTGCATGGATATTAGAAGACATTAAAAAGCTGGTTGATTCAGCTAAAAGATTTGACGGTACTGTAATTGTCATATCTAACGAAGTCGGTATGGGTATAGTTCCTGAAAATAAGCTTGCACGTGAGTTTAGAGATTTGGCAGGTAAAGCTAACCAGATAATAGCCAGCGCCGCAGATCAAGTATATGTGTGCTTCTCAGGAATCCCAATGTTAATAAAAGATATAGGAGATAATGAGTGAATAAACTGAAAGAGACACTTGAAAAAATAAGTTCAATAGACACATCAATAATGGAAGCGACACAGCTACGTCTTGACAATTTGACCAAACCTTTAGGTAGTCTTGGTAGATTAGAAGAATTCGCAAGGAGAATAGTTGCCATTACAGGAAAAAGAAACCCATCGCTTGCAAAAAAGGTTATTGTAACGATGGCAGGTGATCACGGAGTAACGCAGGAAGGTGTAAGTGCGTATCCAAGCGAAGTCACAGCACAGATGGTATATAATTTCCTTCGAGGCGGTGCAGGGGTCAATGTTCTTGCAAGGCACGTTGGCGCTGAGGTTGTTGTTGTTGATATGGGTGTCGCCGAAGACCTTGAACCGAATCCAGATTTGCTCATCAAAAAAATAGCAAAAGGAACTCAGAACTTTGCCAAAGGTCCTGCTATGACGAGGGAACAGGCAATAAAATCCATCGAGACAGGTATCGAGATCGTAGAGAATATCATCAAAGAGAAAGGCGTTGACATCATCGGCACAGGTGAGATGGGTATTGGGAACACTACACCAAGCAGTGCAATAGCTAAAGTATTTACCGGAAAGCCAATTCAGGATTTAACCGGCAGAGGTACAGGCATTGACGATGCCACTTATATACGAAAAATAAACGTCATTCAGAAAGCCATAGAGATTAATAAGCCAGACCCTAAAGACCCGATTGACGTCCTCGCAAAAGTTGGTGGATTTGAGATCGGCGGGCTTGTGGGAGTAACGCTTGCAGGCGCTGCAAATAAGATACCTGTCGTAATAGACGGATTCATATCTACCGCTGCAGGTCTAATCGCTGTTGAGATGAAACCCGAAGTCAAGGATTATATTTTTTCAGCGCATTCGTCTGTTGAAATAGGTCAAAGATGGATGCTTGAAAGAATGGGTCTGACACCAATACTTAACCTTAATATGCGTCTCGGTGAAGGCACAGGCGCCGCCCTTGCTATGAATATGATTGATGCTGGTGTCAAGATTCTTAATGAGATGGCTTCCTTTGACGAAGCTGGAGTCTCAAGAGAGAAGTAACACTGGATACTTGAGGCTAGTGGTCAACCGAATTAGTTTTTAGGTTTGTAGTAAGGTGATTCATCGCCTTAAATGCAATAAATTGCATTACTACGAACTGTAATTATTAATCTGGTAAACCACTAGATTTTAGCGATATTATTGGCTTAATTTATATGGACGATATAGACAAAAAAGCCCTAGCGGAATTATCTTTAAATTTCGGATTAGGTACAAACGAACTCAGGTTAATGCAGCAGAACGACAGAAACTCAGTTTATGATTATAAACTCAATAACAAAGAGTTTATCCTGAAAATCATTCGTGCCTCTCAATCAGACATAAATCTTGTTCTCGGTGAATTAGACTGGATCGATTATCTTTACAATAATGGCATCAGAGTTGTGAGAGCAATACCATCTCGACGTGATAAACTAATTGAGTCCATTGAGTTAGATGGCTCTTTCTTTCTGGGATTTAGTTATGAGAAAATAGGCATTTCCGAAAGTATGATGGAATACGAATTTGCCCAAAAATTGGGTCAAGTCATGGGAAGGATGCATAAAGTAACAAAGAACTATGAACCCTCGGATAAGTCATTCAGAAGACCAGAATGGTTTCATGCTGATTGGCTGTCTTGCCCCGATAAAGTTATCCATCCTTCTCAGTCCATTATAATTGAAAAATGCCATGAGCTTAGGGAAAGATTACAGGCTCTTGATTTTGACAGGGATTCATACGGACTCATACATGATGACCTTCACACGGGTAACCTTATCATTTCCAATGGGGAAATCACTGTCATTGATTTCGAGTGTTGTCACTATAAATGGTTTATAGGCGACATCGCTTCAGCTTTGCTTTTTGACATTTGGAAAGAGCCGAATAAAGATATGGAGTTAATGAAGCAATCTGCCATAAATTTCATGGAAAACCTGATGATAGGCTACAATAGAGAAAACAAAATTGATGCCTGTTGGAGCAAATATATTCCTGTCTTTCTGGAATTAAGGGAAATGTCACTTTATGTATCTTGGTATTCTAAATGGGATTTGGGCAAAATCAACAAAGACCAAACCTTCTTTTTATATACAAAGTATAACATAGAGAACGACGTTCCATACATTGATATTGACTTTAGCGAAAGTTTGCTTTGTAAGACATGAATATATTTTTCCTGATTTAACGGTCTAATAAATACCTTAAAAATCTTAATTTTAGTGCTGGAGGTGATTAATGTGGAAGCGAAATATGCGGCAATAGATGAAGTTGTAGAAACTGATAGTGATATTAAAAGCCACATTTTTGAAGTGGTTATAGAACCAGATGAAGATGTTTTTCACGCTTATTGTCCAAGTTTGAAAGGTTGCCGAACATGGGGACATACCATAGATGAAGCCTTAATGTATATACAGGAAGCTGTCGAATTATATATAGAAGACCTTATCGCTGATGGTAAACCTATTCCTGGGGTTGGATTAGTTAGGAATATTAGACCAATAGTAAAAATTATAGATATTCAGGAAGCCATTTTATGAGTCCAAAACTGAGAAATATTACGGCAATAGACTTTATTCGGGCTTTGAAGAAAGACAGTTTTGTATTTAAACGACAAAAAGGCAGTCACAGAATATATGTTAAACCAGAAACTGGCAGGCAAGTCGTAATAGCTTACCACCATACAAGTGAGATCATTAGAATTGGAACATTGAGTAACCTTATAAATGATGCTGGTTGGACAGAAGATGATCTAGTCAGACTAAAATTGATGCGAAAAGGTTGATACAAATTTTATATGAAAAGAATATTATTAGCGATAACATTCCTGACTAGACTACCACTTCCCTCACCCAAAAAAGTTTCTCCAGAGGATATTGGTAAGTCCACGCCTTTTTTTCCAATCGTTGGCTTTATATTGGGTGGAATACTCGTTGGGATAAATTATTTCTGTTTATACTTCTGGAATCCGCTTGTAACTAATACAATCCTAGTCCTTAGCATGATAGCTTTTACCGGTGGGCTTCACCTCGATGGATTAATGGACACCTGCGATGGTATCTTTAGTAACAAGGATCGTGAGCGTACGCTTGAGATAATGCGTGACAGTCGTGTCGGGTCAATGGGTGTCCTTGCAGGTATATGCTTGTTGTTATCAAAGATCGTATTTCTTAATAGTATAAGTCCGGGTATGAAGATACCTGTATTGCTTACGTTTCCGGTGCTAGGTCGCTGGGGTATGGTCTTTGCCGTTTCGTTATATCCTTATGCCCGATCAACTTCCGGTCTGGGTGCGCTGTTCGTTGAGTACGCAAAGCATTATTATGTGCTTATTGCAACAATAATGGTCTTGATTATTACCATTCCACTGTTATTATGGAAGGCTTTGCCTGCCTTTGCTGTGATTTTTTTTGCTACGTGGATGATGTCCAGACAGCTTTCTAAAAGCCTTGGCGGGCTTACAGGCGACACTTATGGCGCAATCTGTGAGATAATGGAAACGCTATCGCTGGCAGTATTATCAATGAAATTTATCAATTCTTGAGCATTTATTATTGACGGTTCAGATACAGTCATCTATACTATGACTGCGCTTAAAATAGCTTTTTGAATGTATATAAAACCTAAAAGGAGTAAAAAAATGAAGCGTTCTACAATAATAATCAGCCTAATCGTTGTTAGTCTAATTTGGGTATCGCAGAGTTATGCCAAAATTGACCCAAAAACTATTGTCGGAATGTGGCTTTTTAATGAAGGCAGTGGTGATAAAGTCAAGGATTCCTCTGGTAATGGTAATGATGGGAAGATTACCGGTGCTAAATGGGTTATGGGAAGTTCGGCAAAGCTCTGGAATTTAGCGGAGTCCCTGATTATGTTAATTGCAGCGGAAATAGCGATATCGTAAATATTACAGACGCAATTACGGTTTCTGCATGGATAAAAACTCCACAGCCAACAAATAACTTTCAAATGTTTGTAACTCATGGTATGGCAATATGGGAATTAAGATTTAATGCTACTACTGGGACAGTTCATTTTTGCGCCCAGGTTAATGGCGTCTGGATAGATCAAACCAAATACTCAACTAAAACAATTTTGGTTGCTGATACATGGTATCACGTAGCTGGAACATTTGATGGCAAGAGAGTTACAACATACCTTAATGGAGTTGCTGATGGTCATTTTGATGCTTCTGGTACTATCGCTTCTACAACTAATCCAGTGGATATTGGAAAAAGAGTTGAAGACAACAGCCTTTATTTTTACAAAGGCGATGTTGATGAAGTTGGGATTTTTAATGTTGCACTTGCTGAAGCTGACATAGCGAGTCTCATGAATGGACTTTCCCCATCCGCTGTTTTTTCATCAGGCAAATCCGCCACCACTTGGGCAAATATTAAAACTCAATATTAATAGGAGGCTAACTGTGCCAACAAAGGAAAACTCTCTTCCTGATTCAATAAACTTACGTCCAAAATTCAAGCAATTTAGGCTATACACCCGACCTCAAGGAAACAGAGGAACTTGCTCTGTTTTTACAGTCGTTGGTGTGTTGGAATATGCTCTGGCAGTAGCAACAGATAAAGGCACCTTTTTGAGCGTTGAGTTTCTGAACTGGGCGTCTCACAAGGTTGCGAATCGAACCGTAGATGGTGGATTCTTCTCAGAATTATGGGATGGATATGTCGAGTATGGCATCTGTGCAGAAGCAGATATGCCATACTTGCTAGAATTCAATGCCAATTTGCAACCATCAGAGATAGTTCTGAAAAAAGCTATGCAGATGAAGTCAACGCCTTTGCAGATGCACTGGATCAAGGAATGGGACGTTAATACGGGCTTGACTGACGATCAGTTTGAGGAGATCAAACAAACTCTTGTGAATCAATATCCTGTTTGCGGTGGATTTCGTTGGCCCAAAGAGACACGCTGGGAAAATGATGTACTTCAGATGTGTCAGTCGTCAGAAGTGTTTGATGGTCACAGCATAATTCTAGCAGGATATAAGGATGTTCCGACTCAACCCGGTGGTGGAGTATTTATTATACGCAATTCTGGCGGCCACAGCCGAGATGGCTACATGCCTTATGAATACGCAAAAACTTACATGAATGATGCTCTCTGGATAAAAGGGTGAAGAACGATTATTCTTCACTTGCCATTGGGTAAGATGAGTTTCATTTTGGCTACTTGCAATTCATTATTGCTTTCTTTGACCCCAGGTTGATGGTAATTTACCTTTTACATTAATGCTTTTTGGATCGCTTTGCGCTATATCGCCGGGGTCGTATTCTTCCATCGTTGGGAGGAAATCAAACAATACAGCAGTTAATCCTCCGGCAACGTAAATCTTACCATCCACCGTATCGGCAGATAGGGTAGCTCTTGCTATTGGCATGTCTGTTTTACTCGTCCACTTATCTGTGGCTGGATCATATTCTTCTACCGTTGAATACATTGTAAATTGTCTATTTACCCCTCCAATGGCATAAATTCTATCATTAACTACTGCGGTAGCTAGATAACCTCTAGGAGTTGGCATATCAGCTTTACTCGTCCATTTATCCGTAGCTGGATCATATTCCCACACTGACGAAAAGGTACGCACTACATTATCATCTCCGCCACCAATAATATAAATTTTATCTTTCACTACGGCAGCGGCTGAACCACCGATCGCTTTTGGCATATCACCCTTTTTTGTCCATGTATCCGTAGCAGGATCATATTCTTCCACTATAGGAATAAATTTTGCAGGTAAAACAGGAAGCCCAACAGCTTCTTTTGCACCGCCAAAGACATAAATCTTTCCATTCACCGAAGCGGCTGAAAACACCCATCTTGCTGTTGGCATATCAGCTTTTTTCGTCCATTTATCTAATACTGGATCATATTCTTCTACTGTTGATAAAACACCAATACCTCCGATAGCGTAAATCTTACCATTAACTACGCATGTTGAGTGTCCTGATCTTGCTGTTGGCATATCAACTTTTTGTGTCCATTTATCAGTTATTGGGTCATACTCATCTAGTCTTGGAGATTGTCTGTTCGCTTCACATCCGCCAATGGCATAAAATTTTCCATTTAATGCACTACATGAAATAAACTGTCTTCCTATCGGCATATCAGTCCTTTGTGTCCATTTTCCACCTTCTGCTCTGGGAGCCAGCAGGAAAGCGTTTTGCTGATCAGAGTTTTTTGATTTTCCGCCATTACCATTTCCTTGTTCACTGGAGATAAAAGTTAAACTGGAAATCTTCATTATATCCACAGGAATCTCGCCAACCTTTAGCACTCTCGTTTCACTGTAAAGAGACGCACCTTTATAAGTGCCAAATAGATCAAACGAAATCAGGTGTGGATTAAAACTCAGAAATGTTATGATAAGTCCTGTTGCCAATGATAATCCCAATGGCACCCCTTTCATCTGAATTACCGGCTTAATTCTTATGTGCTTAACTGCTTCTACAATACGGAAAGTAAAGCTGGCTTGTAATCTGTGTTCTTTGAAAGTTTCACTCATCATATTAACCATCTCCTCCTTCAATTGAGTTCTTGCTCTACTAAGTCTTTGTCTGATAGTCGCAGGTGATACTCCAATGGCTTCTGCGATCTCCATAGAATTCATACCTCCGAAATAGTAGAGGGTCAAAACTTCACGATATGTTTCTGGCAATAAATTCAATGCTTCTTGAAGTGATTCATTCATTTGGTTATATTGATAGGATTCGATAGATGGTTTTTCAAATATTTTTTGTCTATGATCTTCTATGAATTCTGAATCTGGACGTTTTGACCGCATCCTGATAAATTCGGCGCATTGTGTAGATGCTATACGATTAAGCCAGAAAGCAAAACTTTCCCATTTTTTCAAGCTGTGCAGATCACGATAAGCCTTTAGAAATACCTCCTGAGTCATGTCCTGAGCATCACTAAAGTCACGTAGCTTTGCGTAGACGTAAGCATATATACCAGCTTTGTATTTATCTACAAGCATACCGAAAGCTTCTGGCTCTCCGTTAAGGCATTGTCCGATTATACCACCATCTTCTGTTCTCATTTTACACTCCTATGAATGAATTCCATTCATTGATATAAGCCGTAAAAAATGATGGAAGTGTGACAGAGGGATAAAAAAAATTCTGGAAGTGTCATGTAGAACATAGAAATAAGATGAGTTGTGTAATCTAAAGTGACAGCATATCTGAGAGTCTTGCTATAGTATAGCCTAATCAATCCTGTGCGTCAATACACTGAATTTGTTATTAAAAACTGGCACTGTAATAACCCATCTAATATTTTTTGCTTGGCGCATTTTGATATGTAATATTCAGTTTTCTGTTGACTATTCTAATATTGAACATTTATACTATGTTTTGATATATTGGAACGGTTTTGTCACGTTTAGAATAGAATCCATTTTTGGAGGTTTAATATGTCTTTATTTGGTGATGTGCTAGGGTCGTTAGCGACTATTCCTACAGGACGCAATCTTCGAGTTTCCAGTAATGAACAGCCTAACTGGAGTGATGGTAACTTTGACATGACTCCGCTTCCTCCCGGAACAGTTCTTGAAATGCCGATTCTGGAAGGACCGGGCGTTATCAACCATATATGGCTTACCAGTCATGCGGGCGGTGTGAATGAATTAAACGCACTAAGCTTACGCATATACTGGGATGACCAAAAGGAACCGGGAGTAGAGGTTCCACTCGGTGAATTTTTCGCTGTCGGGCAAAAGGTCGCTGTTGTTGATAGCTTCCCTGTTCAGGTATCGCCTTCGGGTAGCCTTACATGCTATTGGCGGATGCCATTTGCAAAATCCGCTCGCATAGTCGTTACTAATGATAATCCTAACCGTACTACAGGATTATACTGGCAGGTTGATTGGGTAAAGCTTGATGAGCTTCCGCCTAATACACCATATTTTTATGCGAAATATCGTCAGGAATATCCGGCAGTTATGGGACGTGACTATCTAATCGCTGATATTGAGGGATGCGGTCAATTCGTTGGTACTGTTATGTCCGTCACGATGGCTCAAGATGGCTGGTTCGGAGAAGGCGATGACTTCTTCTACATTGACGGAGAAAAAGTACCAAGCCTGCAAGGGACAGGCAGTGAGGATTACTTTAATGACGCATGGGGTTTCCGGGAACGTACAAGCCACTGGTTCGGGCAACCCCGCTGGCAGGGATACGATGCAGGGGATAACGGTATCTGCTATCGCTGGCATATTCTGGACCCAGTAGGTTTCACAAAATCATTAAAGGTAACTATCGAACACAAAGGGAATCGTGCCAACTCAGAGGAAGCATGGTTTGTTGAGCGCCCTGATTTCTTTTCAAGCGTTGCTTATTGGTATCAGTTAGGTGAACCAAAGCCTTTTGGGTGCCTTCCACCTTATCCAGAAAGATGTGTTCCATGGCAAGATCATCATCTCGTTAAAGCTTTCCGACAGGCAAAAGCCAGCGGTGAAGGTAAAGTAAACGTGCAGGCAGTGGGTTTCTTCGGCGGTCGTCCATCACTGCAATGGCAGAATACAGAAGAAGGTGCAACTCTGACACTACCTTTAAAAGTCGCAGAAGACGGGCGTTACGCTTTCCGTTTAATAGCCTTCACTTCTCCCGATTGCGGAGTTTATGACATTCAGATTGACGGTACAACAATCATTTCGTGTGTAAGTTTTCAAACAAAGGACTTTGATGAGACTGACCTTCTTCTTGGTACATATAATCTCACGCAAGGAGAACATACATTGACGTTTCAAGCCATGTCTGGATCATCAAAATTATCACTGGAATTGCTTCGACTTTTGAAACTTCCGCCGGAGGTTAATCGAGAGGTTAAGACACATAACGAGGCACATTTCATCCGCTTGGGTATCGGAAGGGCAGTCTATGCCTATCGGTTGGCTTATGATAAATTGCCATCGTCTTTAGAGGCGCTTGTCCAATCAGGATTTATGTCCTCTCGGTATCTCACAGATGAGAATGACTTTGCTCTTAGATCAGGTATTGAAGGCGAATATTTTGTCGTAGAAAGCACTGCACCGAATGGATGGAAGCATCGCTGGTTGGGACTGGATGCCCGACGCTAAGTATCTATAATTAAATAGCTTACTTATTTGACGGAATAGCACGGCTTTAGCCTGCATTAGATATAAAGTCCATGCTAATCGTAAGCTAAAGCTGTGCTACTCCGTTTTTAGTATCTGGCATAAGTGAAAGTTATTTAATCACGGATCCTAAAGTACGAAAAACCTTATATAACCGTATACTCAAAAGATAGTAAGGATTCCGGTGTGACTGAAAATAAATTCAATAGGCAGTTTCCTAAACTACATGATGGCGCTGTCATTCGCAAGGAAGAATTTGGCTTTATTGTATTCGATCCATTAACAGATACAGTTTTTAAGATCAATCTGGTGGGGACAAAAATACTACAATATTGTAATGGAGCAAGAAACGTTCACAATATAAGCAAATTAATTGCTGAAGAATTTGATACAGACCAAGAAACTGCTTTCAACGATGTAAATGATTTCATTTCGGAACTTGCAAAACTTAATTTGATTAAATATGTCTGAATACCTGTCAGCGCCCATAAAAGTCAGTTACGATATAACGTATAAGTGCAATTTATCATGCCAGCATTGCAGGATTTCAGAAGAGCATGTAAAAGGCAAGGAACTGTCTTTTACTGACGTACGAAACCTTATTGATGAACTTTCAGCAATGCGGGTCTTTATTTTCGGCATTAGCGGAGGAGAACCACTTACGAGAAATGATCTGGTTGATATTGTTGCCTACTCCGCAAATAGTAATATTGCTAGAATTTTCCTTTCTACAAATTGTACTCTTCTAGGCGATGACATACTGACAAAACTGCGAATTTATAGAGATAAGCTAGTCTTTAAGGTGAGTATTGATGGGATCGGCGTCACTCACGATAGGATCAGAGGTGCTATCAAAGCATTTGATAAGACAGTCAATGGTATAGAACTAGCAATAAAGCTAGGATTTCGTGTGAATGTTACAACAACGTTGATGAAAAGTAATTTTCATGATATTATTGATATCATAGAGTTAATGAAAAAGTTGGGAGTTCAAAAACATCGCATAATTGACGTTATGCCTTTAGGCAAGACAAATACTGATCTGCTTTTATCAGATATAGATCGAAGATCGATCTGGTCAACATTTAATAATAACGAGGAAAGGTTAATAGATTCTAACTTTGATGTTACTTTAGATATACCATTTATAAAGCAATCATACACGGAATTTAATTGCAGAGCAGGGATAAGCGAGTGTGGTATCCTGCCTGATGGTACAGTTGTAGGATGCAGATTAATACCTGAATTCACTTCTGGAAATGTCAAAGACAAAAAATTCAAAGAAATATGGGAAGACGCTGAATCATTCAAACCATTCCGAAATTTGGTGTTGAATGATATTAAGGGGAAATGTCCTAATTGCAAATATATAGGATCATGTAAAGGTGGATGCAAGGCTTATACTATGTCAGTATATAATGATTTTTACATGCCCGATCCTCGATGTTTCTTAACTTAGAAAGGAAAACAGATGCAAATCAAGAAAATCGTAACAGTAGCCTTCATGGCATCGTCATGCCTGATTATTGTGTTATCTTTCTTTGGGGTATTCTTATGTGGTGAATGTCTATCGTCTGACAAGGACATGATAAAAATTGTTGACCTGATATCCAAAAATGATTACCCAAAAGCCATAATCCTACTAGAAACACTGGTATCGAAAACAACCGATGCTCAAACAAAAGATAGATATGTCTATTTGATCGCAACCTGCTATCGAAAACAGGGACAGTGGGGCAAGGCAATATCTCACTATCAGCAGGTTGCCAAAGATAAAGACTCTACATTCAAAGAGATTTCAAGCTTTCGCATTGCCAAATACTATCAGGAAACGAAAAATTATCCGTCAGCCATTACCGAATACGAGGCACTACTAAAAGATTATCCGAAAAGTATCTGCGCAGTAGAGGCGCAATATCAGGTCGCAGAATGTTATTATAATTTAAAGAGATACGACGAAGCAATTGACAATTATAAAAAGTTCGCAGAAAAATATCCCGAAGGTAGCCGTTCACGGACAGCGCTGTATAAAGCTGGATACGTATATCAGGAAGCCCAAAGATTTCAAGAGGCCTATGATCAATACCAGAAGGTAATCAGGCAATATACGGATAACTATACTGCCCGCATATCTCTTGATAAAATTAAACTTCTGTTAGCATCAGATTCAGGGATCAACGTCACGAGGGAAGACAACTTATACATGGGTTTGGTGCTTTTCTACGCTCAACAGTATAAAGATGCTCGTGAGGCATTAAGTAAAGCGATCAATGGCACAGATGATCTATCCGAAAAAGCGGCGTATTACATCGCTCAATCTTATCAGAACGAAGGTGCGTTCACTTCAGCACAAAAGGAATATGAGTCTCTTATCAAGCTTTATCCGAAAAGTGAGTATGCTATAGATTCACAATATTGGCTTGCACAGTGTATCTGGAAGTCAGGAAGACCGGGGATTGCAATCGTAGAGTTGGTAAAATTCGCTGATAATTATCCAAAAAGTGATCTTGCCGATGATGCCGAGTTTCAGATTGCAGAACTCTACAAAGAGGTTGGACAATACAGCAAAGCGGTAGACGCTTATGAAGAAATTGCAAACAAATATCCAAATGGTGACTTTGCCGATGATGCTCTATGGAATATGGGATGGTGCTACAGAAAACTGAATAAAAAAGATAAAAGTGCGATGGCATTTCAACGGCTTGGGAGTCAATGCCCAAGCAGTAAACTAGCTGGTTCTGCTAGATTTTGGGCGGGTATGGATTACGAGGACGCTGGAATGGTTCAGGAAGCGGTCAACGCATATAAAGAAGCAATGAAAAGCAAGGAGAAATATTATTCCGATAGAGCCAGAAAACGCATTGATACACTCGTTAAAGCAGAAAAGGTGGAAAAGGAGACAGCCTTAATACAATACAAAAAGATTGAATTTGACGAAGCCCATCCTGTAATGGAAATTATCAGGCAATACACACCTACATGGGTCCAGGTGTCTTTGAATTATGGTATACTTGACGATGCCATGGATATATACACAGCGGCAGATGAAGCAGGTATAGCTCAAGAAGCGGCAGATTACAATCTTTCAATCTGCTATGAGAAGATCGGAGATTACAGAAAATCGTGGGCTTATAACTGGAGATTGATTCAACTAGCAAGCGTAAAGGACAAGAACAGGGCGTTACCAAAGCAAATCTACATGAGGGCATATCCCGCAGTATACATGGACCTAGTATTCAATAACGCCAAATTGAACAAAGTTGACCCTTATTTAGTCTCTGCCGTTATACTCGAAGAAAGCAGGTACGATGCCAAAGCAGTATCAAGGTCAAATGCACAGGGACTTATGCAGATAATGCCCGATACAGGAAAGATGGTTGCTAAACAAATTAGCATAAAGGATTTCAAGACCGATAAGTTGACCGAACCAGAGACAAATATAAAGATCGGCGCATGGTATCTGAGCAACCTGATAAACAATTTCAGTATATGCACCAGAAATTACTTTGCACAGAAAAATACAAAAGAATTGGACTGTTCTGATATCGCCGTCATACTATCTTTGGGAGGATACAATGCTGGACCTACTAGAGTCAAAAATTGGATAGAAGAATACGGGATTGATGACATTGATGATTTCGTAGAAAACATACCCATGCAGGAGCCGAGGAACTACATAAAAAAGGTTATTGATTCCTACGAGACATATAAGTCATTATATGGTGGATAAAAGTTTTGTAATCTCATCCCTTTCCAAAAAATTCATTGTGTCTGAATACTATTGGTCAACCAAATTAGTTTTTTGACTTATAAAATATAATTGTAGGTTGGGTCGAAGCATGAGACCCAACTTTGATAATATTATGTTGGGTTTCGTTCCTCAACCCAACCTACTTTTGAGATTCATAAGTTAAATAATTAATCTGGTTGATCACTATTCCACCAAATTCTTATATAGATTTGCTCGTTATTAGACCTATACCTCGCCCTTTTTCACCGACTGCGCAATAGAACATATAGAATGTGCCATTTTTTTCATTATAAACGATTGATACTTTATGAGCGTAAGTCTTATCTAATCCGCTTGGGTTTCCACCGGCTTTGTAGATCGGTTCTGGATGTGCTTCCCACTTGAGCAAGTCCTGAGAGAATGCGATCATTATGTGCGCCCCGCCTTTTCCTACACCGAAGTAGAACATCACCCAATGATCCCCATCACGGAATACTTTTGGATCCGAACAGAATTGCTCATCGTATCCGCCTTTCCTATTGCGCATTATCGGATTTCCTGGATAACGAAACCACGTCAGCATATCAGTCGAGGTAGCAACGCCTGTCTGTTCGATTGATTCATTAGCCGCATTATAGAAATTCCAGAACTTACCTTCATGCTCAAGAAGCCAGGGCTGATAGATGCAATCCTTTTCCCATTCAGCGGCGCCTTTGATGGATAGTATCGGATAATCTTCAGATGCACGATTCCACGTAACAGCATCCTCACTCCATGCAGCGCCTTCGGCGCCCGGTCGGATCTCATATCCTCCCTGTTTTGGATAGCAACCATAAAGAACCCAGAATTTATCGTTCCATTTCTTGAGTGTTCTAGGCGATTTAATGTCGTAAGATTCAAGCAGCGCACCGCCGAAAGTGACTCCACCGTAGTCGAAGGCGCCTTCTTTGCCAAAGCCCATAACTAGACCTTTTGACTCCCAGTGTATCAGATCATCACTTACTGCAAGTGCAGTCTGATACCCTTTCCCATCAAAGCCTGTATACCACATCTGCCACTGATCACCGAATTTCCAGACGAACGGACAGTCAACGGAAGAAAAATTTAGTCCATCTCTAGGATTTGGTTGAACTACAAAGTCAGGATAATACTGCCAGTTACGATATGGTTCAGACAGACGGTCAAGTCCTTTCAGCCGGTTTTTTTCGTCATCTTCCAACCAATCGGTGACTTTTGATTTTACTTTATCGCCAATCTTTTTACCAATATCAATCCAGTCGCTTCCTGCTTCAGCGCCAGAGATACTTGCAAACTGTTCTCTAATCTTTGCATCGGTTTTTTTGCCTATGGTAGCCCAGTCATCGCTTCGTTCTGCGCCTGCCCATTTGCCGATAGCGTATCTAACTTTGTCCTCTGTATGTTTACCCAACTCATTCCAGTCAGCTTCGGGATGAGCGCCAGCCGCTTTTGCCATCTGTGACCTGACTTTCTCCTCAATCTTCTTACCAGCTTCTTTCCAGTTCTTAACCTCCCCTGATTTAGTCGCCTGCTTAATCTCTTGTTTAACCAGTTCCTCGATCCTTTTACCAATATCTTTCCATTCGTCCAATTCGCTTCTTTTCTTTTCCATTATGATCACTCCTTATTCTTTATTAATTTTCTGGCATGGTAAGGCTTAGGATAAGGGCGACATGAATTAAATACTAGACTTAATGTTTCCCCATGAGGTTGTTAGACAGTTATTGGAATCAACAGACAGAGAAGTCACCATAACGGTCAGTTTAGGGTGAATATCTTTGTTACTATTTTCCTTTGAAGCAAAAACCTTTGTGCCTAGCGTTGCAGCGTGTGGTCTAGGTTCGAGTAATATTGCACCGAAGTTTTCATTGGGGTTGTTGACCCAATACTGACACATCTTTGTCACATCCCAGGAGTACCATTGGTTGACATTGCCTTCAATCTCAATAGCATCATCAGCAGTTGCGACGAAATCTTTGTCAGGTTCATCAGCGCCTACTTTCGTCCAATCCTCCCCTTTACCCGTCCATTTACCGCATACTTCGTCTTGTTTAGCCGCTACGCCGTCAATCCCTGAACCAGTACCTTCTGCCCAGTCTTTCAAAAGGCGATGAGCTTCAACTGTTTTCTTACTTGTGCCATTGCGGGTTTGGGTCATATAAAGTTCCAGTGTCGTTTTGCCAAGTATGGCACCCTTTGAGATGGAAGAAACGTCAAACCATATCAGATATGACTTTCCATCAGTGTTAGCTGGATTGTATTCGCAACATTCGTTTTCAATGTTACCACCCATATTATTTGTATTGTTGCCTGAATATTCAGTAATATGAGTATCCTTTGTGGCTTCATAACCTTTCAATCCAAATTGGAATACAAGAGTTTCTGCTGCCATTACACTTGTAGCGATAAACACAGATACAAAAGTTAGCATTAATATGCAAGATAGCTTTCTCATTTTGCATCCTCCTTTTACTAATCCAGAAACCAGTCAATTTTGATCCCGAAGCTTTATACCCAATTCTACTCAAGGATATTTTACTACGAATTAATTTTTATTCAATAGTTTTTTTAGCTATTATTAATCCACTTTTGCTGTCTGTCCGATGACTTTGAAACTACCAGTCAAAACATCCGCAAACCCTGGTTGGCCACCACCAACCGATATATCAACCTTCCCCGGTATGACCATGAACCTTCCTTCTTCGTCAACTACTGCGAATTGCTCCGGTTTCAGTGTGAATTTTACAGTTCTCTTTTCACCCGATTTAATATGCACTCTATCGAATCCCTGAAGTGAACGGATCGGCGATGGTATTGAGGAATCAGGATTGCTCACGTATAACTGGACAACCTCATCACCATCAAGTTTTCCTGCGTTTTGAACATCCACAAGAATTTCAACGCTTTCGGTAGGTGATATCTCATTCTTGCTTATCGTGAGATTATTGTATTGGAAACTTGTGTAGCTGAATCCATAGCCGAATGGATATAAAGGCTCATCGTTCATATATCGGTACGTGCGGTTCTTCATGCTGTAATCGGTAAACTCAGGCACTTGAGCGAGTGATTTTACAAACGTGATGGGTAATCTGCCTGATGGATTATAATCACCAAACAGGACATCAGCAAGTGCAGTTCCGCCTTCCTCACCGGGATACCATAGATCAACAATGGCGGAAATATGTCTGGATTCCCAATTAATTGCAAGTGCGCTTCCGTTAGTTATGACAAGGACAATCGGCTTGCCTGTCTCGTATATGGCTTCAATCAAATCATGCTGAACGCCGGGAAGATCAATATTAGTTCTATCTCCTTCACCGCCCCATTCGCCTTCCTCACCCTCAAGTAGTGGTGAAAGACCCATGACCATTACGACTACATCCGATCTTTCAGCTATACTGACGGCTTCGGAGAAACCATGCTTTGAGCGACCGATGAGATCACAGCCCGGTGTATAGAGTATATTTGTATTCGATGAGACTTTGTTTCTGATACCTTGCAACGGTGTAACGTACCTTGATGGAATGCCGTTGTAATTCCCAAGAAGAACCGCAAGACTGTCTGCTGTGGGACCGATCACTGTGATGGTATTTATATCTTTTTTCAACGGTAACAGATTATTCTCGTTTTTCAACAGGACGATGGTCTGCCTTGCCATTTCAAGTGCAAGGTCACGGTGTTTCTGACAGTCGTTGATTTCATAGGGTATCTGTGCATAAGGCACCATACTATCGGGGTCGAACATGCCAAGTTTGAATCTTGCAGTAAACAGTCTTTTGACAGCTAAATCAATGTCTTTTTCCGAGATCAAGCCTTCACGTACTGCTCTAACAAGGCTGTTGTATGTGCCACCGCAGTTGAGTTCGCATCCATTTTTAACTGCAAGGGCAGAGGATTCTTCAGGGGTTTTTGTCAATTTATGATGAGCATGAATGTCGTCTATTGCGCCGCAGTCTGAAACAACGTAGCCATCAAAACCCCATTCTTTGCGCAGAATATCCTCAAGGAGCGTCTTGCTTGCGCAACATGCCTCACCGTTAGTTCTATTATATGCTCCCATGATAGACTCGACTTTGGCTTCTTTAACGGATTTTTTAAACGCTGGCAGGTAAGTCTCGTATAGGTCCTTTTTGCTTACAACTGCGTCAAAATGGTGCCGATCTTTTTCAGGACCGCTGTGAACCGCATAATGCTTTGCTGTAGCGACTAACTTCAGGTATTTTGGATTGTCTCCCTGTAAGCCTTTGATGAAACTTACAGCTATCTCGCCTGTCAGATAAGGGTCTTCACCATAGGTCTCGTGGCCTCTGCCCCATCTTGGGTCCCGGAATATGTTAATGTTTGGCGACCAGAAGGTGAGTCCTTTATAAATACCTCTATCATCGTGTCGCAAAAACTCGTGATGCTTTGCCCTTGCCTCATCAGAAATGGCAGTTGCTACATGGAACATAAGCTCTTTGTTCCACGATGCCGCCATTCCTATCGCCTGCGGAAAAACAGTCGCTATGCCAGCACGGGCAACACCATGTAGACACTCGTTCCACCAGTTATATTCAGGGATGCCCAATCTTGGTATGGAAGCGGCGCCATGAACCATCTGTGAGACTTTTTCTTCAAGCGTCATCCGTGCAATAAGATCGTTCACTCTTGCCTCAATTGACAGAGATGGGTCATTAAATGGGAATTTTTCATTTGTCATTTTATACATTCTCCTTTCGTCTGTATCTGATGCAAATCCAATAGCCACAATCAATAGGATCATTGAGATTATAAATTTTAATTCCAGAACTTCCTTAGTATTTCCTGATTGCTTCATTCTTTTAAACACCCCGAAAAATCTTCATAACATTGTATTCAACTAAAGATAAGATATTCTATTTGTTAATCTAAATAAAATCAAGACTTTTGAGACAATTTTTAGGAGTTGCTTGCTTCTAATACCAGTTTTATCTTTTTATTGTGCATTAATGTAGGTTGGGTTGAGGAACGAAACCCAACAAAATATTAGTCGGGTTTCATTGCTTCAACCCGACCTACTGATATTTCCCAACCGTCAAATTATGCACAATGATAAAATCAAAATGGTATAAGCATAAAATTTTCATCCGCGGAAATCTAGACACAAAGTCACAAAGACACGAAGGACACAAAGAATTATGAGTTAAAAGTTAAATGTTTAGGGTTGAACTCGATATTCAAACTTCTCAACCTTTAGCCTTCAACTTTTTATATATTTTGTATTTCTTTGTGTCTCAGTGTCTTCGTGTTTTTTCTTTGAAAAATGCCGCGGACAAGAAGCTTATGCTTGGCGTTTGTTTTGTTGCATCTATTCTTGTGATTAGATATGATATAATGTCTAGATTCACAAACAGTTTTTAGTTTACAGTTCTCCGTTAGGAAAGGCATTATAAATAAATCGTTAGAAGGAGTGCAGAAAATGAAACGAGTTGTTAAACTGGAAGGAAAGGGCAATATAGCCATTGAAGAAGTAAATATTCCAACTATTGCCAGTAATGAGGTACTTGTAAAGAATGTGAAAAGCCTGATCAGTCGTGGTTCTGAGCTTTTTGCACGATATACAATGCCTCATGCTGTCAGCCCATCAATAATGGGGTATTCGGATGCAGGCGTAATAGTGGAAGTCGGTGATGATGTCAAAGATTTCAAGGTTGGTGATAGAGTTACCGCAGTTGCACCTCATGCAGAATATGTTGCCTGTGTACCCGGAACGCCAGATGCAAAGATAATTCCTCTACCTGACGACATTTCTTATGATGAAGCTACTTTTCTTCCACTTTTGACAAGTTCAGTTGCATGGGCAGAATCCGCAGGCATCGAAGAGGGTGATACAGTCGCAATACTTGGCCAAGGGTTGGTTGGTAATCTCGTTATGCAGGTATCCAAATCTTATGAACCCGAAAGAGTTATAGTCATTGACGCTCTGGAGTTAAGATGCAGGATGGCTGAAAAACTCGGTGCAGATGTGATAATCAACTGCTCAAAGGAAGACCCGATAGAATCCATCTCACGTCTTACGGGTGGAAAAGGTGCTGACGTTGTTATAGACTGCGTTGGTGGAGATGCCGGAATAAAGTCATTTGAGCAAGCACAGGATATGGTCAAACAACAGGGAACGCTGCATCTTATTGCTCTCTATCAAGGTGCGCCATTGCTACTCTATTCAAGCAAAATAATGAATAAAAAGCTATTTGCTGGAATATTGATCTCAGAACCGAGATCAGACACAGCAAAAAGAGCAATAAAACATCTTCAAGATGGTTCGGTTAAGGTTAAGGAGATGATTACACACCGATTTCCATTAATAGAAGCAAAACGTGCCTTTGATCTTCTCTATGAGCATCCTGATGAAGCATTGGGTTTAATCTTTGAGTACCAGTAATTTTTTCTGAATTCCTGTTATTTTATAAATAAAATCAATGTCCAAATTCTCTCGGACAACCTGAGCCAACTGATCATATTGTCTTTGCTTTTCGAGATCAAACTGAAAATTAACCAGTACGTCCACTGGTTGTAAACCCTTTTCCTTTCGTAAATGGTTGATAAAAGCTAATCGAAAATCATCATTATCGAATATCCCATGTAAATAAGTTCCCCAAACTTTACCATCAGGAGAAATAGCCCCATCTACAGCATGAACCTTATTACCAGAGCGCTTTACAATTTCCAATAAAGGTTGAGTATTATCTTTTAATTCTGTTTCTCCTTGATGGATCTCATAACCTGTTAATTCTCCAGAAAACCCGAACAAAAGATCAGTCGCCAATACTAGAGCTTGCACCTGTTCCGTAAGCTTCACAGGATTCATTATTGTGGTAGCGTTCAGGAGTCCCAGACCCTCTACTCGCTCTAGTGATGACTCAACATGGTCTGGATCACGTACCTCCCATCCAAGCATCTGAAATCCGCCGCAAATACCAATGAGATATGCCCCGCACATCACTGCGGTTCTTACAGCTTCAAATAACCCACTTTCTTTCAAAGCGATCATATCCACTAGAGTATTCTTGGTCCCCGGCAGGATAATCACATCAGGAAAACCCAGCGCTTCAGGTCGAACAACGTAACGTATGGATACACCTTCCATAGCGCTGAGTGCATTAAAATCGGTGAAATTCGATATATGAGGTGAGCGGATTACGGCAATATCGAGAGTTTCTTCCTTATAAGATATAACGTTATTCATGGATTCTTCCAGATTAACAGAATCCTCATCCTCAATGCGAAGGTCTCGAACGTAAGGAATAACTCCGAGAACCTTTTTACCTGTCCGATCTTCCAGAAATGTTAGTCCCGAAGTCAGCAGACTTACATCTCCACGAAATTTGTTAATCACCAATCCCTGAACTAGCCTTCGTTCTTCTTCAGATAGTAGTTCCAACGTACCGATCAACCATGCAAAGACTCCACCACGGTCAATATCACCAACCAACAAGACAGGACATTGAGCGTAGAGAGCTACACTCATGTTTACAATGTCATTAGCTCTCAAATTAACTTCCGCCGGACTACCAGCCCCTTCAATGACGATTATCTCATATTGCTGGCGCAGGCGTTCTAATGACTGCACAACCTCATTCCAGAGTCTAGGCTTCTGCTGAGAATACACCTCAACCATAAGATGCTGAAGCGGCTTTCCATGCAAAATGACTTGAGAGCCTTGATTACTTGTTGGTTTGAGTAGTATTGGGTTCATATCCACATGAGGTTCAATGAACGCCGCTTCAGCTTGTACTACCTGAGCCCTTCCCATTTCACAGCCTTCTTTAGTCACAAAAGAGTTCAATGACATATTCTGAGCTTTGAACGGGGCAACTCGATAACCATCTTGAGCGAAGATACGACATAACGCTGCCACCAACACACTCTTGCCGACGTTAGAACCCGTTCCTTGAACCATAATACAGCGTGCGCTCATCAACAACCCCACATGATATTTCGTCTGACTCTACTATTAACGTAATCATTAAAAGTAGGTTGGGTTGAGGAACGAAACCCAACGTAATATTATCAAAGTTGGGTCTCATTGCTTCGACCCAACCTACGATATATATTCAGTAAAACAAAAACTGATCTAGCACTACCGATCGTAACCCTGATTTTGTCCTGTGATCTTTCGCAAAGCCTCTGCTACTTCAAAGTGAAGCGTTCCGTTGTTCTCTGAAAGAACCGTTTTTAGCGCTGGTACAGCGTCAACAGCTTTTGCATTGCCAAGAGCGGTTGCAGAATTCCATCTGTGGTCAAGTCCTTTGGTATTATCCTGAACTACGCTTATCAAGGCTGTAATGCTGTTCTTGCCTTTTACGTAACCAAGAGAAATAGCGGCTAAGTTTTTTACACTGGCTGTCGCATCTTCCTTAAATGATTTTATTAGAGCTTGCTCAGAACTTGGGTCAGCAATATTTCCAAGAGCAGTTACAATATAATCTCTGACCGCTTCCTCTCCTTCTTTTTGTAGTCTGGTTATAAGCGGTTGAACTGCATCTTTACGTCCAGAATTTCCTAAAGCTATCGCAGAACCATATCTGATCTCCAGTGTGGCATTCTCCAGCATTTCCAGCACAGTGGCGAAATCCTTGCCACCGCCTGTCCCAGATAATGCCATCATTGCGGCGTTTCTGACAGTGACAGGTTCCCACGTATCTATGGCTCTTTGCTCAACCCATGCAGGTATCGTCGGCGCTTTCAGTTTCCCCACCGCTTCGGCGATCTTGATCCACACGGTATCAGATTCATTAGGATCAGCCAGTCTTTCAGTCAAAACACCAATAGCTTTTTTATCACCAATTTTACCCAAAGACTCTGCGGCACTTGCACGGAGTGCAAATAATTCATTCTGGTTTTTCACTATGCCTATCAGAATGTCAACAGGTTCCTTGATAGCAAGAGTACCTGCAGCCACAACTGCGTTCTGTCTGAGAGATATGCTGTTGTCCTTCAATGCTGTCATTATCGCCCCTGTTGCGGAAAAGTCTCCAATACTGGCTAAAGCAGTGATGGCACTAACACGGATAGCATCATCTTCCTTTGGGTTCTCAAGTATTTGAATGAGTGGAAGCACTGCTCTTTTGTCTTTTATTGTTCCAAGAGCAGTAACAGCGTTGGTACGAATTGCCATAATATTAATCTTTAATGCGTCAATTAGTGGCATCACAGCGCGTTCGTCTTTTATATTTCCCAGAGACCACGTTGCATTAGTACGTGTTGTTACCCACTCGTTTGAATCGTTAAGTACACCTATCAAAGACGCAACAGCACGCCTATCGTTTATAAGTCCAAGTGATTTTGCTGATTCACTGCGAACGACCACACTTTCGTCTTTCAAAGATTTAATTAATTGCTCAACGGCGTCGGTGCTTTCAACTAAACCAAGAACACGTACCGCATAACTTCGAGGAACTTCGTCTATACTTTTATCTTTTAACACTGCCAGCATTGGATCAACCGAAGCGGCGGCAAGCTTATCAAGAGCGGTTATCGCTTCGGCAATAACGGTGGGAGATTCTTTCTCGCCTTTCTTCCTTCCTACGACGATAGCCTTCTTGAGTGGCTCAACTGCTCTCTTATCAGCCAATTCACCAAGCGACCATACTGCTTTTACCCTTGCAGATTCATAGTTATCTTTTTGAAGTACATCAATAAGATGAGGTACATTTTCTGCGTTTTTCAACCCGCCGACTCCAAGTGCATAAGCGGCTTCGCTTCTGACGACTCCACTATCATCGTGTTTCATAGCATTTATAAGTGCTGGTCTGGCTTTGGCATTTTCGATCTCACGAAGTGATGAAGCGGCGTTTTTTCTTACAGCGCCGTTTTTATCCTTTTTCAAAGCCTGAATTAGCGCTGGCACGGCATCATCGCCTTTGACTTTTCCGAGAGCGAGTGACGCCATATTTCTTACTGAGCTCCTTTCTTCTTCTTTGATATCTTTGTCTTTATAGGATATAAGTCCTACCAGTGTGCCAGATTCTGCCGTCTGTCCAACTTTGGTGTATATTTTGATTAAGGTTCCTGAAGCAGGGGCAAGGATCTCTCTTTTCATCTTTCCACTAGAGACTTCCAGAAGAGGTGTGGAATTCTTATTAATATCCTTATCGCCCTCTTTTTTCATCCAGTTTGTAACTGTGCCTTTCTCTGACATGGTGATCGGATATACCATTTCACCTTTAAGCAATGCTATCAGTGCTTCGCTTGGATACACATTCTCCATTAAGCGCATCGCTGTTGCGGCGCTTTTTCTGATGCCGTCTTTCTCATATTCGTCTATAAGTATCTTGAGTATTGGCTCCAATGCCGTAGTATCTTTGATTAATCCCAGAGAGTCCAGTGCAACGGTACGTACCTTTTCTCTTTCTTCCTTGTTAGTTAAAACTTTCAGAAGAGGTTGGGTAGCTGTCTTGTCAGCCATCAACCCGAGTGATGCGGCAGCATTCGTTCTGGTTACAACGTCACTGTCGCCTAATGCTTCTATCAAAGAACTCAAAGCACGCCTGTCTTTCAATGTACCAAGTGACGTGGCAGAGGCGGCTTTTACATTCTTATTTTCATCTTTCAAAGTGTTGATCAACGGCGTCACAGCCCTTTTATCGCCAATGGTTCCCAATACTGATGCGGAATTGACTCTGGCTGTCTCAGTTTCAGTTTTATTACCTAACGTTGATATAAGTCCTTCAACAGCAGGCGATCCTATAGTTGCCAGTGCAGTAATAGCACTCGTTCTTACAGAAGCGGCATAAGTTTTCTCGTCCTCAGTAGCATTCGGTGCAGGCATCATTTTCATAGATTCAAGAAGAGTAGGTATCGCTGTTGGGTCTTTCATATTTCCTAGAACAGATGCGACTGATACCTGCAAACTTGCCCGTTTTGCAAGTTCTTTTTTGAATTTGGTGCCGATCTTGTCGCCTACTAGGTCGCTTGGGCTAATATTTACGTTTTCCGCCTTTTGTTTAAGAACCTCTATGAGAAATGGGACAGATGGTGCGCCTATTTTCAGCAACGCATCATTTGCGCTGGTTTTGACGTAGGAATTATCATCCCCCAATAGCTCTATCAAAAGGCTTACAGCCGTTTCATCCTTGAGTTTGCCAATTATCTCAGCGGAAGACATACGAACCTGCGACATCTCATTTTTCAAAGCAAGATGCAACGGCTCAATAGTCTTTTCCCCGCCGATCATGTCAAGTGATACAGGTATATAAAATTTCACACCGGGGTCTTTATCTTTTAACAGAGGAGTTATGTTTTCAACGGCACGGTCATCACCAATCTTGCCAAGTGCGATCACTGCCTGACGCCGTACCATACTATTCTCATTTTGAAGGGCTTTTACAAGAATATCATAGGATTGTGATTTTAGTTGAACGAGTATCTTGACGATATCACTTTGTATTATCGGATTGGTAACTTTGAGTGATTCTATAAGCAGATCAGATGCAGACTTGCCTGCGTTGTCTATCCACTTTGTATTGGATGCAAGTATCTTTGCTGTTGGTTCTAAACTAAGGTTCCATTTTCGAGTAAGTTTTACTAATTGATTCTTATCATCATCTGTCATGAGGTCCTTATCTATTGATTCCAATTTATTGATCTGGTTCTCAAGCTGTTGTATAGGAGGAAGTATCTCTGTCACTGACTTCTGTGAGCCTGCTTCAGATTCTACGACTTCAAGAGCTTTAAGCGGACATAGTGCTTCCGGGTTATCAGGCTCTTTTGAAAGCACCTGCTTCAGTTCGTTTTTAATTTGAGTTATATCTTGAGCTTCTTTAAACTTGTTTTGCTGGATCATCCGCCTGGCATTGACCAGATGCTCATTGTCTCTTTCCCCACAGCCTATTATTAGAAACAAAAAAGACACAAGAAACAAGGCACAGATCGCCTTGAAGACTGAAAAATGGATTTTTGAACCCTGTATCTTGAGTCCTCTATTCTGAACCATGAATCCTGTATCCCTGATGAACATAGAATACTCCTCCTGAAATACGTAAACCTACGCAGGTATTACCATTAACGACTTATAGCGTGAATCTTCCCAAACAAACGACCATTCTTGGTGTTGACAATACTTGAAGTAATAATTAAACTTGAGTTTGGGTCTCTAACGACTATTGTTCCCAAACGTAACTCACCAAAATAATGGTTCATTGACTCCTTAAAGCGTTCATAAGGTTTGATAGATATCTTTTTACTACCGATCCTCTCCCCTTCACTATTATATATTTCAATTTCTGCTACGACCGATTCTTGACCGATATTAAGAATTGAGATTATAAAGTTAGCATTATCTTGAAAAGAAAGATAACTGGTTGATAAAATGTTATATGAATATCTTGCACTTGGTTTTGGGTCATCGCAAGCGGTATCAAACATTAAATCCCCGGTTCGTAAATCTTCTTCCCAATAATTAACAATTATTTCAGATTCGCTGTTTATTTTTATTATCCCATTCTCAATGTTATCTGCAAATTCTGAAAGATCGAGAAATATTGCACTGTTAGCAGACAGTGATCTTTCAAAACTATTTATCGTACCATCACGATCATCGAGTAAACTAATTTTAACACGAGTTCCTTTCGCACTAGCATCTAATATTATAATACCACTATTAACTCCTTTGCTAGAGGAAAATTCTTCTACTATGAAATCCCTAGAGGGCGTAGGTATTGGTAAAGCAAAAACTGTTTTTTTACTACATAAATATATTGTATAAAGTGTAATACTACCGCCAAAACTCCGAACAGAAACTTTTCCAATTACATCTTTTGATGCGTAATCCCCGGTCTTAAAAGTTAGGATACCATGAGGGCGCAGCATCTTACGAGCAATCTTAACAAGTTCCCCAGATTTACTATAAAACTCCATCTGAACCATTGGACCAGTTCCTTTAGGGTCACAGATGGTTATATAGCTTTCATCATACGATGGAAATCTAAAGCAGTTAAGCAGATAACGATCTTCTCCATCGGACAATTGGAGTGGGAGAACCGATATTGTTCCGTCCTTGTATATCTGCCAGTATTCTGCAAGTATCACCTCATTAGATGATTCAACGACAATAGACCCTGAAGATTTTAGATGATCTCTAACGCTGATCTGTATCTTGCCTTTAGGTGGAAGTAGTTTACGAATAATAGATGCTTCCTTACCTGATTCATCGTAAAAACTTACGTCAACAGACGGACCAACTCCGCTTAGATCAGTTATCAGCAGAAAAGCATATCCTTTCTGCAATTGCGGCAAATGACTGACTGACAGAATATAACTCTCGACTGACGATACAAGACAGAGAAATATTAATATAATCAGAAAGTAAGCAAATACTCGACTGACTAAGTTTTTAAATCCCCCTTTATCCCCCTTTTCTAAAGGGGGAAAATCAGGTGATTTCCTTCCAAAAAGGGAAAACTTCACTACCTCCCTTGAAAAGGGGGGAAGGGGGGATTTAAGACCCTCGTTATAACATGAGTCATTAATAAGGATAAGGTACTTTTTTTCATCCTTCATCCCTCACCCTTCATCCTTTCTACACAACCAGCTTTGAGAAATCAGCTACCAGATAAAGCATGCCAGCAAGGCGATCCAGAAGTGCAAGGCGATTATTGCGTATATTTTCTTGTTCAGCCATCACCATGATCTTGTCAAAGAAGCTATCAATGGAGTCGCACAAAGTTATGAGACTCGCTAAAACTTCGGTATAATTAGACTTTGACGAAAATTCTTTTGCATCCTTTTCGACTTGTAGTATTGACTCGTATAGATCGCTTTCAGCCTTGTCTTGAAATAGTTTTGGATCAATACTGTTTATAAAAATATTATCCACACCATCCTGATATTTACGCTTGTATTGATCTGGCAAAATTCTAAGCACACGATTGAATGCAGGATATATCCTGTCAAATTCGGATCGTTTCCTTAATTCCGATAGCGCATTAGCGCGTTTCAATGCTCCTATTGCATCAGTATCTCCCACTGACATAATGCTATCAACAACGTCATAAGCAAAGCCCTTATCAGATAGTATCGCCGATATTCTGCCTTTCAAAAATCCTGTTATTGTATCTTTTAGGTTTTCTTCTATTTTGAGTTTTGAATCTTTTTCGTATAATCCTACTGATTTATTAACAGCGTGATCAAGATTTAGTTTAAACTCGTTTTCAAGTGTAATCCTGATGACCCCTGTCGCCTGACGCCTGAGAGCATAAGGGTCCTGGGAACCTGATGGTATATTGCCAGTTGCAAAATATCCAACTATGGTATCAAGCTTGTCAGCGATTGATACGATACAGCCTGTTATGTTCTCAGGCAGATCGCCTGTGGGTGATGTTGGGTTATAATGAGACTTTATGGCTGTGGCAACATCACTGTTTTCGCCTGAATTCAATGCGTAATAACCGCCCATTATGCCCTGTAAAGTTGGGAATTCTCCAACCATCTGTGTTATCAGATCAATTTTACATAATTCCGCCGCACGGATCGCATTTTGACAAACATCAGAATCAAGACCTAACTCATCACATAAGAAAGCGGATAATTCTTTTAACCTCTGGCTTTTATCGTATAGACTACCTAGTTCCTCCTGAAACACAACGTGTTTAAGCCTGTCAAGTTTATAAGCCAAGCCCGTCTGTTGATCTTCTTTGTAGAAGAATTCCGCATCGGCAAGCCTTGATCTAAGGACTCTTTCATTTCCATGTCTTATAATATCATCATTGCCTACACCGTTTGTTATTGTGATGAAATTCGGCAAGAGGGGTGAGTTATGTTTTCCGCTATCTTTGGTATGCAAAGAGAAATATCTCTGATGCTTCTTCATTGCTGTTTCCAGAACTTCCATAGGCAGGGATAGATAAGAGTCACTAAATGATCCAACCACTGGTTTAGGCTTTTCAACTAAATAAGTCACAGTATCCAAAAGTTCCTCATCAATGTAATCTGAGCAGCCTTTCGATTCCAGTATTTCGTTGACCTGCTTTCTTATCATGCTCTTGCGTTCATTGTGATCAGCGATAACACCTGCGTCTTTAAGAATTTTTTTGAAATTTTCAAAGGAAGCGTCTTTGATCTCTATTTCCTCCGAAAAAAGGAATCTATGTCCGAAAGTGTATCTATCCGAGCAAACCCTACCAACGTTGAAACTGATAATCTCACTGCCCAGTAGTGCAACGATCCATCTGATAGGTCGGGCAAACTGCAATTTTCCATCTTCAAAGCTGCTAAAGTGCATTGATTTCGGAAAACCAAGAGACGATATCATATCTGGCAACTCCTCTGATAAAACCTCAATTGCTAATCGTCCCTTCTCAGAATTCAGAAGATAAACGTATTCCCCTTTTTCAGTATTTTTTATTTTTAGATCACTTGCAGTAACTCCATATTTCTTAGCAAATCCTTCTGCCGCCTTCGTAGAGTTCCCTGATTCATCAAAAGCCGCCTTTTTTGCAGGACCCATAACCTCTACGGTGCGATCAGGTTGACGTGTTGCCAGCTTTGTCACAGAGATAATCATTCGTCTCGGTGTTCCCAGAACACATACATCACCAAAATCAAGCCTATTCTTTATAAGTATATTTTTAATAGATTCCTCGATCTGTTTCATGGCAGGTTCGATATATAATGATGGGATTTCTTCTGTACCGATCTCTAGCAGAAAATCAAGATGCTCTTCATCTGGCACAGCGTATTTCACATTTGATACAGTGACATTGCTCTGGAAAGATTCCTTCCTCAATGGATATTTCATTTCCTCACGCTGTTTGCTGTATGCTTGGGCGCATCTGCGGGCAAGGTTTCGCACACGGGCAATGTAGCTGGCTCGTTCGGTAACGCTTATGCTTCCACGAGCATCAAGAACATTGAACGTATGTGAGCATTTGAGAACGTAGTCAACGCCGGGCAGTACCAAACCTTTATCAAGGCAGGCGAAGGCTTCCTTCTCGTAAGTGTCAAAAAGCATAAAAAGTATCGAAATATTAGCTTCATCCAGATAGTATCTCGAATATTCTACCTCACTTTGATGATGCACGTCGCCATAATTTATATCCTTCGTCCATTGAATATCGAATATACTGTCAACGTCCTGTAAATTCATGGCAATCCGCTCAAGACCGTAAGTTATTTCTATAGATATGGGATCAAGTTCCACGCTTCCCATCTGCTGAAAATAGGTGTATTGAGTGATCTCACCGCTATCAAGCCAGATTTCCCAGCCAAGACCTGATGCCCCTAGCGTTGGTGATTCCCAGTCATCTTCGACAAACCGAATATCGTGTTTTCGTAGGTCTAACCCCAGCCGTTCAAGACTTTTCAGATAAATATTCTGAATATCTGGAGGTGAAGGTTTTAATATAACTTGATACTGATAGTAATGCCCGCCGCGCCATGGGTTATTACCATATCTTCCATCCTTTGGTCTGCGGGATGGTTCAACGTAGGCGACTTTCCAGGGCTCAGGCCCCAACACTCTCATAAAAGTCGCAGGATTAAAAGTACCTGCACCAACCTCAATGTCGTAAGGTTGCTGAATTATACACCCCTGCTCTGCCCAATATTCATTAAGTTTTAATATAATATCCTGAAAATTCATAATATTTAATAGTGATCAGTAATCAGTAACACAGTTTATACATTTTCTCATACTGATCACTGATCACTCATTACTGTTTACTTCCCTTTCAATGGATTCCAAAAAGCTTAAACTACGCAAATTCTTTACGTCAACATGGAATGAGATAAAACCCAAAAGTAGTTTTTTCATTTCCTGCTTACTTATTTCAGAAGTTTCTAATAATGTTAAAAGCTCAAAAGGAATTTCCCGTACCCTCCTCATCAAGTCCAGTGTGCTGCGCGAAATAACGAAAGCATGATGACCTGATCTTGAGCATTTATCACAAATTACTCCGCCTGATTGAACGCTGAATCTTGGATTCTCATCATTGATTTCACCTGAACATACTATACACGAATCAAGTCTTGGATTCAACCCTATCTTTTCAAGAAGCCTGATCTCAAATACCCTTGCGAAAATTTCCGGGGCATCGCTTTTTTCCATTGCAGACATTGTGTTGAGCATCAGTTCAAAGATTTCGGGGTCAGGTTCGCCATCAGACGTAACATGCTGGATCAATTCTGCCATATACGAGCAATAGGCTATTTTTAACAGGTCTTTACGTAACTTCTGAAAAGTCTCTATAATATCGAATGAGTTAACGCTGTGAAGGTCTTTACCCACTCTTTCAAAGAATATCAGATCACCATGAGTAAAGATTTCAACCCTTCCACAAAGCCTGCTTTTGAGCCTTCTCACACCTTTAGCGACAGCACGTATTTTACCATAATCCCTGGTAAAGAAAACGATGATCTTATCCGTTTCACCAAGTGGATAGTGTCCGATCACTATTGCTTCTGATCTTTTTACTGCCATGATATTTCAGGACTACTTCATATCTTTTCGCATAGCTCTTCTAAGTTTCGCTATAGCTTCTGCCTCGATCTGACGGACTCTCTCACGTGTTAGACCGAATATTGTGCCTATCTCCTCAAGAGTTCGTGGAATATCATCGTGCAAACCAAACCTTAAAATAATTATTTCTTTTTCTCTATCCCTTAAATTTGATAATAGCTTTTCGATTTCTTCCCATTGCAAATCCTGATCGATCTGGTCAATTGGTGAGATCACATTCATGTCAGCAAGAAGATCAAGCAGCTCAATTTCATCAGGGTCATTTATCGGGGTCTCAAGGGATGTTGGTTTCTGTGCCAGCTTGGCTATGTGTTTCACTTTATCCTCAGACACTCCCATTTCAGCGGCAATCTCTGAAACAGTGGGTCTTCGCCCTAATCTTTGTGTTAGAAGTCTTGACACACGAAGCCATTTATTAACCAGATCAGTTATATGAACTGGGAGACGGATAGTTCTGCCTTGATCCGCTATAGCTCTGCTTATGGCTTGCCTTATCCAGCACGATGCGTACGTACTAAACCTGTTGCCTCTTTTGGGATCAAACTTAGCTACCGCAGTCATAAGTCCAAGATTCCCTTCAGCTATTAGATCAGTCAGTTCTACTCCTCTGCCCACGTATTTTTTGGCTATATTAACGACCAGTCTGAGATTCGACACGATCATGGTTTTTCTTGCTTCCACATCACCAATCAATATTCGTTCAGCCAATTCGTTTTCTTGTTCAGCAGTAAGCAATGGGATATTACCGATCTCTTTCAAATACAGATCAAGAGCGTCAACATGAGAGGCAGTTTCTTCAGTATCATCTGATTCAGACTGATCTGGGTCACAGATATCTTCGTCTAGTAAGTCTTCTTTTTCTTCATTCATTATGTTATATAAATCTAAAAAATCACCTTTCTAAGTGATGATCAGGAAAGGATACAAGATGTAAACCATTAATAAGATATGCGGAATCCTTTAAGATTTCCTTTTGGTTTCTCCCAGCTTATATCGAGACCCGTTACGAATGAGACTCCGGGATTGCTCCTGACATAAGTAACGAGGCTTTCCAGATCATCTTTTGAACCCTGCGCTAAAATTTCTACTCGTCCATCATCAAGATTACAGACGTATCCTGCTACCCCTAGATCACTGGCTTTACGTTGAACGTAATATCGAAAATTTACCCCTTGAACTCGACCTGATGCAAAAGCGTGTAACTGGAACATAATACAATAAATAAATGGTCGGGGTGAGAGGATTTGAACCTCCGGCCTCTTGGTCCCGAACCAAGCGCGCTAGCCGGGCTGCGCTACACCCCGATACAATTAAGAAAAAGCATATTTTAGGATGTCATTTCAATGACTGCTTCTAACGCTTCGTTAAAAATCCTTATTGACATCTAATTTTCTGAGCTTCATTTTTTGCCCATTCAATATCTTCGTGGGCAAATTGCTCAACTAGATCAATTCTATTCCGCCGAACGAATTCAGTTATTGCCGCAAGTAAAACGTCCAGTTCAGAATTGAAAAAGCCTGCTTCCACAAAGTTATCCACAGCAACAGCAAGATTATCTGGCAAATCAACCGATATTGTTTTCATTGTTGTCTCATAAATAATGGTCGGGGTGAGAGGATTTGAACCTCCGACCTCTTGGTCCCGAACCAAGCACGCTAGCCGGGCTGCGCTACACCCCGATAATACGATTTATTCTTTTATTGTCTCATTTAAGATTTCTTCGGGCTTTACAGAACCTCTGTCTATCGCTCTGATCATTCTTAGCGTATGCAACTCAAACATCATCTGATCTCTTGGGAATTCCTTTCGTTCTATATCTTCAAGTTTCCTTAAAATATCTTCTGATATGTTGCACTTCTTGGCAATTGATATATAATCAAAATATTCTGGTATCACTTATATCACCCCTTAAAATTCCAAAGGAGAAATTATTTCTGGAATTGGATACTCAAGCAAAATATTAATCATTGATATTGTATTCCTTGTCTTTCTTTTTACGATATGCTTAACTTATTTTGAAGTATAACATTGGTTTTCAATCATTTCCATAACTTTGATAGCATTTTGGTAATATTTATAAATTGTTGTATAAGTGATTCCAACATTTTCACCATGAGCTATATGATTTCTATTTGTGACTATACTATTTACGGAATTCTTTAGTTCATCTCTAGTATTTAGCACTGATTCCAACTCATCTGCCCAAATGGGGCTAAATGCGCGAGCTCTTTGTAATATCATATCAACATTGGGGTTTTGGAAACCACTTAGTCTGCTACTAACAAAGTTGGCTACGTTCTTATTTGCTTTATTTCGCGCATATTCACTATAGATTGCACGTATAGCGGTTTCAAGATAACCTGAAACAAGCACACACAAATATTTTGCCCATTCAGCTTGAAGCTCGAAATCTTGTATATTTTTAACTTTTTCAAACAAGCTATCAAGTCGGGTTTGGTAGCGTATCACTTCATGATTCCTCATTCCACATCCTTAAAAGCATCAATGGCAAGAATAATCCTATCCCTCACTTTATCTTCACTAGCAGTACCACCTCTGGATGTTGTTTTAATGAAATCCTCTTTTTCCATGAGGCTATTATATCTTCTTTCAAACTCATCACAATCTTTTATTATCCCATTTCTTAATCTTTGGGCAATGCCAACCATTACTGCATCAAAAACAGCAGCATTTAATGTCTTTTTTGGTTTGAATGCCTTATTACCAAGACACTTATGGATAAATTCAATTGTATCTGTGAATATAAAATCTATATCTTCACTTGATTGATATTTTAAATGTCTATTTTTTCCCATATACTTATTTAAAAATTCCTTCATAGGCTTTTTGTATTCTTCAAATTGGGAGTAAAAGGCTAGAAACCTAAGAATAAGTTCCTGATCTCTCATTCGTAGATCAGTTTTACCATAAATTGAACGCCAAGCTGGATTTTTATTCATTTTGTTGATTAAATCATTAAATTCTCCATGATATATAGAAGCCCTAATTTCTTGTGGCTCTAGCAAAACACCACCTGTATTTAACCTTTCAAAAATGTGATATATACTACTATCGTCATCAGATGGTTCATCCTGTTTAATGATAGTTGCATGTATAATAGAGTCATCCAAACGTCGTCTATCTTCATCATCAAGCTTATCGTAAATGGCGTTTTCAAATCGTGATTCAACATTGTCAAAATATAAGGCAAATATTTTGCCAGTTGGATTAAATATACCTTTATAAAAATATTGAAGTGTCTTTAATCTCTGCTGACCATCAATTACTAGCAATTTGTTAGTTTCTTGTTCTTTTGAAAGGAATATTCCCGGAACGGGAAGTCCTAATAATAGCGATTCTATGAATCTTGATGCCTTGGTTATGTTCCACACATAACTACGTTGAAACGATGGAACATATATATCACCATTATTTATACGCTTAACTAAACCATCAACTGGAAAATCTGCTCCGTAACTTGTTATATCATACTTAAAAGGAATAATTTCATTATCATCCTGCAAATCAATATCATCCTGCAAAAGCGATTCCATTTTATATATAACTCCTTAATTATCAGATATAGACATTAGATTTAGAAAAACTAATGCAAGTGATTAGATATTACCAATTATAATCCCCAACCAATTTCGACTCATCAATCTTATAACCCAATGAACAAACTATCTCTTTCTGTTTCTCCTGCATTATCTCCGCTTCGTCTCTCTCTGCGTGATCATATCCTAACAAGTGTAAGACTCCATGAGCTACCAGCAATGACAATTCCGCTTCGACACAATGACCAAACTCATTAGCCTGTCGTTCAGCAGTCGGAATGGAGATCACAATATCGCCAAGTATCTCGACATTCAGATCGCTATCTTCACCCTCACGCATAGCAAAAGCAAGAACATCAGTCGGCGCATCCACTTTGCGATAAATGGCATTTAATCGCTGAATTTCAAGATCATCCATCAGAACTATACTTACTTCACAATCCTTGACGTTTTCTAGCTTTAGCGTCTCCTCGGCAGATTTGCTGATTACCTTCTCAATCCCGGAGGCTATTTCTATATTAGTGAGAACGTTTATTATTATCACCGCTCTAAGCCTCGAAATTCCCCGTTTTCAGTACCTACTGCCACCATCTCGGATTCCTTCGGATATTCAATGCGTGTATGATACATACCAGATAAGACTTTGACAAAAGCATCGGAGATTAAGCTAATGTCCTTGAGGGTCAGGTCACATTCGTCCAACTGTGAATCCATAGCCTTATCCTCTATTATTTCCCTTACGAAATTGATTATCCTGCTGTAAGATGGATCATCACGAAGCAAAACGTGACGGGCAGATTCCACAGAATCAGCCAGAAGAATTATAGCCGCTTCCTTCGTTTGAGGTTTTGGACCGGGATAACGATAATCCTCAAGCCTGACGGTGTTATGCCTATCAGCCTCCATAGCTTTCTGATAGAAACGTAACCCTCCGATCAGCGTATTCCCATGATGTTGCTGAATTATATCCTGAATCACCTGTGGCAACCTAGCATCTTTAACGATCTTCACACCGTCTTTAACATGAGCGGCGATCACTCGTGAACTCATACTTGGGTTCAGCTTATCATGCACATTTTCACCCTTTTGGTTCTCGATGAAATACTCAGGCTTGGTTATCTTACCAATATCATGGTAATATGAGCCAACTCTGGCTAACAAAGGACTAGCTTTTATCGCCTCCGCCGCAGTCTCCGCTAGTTTAGCAACATCAAGGCTGTGATAATAGCTTCCACTAGCCTTTTCCTTCAACTGAGTAAGTAGCTGCTGATTAAGATCCGAAAGCTCCATAAGTTCCATATCAGTAGTAGTTCTGGAAAGGTACTCAAATATAGGCAAAAGTCCAGGCGTCAAAAGAGCAATTATAAGTCCATTGATTCCACCTATAAGACATTCTGTTCCTAGCTTTACCAAAGGCTCATTAGCTAAGAACCCAACTCCCAAAATCGTAACCATATTTGTTAATGAAACGTAAAGACCTACTTTGATAAGATGCCTTCTGCGGCGTGTCTGTAAAATTGATATAGCCGCCACAGTTCCACCTGTCAAGGTAACAAGGAAGTATCCAAAAGATGCCGTTGTTCCGATACCAGCCAATACCGCCATAAGTACCCCTACTATACAGGTAGCTAATATAGACAACTGCACATTAGTTATAACTGCTATTATGATAGAAGCTAATGCTACTGGTACGAGAAATCCTGGCGACTGTAGACCTAGTTTTGGTCCCTGGTTTATTATAAGGTTTCCCAAAGCAAGAATAAGAAGCATGGCAGTAATCACCGCCAGCATCTTTCTTGGCTTAGAGAAGAACATTGATTCCTGCTTTTCAAGATATATAACGAAAAGAGCAGAAAGAATTAATACCATCAAAAGAACACTTGGCAAGGAATTAAATATTATCTGTCTCTGAGACGTTGACAGAGCTTTGAGCTTTCTAATTTGTGATTCTGTTACTACATCCCCGATGCCTATTATTTTTTCACCTTTGGCAATCTTATGATTTGATGATAAAAGGTCATTTATTCGCTGTTCCTGACGTTTCTGAGTAAGAGCAGGATTATATATTAAATTTGGGCGCATCAGTTCCAGCATCTCTTTGACAACATCACTGATGGGTTCTGGTAGTTCATTTGCTACGTTTCTTGCAACTACACGGGCTTCAGACCATGGGAGCAATTCTTTTACTGATATGGTTTTCTCGCTAGCAGCTCCCATTCTTGTATCTATGATGGTAACATTCATTCTTGCGGCAATCTGAATATCTGTTGCGATTGTACTAGTTTCTCGCTCTATATCTTCTTTGATCGAATCCCATTTTGGCTTCAGGTAATCAATCTTTGCGAGTTCGTGGGCAAAGTTCGCATCTTCGCTATCAGCAATAACCCCTCGTGATAGCACGTCAGAAAGTACTCTTAATGTCTCCTCTTCCATATTCTTGAGTTGTTCATCTGACACTTCTATTAATATAGTTCCAACTTTATCTGATGGTCCTATATAGAATAATTCTCTAATTTGCTCAATCTTTTTGAGTTTATTCAGTTTTGAATCTTGTTGTATTCGACGTACTATCCTGAACTGCTCCTCAGCTTTCCTCAGTCCTTGAAAGTCAAGATTAAAAACTGGTGGAACCTCTGACAGTATTTTTTGCTTTTCAGTATCAGTCTCTATTACTTCTTGATAACCAACACTCACGCTGGCAAATACGTCCTTTGGGCTTTTATCGCCTAACTTAAAGTCATTAAGATCAACGAGTTTTTGACGATATTCAGATGGAAAAACCAACCATGCGGTTATAAAGACGAACACAATCCCAATTAGCCACCAATGAATCCTGACACGTTTAAATATCAGGCTGATAACATTTTCGCTTTGCCTTCTGGCTAAAATTTTTCTGTATTTAGACCAGGGAATTCGCATATAAATTATTCCCTTTTATTAGTTTTTAGTTTTCAGAATAATATCAGAGATGTAAAGTAATAGCAACTGAAAACTAAAAACTATGTATTAGATTTTACCACTGGACTTTGCTAACTCATAGGCTTCGATTATTTTCTGGACCAGTTCGTGCCTCACAACATCCTCACTGGTCAGATAGGCAAACTTGATGCCATTAATACCAGCAAGTACAGTTTGAGCTTCCAACAAACCCGATCTCTTTTCGTAGGGCAGATCTATCTGAGTTATGTCGCCAGTTACAACAGCCCTGGAGTCGAATCCCAACCTTGTCAAAAACATCTTCATCTGTTCGCTAGTAGAGTTTTGCGCTTCATCAAGTATTACAAAAGAATTATTCAAGGTTCGACCGCGCATAAACGCCAGAGGTGCGACTTCTATTACTGACCTTTCCATGTATGCCTCAATTTTATCCATTGGCATCATGTCATAAAGGGCATCATATAAAGGTCTGAGATACGGATCAACCTTGGCAAGAATATCACCCGGTAGGAACCCCAGCCTTTCACCTGCTTCTACTGCTGGACGAGTTAAGATAATTCTTCCAACCTCACCCTTTTTCAAAGCAGAAACAGCCATCGCCATTGCAAGATAGGTCTTTCCAGTTCCAGCGGGACCAATACCAAAGACAAGATCATGTTTTTGCATAGAATCCACGTATAATTTCTGCCCTCTGGTTTTTGACCTTATGATCCTGTTGGAAAAAACGTGAATGCCTTCTGATACGATCTCATCCAGGTCCAGGTCTTTACCTCCCTTGATCATCCGGATAGCATATTTTACGTCATCGGGATTGATACTATGTCCGCCTCGAAGCAAGCTTAATAATTCAGCAAATACTCTCGAAACCTGCTTAGACTCTTGCTTGTCTCCGATGATCTCAACACTACAACCTCGTGCAACGATCTTTGTATCGAAGTTTTCTTCAATAAGCCTTAAATAAGCATCCTGTTGACCAAAAAGGTCTTGAGCTTCAGACGAATCTTCCAGAACAATGCTGTTATCGCGATCCTTCTCCAATAAGAACCATCCTCTAAAAATATACTGATAAACTTAATATCACTTTAGTATTCAACTGCAAAAAAACGCAGGCAAAGCTTTCGACTACCAGATCAGGTAGAAAACATCCCTAATATCGCAGACATATTGTATATGAATATTATTTAAATTGCAAGGGAAAAAAGCACTTTTTTATGATATGGAATGGTTGGTGTAACTGAAGCAGACTTGATAGGATTCTTCACTGTCTCTCAGAATGATAATATGATATTTAATTTATGGAGCGCGGAAGAATTGATAATGTCATAAAAGACTAACTTAGATTTATAACCCTTTTTATTTCTTCCCAGAAACGACCATTGAGGCTTACGCGGAGATAGAAGACAGGGATAGCTTTCGCCATTTCAAAGGCGTTATTAAAAATATTCTTGCTCTCATCTAATATTTTCAGGACTGATAAATCCGTTCTACCATACTTCAATAAAGATGTCAAATAAAAAGTTCATTGACATTCTAAATTTTTTATCTTATACTGCAAATATATTTTAAGCCTACCAGTAAGAAGCACTGAATCTTAAAGACAATGAAAATGAATCCCAGAAGGAGGCAGGGATATTATGTTTAGTGGATGTTACACAGCCCTTATTACACCGATGGCTAAAGACGGTGTAGATTACGACGGATTAACCCGATTGGTTGAATTTCAAATCGCTTCAGGCATCAGCGGAGTGCTTGCAGTTGGAACTACCGGTGAAAGCCCAACTCTGGACTGGAACGAACACGACAAGGTTATAGAGAAGGTCCACAAGATTATAAATGGCAAGTGCATCACAATCGGCGGTACAGGTAGCAACTCAACAGAAGAGACTTTACGAGGCACAAAGCATGCGGTAGATTGCGGCGTTGAAGCGGTACTTCTGGTTGACCCTTATTATAATGGTCCCAGTTCACTTGAAATAAGGCGAGAGTATCTCGAACCAGTTGCCAAAACTTTTCCAGAAGTAAAAATAATTCCATACATCATACCCGGTCGAACAGGCACACAGTTGTCAGCACAAGATCTGGCAATAGCATATAAGAATTGCCCTAGCATCTGTGCTGTAAAAGAAGCGACTGGTGATCTTGAAAATATGAAGCTCATACGCAAATGCTGTGGGAAGGATTTTGATATTCTCTCAGGAGATGATGATAAAACCTATAATATGATGACTGACTTAGATATAAAAGCAAGCGGAGTCATATCCGTAGTATCAAACATTGCTCCCGGAGCAGTGCAGGAGATGACCAATTATCTAAATAAGGGCGATTTAGTAAAAGGCGAGAAACTGGCAAAGGCACTCCAACCGTTATTCGACACCATAGTGACAGTCAAAACGCAGGAAGAAACACCTTATGGAGTAGTGACCTGCAAGGCAAGAAACCCGCTTGCGGTTAAAACTATCATGAACGTATTGGGGATGCCGTCAGGAGAAGTCCGTCAGCCTTTAGGAAAAATGACAAAAAAGGGTATTCAGGTTGTTCTCGATGCTACAAAGAAAGTGTTGAAAGATAACCCGGAGATACTCAAGCCAATAGAGGATTTCTTCGACGTAGACATAGAAGAAAGACTTAATAATAAGAATCTTCTTCGTGGTTTATATTACGAGGAATATTAATCTGATGATCCATGAAACCATATACCATAAGGCTCCAGGGTGGGCAGATGCTCAGGGCATTGCACCTGAGACAGTTGATCAAAAAGTATATCTGCCCTAATGCCCAGATTCTTGATGCAGGATGCGATACAGGAAGGGACGCCATATATCTCTCCGCAAAGTACCCCAATTCACAGATAATCGGGATAGATATAAGCTCACAAGCCATAGATGAAGCTAAATCAAGACTCTCAAGAGCAAAACTCCCCAACGTTACTTTCCAGACTATTGATCTTCTGGATATTGGTTTTTCTGAGCAATTTGATATTATTTATTCCATAGAAGTGCTTGAGCATATAAGCGATGTTGATAGGTGCCTGTCGAATTTTTACAAAGCACTCAAATCTAACGGAAAACTTATTATCCACGTTCCATGTCCTAACCAAAAACGACATTTTAATAAGTTTAAGAAAAACATTTATCCGGATCACGTTCACATCGGATTCAAAGCTGATGAACTTGCAGAAATTCTAAGAAATAAAGGGTTTGAAATATTGGACGTTAGGTATACGTCCGGATGGTTCGGGTCCCTTGCATGGGAGATATTCGAGATACTTCAGCCCATTGCCTTATTGAAACGGATTCTGTTCCCGCTGATTCTGCTTCTAATGATTGCAGATACGTTGGTCACAAACAGGCAGGGAAACAATGTTATGATAACAGCACAGAAATGATAATTAGCTACAGTAACACTTTGGAAATCATATAAAAGTAGGATGGGCGGCGCCCATCCTACTTAGCTTTGTGTATTTGCGCCTAAAAAATTCAACATATAATCATTCCTCGATGACTATTGCTGTATGTAACCGCATATCAGGAATGGTAACGTATAATATCCCATCATGGAAATTCCACGTCAATGAACGCCCTTCCGGACATTGCCATACCTTCGATGGAGTTTTTTGTAATCTTGCGCTAACATCTATATCTCGTAATAAAGGCAATTTCTCAACAACGAGAGGCATCCCCGGTCTGCGTTCAGGCACGTAAGAAAGTAAATGCACTATCAACGAGTTTTCCTTCTCTGCAAGCGTAACCTGAAGCGTTAATTCGCTTTTCACAACTACTGTTGGGTCTGGCAGAACGTAGTTAATTAATCCTCCTAAAACGTACTTAGCTTCACTGTTGGCACGTCTCCAATAATCATAAGCAAGGTTCAAGGCACAAAAAGCGGATTTTCCTTTACCAAACTCATTTACTGTAATTGCTGAGAATTCAGAAGCCTTCGATGGAGCATGAGTTCCTAATTGGTATTCCGATCCAAGAGCATAGACAGGTGATACAACCTTCGCTTTAACGGGTTTCACCAGAGGATAGCGACCATGAATGAGGACGTGTGGTCTGGCTTTCTCCCATTCCACCCAAAATACATTGGCATACTCGTCAGGTATTCTCAAATAACCTCTGTCTCTTTCACTTTCACCGTTATAAGTGACCCCAAGAACATCTTCAAGGGAATCGCCATCCACCTCTTTGGGTATACTTCCGGAGACTACTAGCGACCCGCCATTTGCAACGAAATTTTTGATTATGCTTACAGTTCCCTTTGATAACTCTTTGATCCCGCACAGCATGACCGTTTTGTATTTATGTAGATACTCTTTCAGATCGGTATCTAGTAAAATATGCGCAGTATGTCCGCTTTCTATCGTGGTTAGATATGCGCCGTAAAGAGCGGAATCGTCAATTGCGGTTGAATGTAAATCCTGCGTACTGTTGACGAGAGCGATGTCTGCAATCGGGCTTGCATACACGAGTGATTCACGTTCATGGGCAAACTGGAAGGCATCGCTAGACATTTCCATTACGTCAGGATCAGGCAATGAATTTTCTGGTGTAAGAAGGTCTCCTAGAAACAATGAGCAGGAATGAGCGATTGAAGTTGCAAACTCAGCCTTTAGTGTTGCAGATGGTCGGCACGTCCAATCCTGCCACCAGTGAAGCATACGGGCATTCATCACGTCAGAAGGTATATCTCTCCAGCACCAGCCTGCAAGCTGATACGAAGTTCCCAGAGCGCAGTTGTCTGCCACAGGATAATCGGCGGTGAGAAAGTCAACTGCTGGTGGTGGAGCGCAAGCATAGCGGTTAGCAGAAAGCCAGTTGATACCAACGAGTGCCTCTGGACGAACAGAATGAATGAACTTTGACGTTTCAGTACACCAATCATTGATCCATTTCTGCTGCCACAAAATAAATCTCTGCCATGCTGGATGATTCTGGTCTGATGGAATTTCCTCACCGAAACTTTTACGGCAGTATTCGCAGTAACAAATCTGATGTAAAGCAGGGAAACCATCAAAAAATACACCATCTACCTCGTAGTTTTCCAGTATCTCTTTCAACTGTGGTAATATATGCTCATGTTGTAACGGTGAATTCGGACACGCAGTAGCCCTTTCGCCATGTTCTTGAACGGGTTTGCCATCTCTGTTCCGTAAGAGATATTCAGGATATTTTTCAACAATAGGCGGAGGTACAACTTCAATACAATAATATGCTATCAGCTTTATACCATTCTTGTGGCAAACGTCAAGCGCCTCTCCAAGCAAGTCACGTTTCAAATGCGGATGTATCGCACCAATTTTTGTCGGATAATGTGACCAACCGATAGCGCTTTTTGCAAAGAAGCATATCGCATCAGGCGAAGCAATCTTCAAAAGCCTGACAAATTCATCGGAGTCAAAACCAACTGCAATATTAGTAACGGTATCAGGCGTGTGCATATCGAAGTGCAGTTTGCAAAACGCCTTGCGATACCAGCTTGATTCTTTTTCCATTAATAATTCTCCTTATTATGTTTTGGCACTGTTAGATTTAGAAAAACCACATACATATTTATAAGTAACTGGATTCCAGCCTGCGCTGGAATGACATTGTAAAGGGATTTATCATTTCTGCTGAAATATGAATCCATAAAGATTCAATTTAATAAGAATTGATTGCTGTCCTCGTGTTTTCTCCAGAATAAATTCCGCATGAATGACACAGAACGGTAGTTTGCCATTCCAGTGAAGGCTGGAATCCAGTACTCTATCAATTTGATATTTATTTTCCAGACTTGAAGCGAAGGGCATACTTTGAAGTCATTTCGATGTATTTTCTACCGTATTCTTTCGTATCGCTTATGTCAGTGCCTTCGTGAAGTTCGTTCCACGTTTCAACCATGACTATACTTGGATGTTTCTCTTTTGTGAATAAAGACTCCCATGCGCGCTGATAGAATTTTCCATCCTCACGGTTTACGACTAGCGGTTGCCGTCCGGGAACGGCATGATGATCATAGCCGGGACCTAACGCAAGAACGTCGTGCCACTGCGGACCCAATGCGCCGCCCCATGCGTAGGTCGCATCAGCTTTCCCCTGCCATGATACTTCTTTGACAATGTATGGACGGCAGGCAAAGTTCCTTTCAAAAGATTCGTAGACGTAATCAAGGGCTTTTGGGTCTTGCTTTGATGCAAACGCCGCTGAATATAGAAAAATGATGGGATTACCATCAATCATCGCCCACATTCGTGGCGGTATCAGCGAGAAGTAGTCACGTATAGTATGATAAAGCCACTGCTTGCCCTCAATAGTAGTCAAGTCTACATGCTTGCCTGCTGGATTATATTGCAATGTGCTTGTGTCATAGAATAATCCAATCTTTGGCGGAGTCTCACCTGCGCTAGCAATGATGTCGTAGGCTTCGACCATCTTTGGGATACCTTGAAAACTCCATGAATCGTAACCCGGTACTCCCCAGTAGACAGGTGCAATGAAGTCAATGCCTGCTGATGTAACGTCACGCATCTCTTTTGCCCACCATTTTGCTGATGAATAGCTGTAATCTTCCTCAGACGCAGGATGATCTACCAGCGCATCACTGCCATCGGAATTGATGAAATGCTCTTTTGTGTAGATATTATACCAGTAAAAGAAGTACGTCCCTACAATAGGCTGTCCCTGCTGAAAGCTTTTTGCTTCAGCAAGATCGTCTTTTGTTAGGTTAATATAAGTACCTGGTGGAGATGGAAAAGCTGACATACAAAGAGTAAGTATAGCGTGGAAAAGCATATTAACCTCCTATCATAGAATTTTCACTAAATAAACCCGCCTAATGCCATATCAATTATACTCTTGAGTTACTATAAGTCAAGAGCAAAAGACCTTAAACATAAGAAACCTAAATTTTTCTTGACAAATGTTATAGCAATGCTATATTATATAGCGTGAGGTTGTTGTATATCAATAAAATCAAAGGGTTTCAGAATTACTAAGGGCGGAGAGGAGGATTAATAGATGGTTAAAGCGGATCTAATAGCCAAAGTTGCAGAGATCGGCATTACCAAGAAACAAGCAGGGGAAGTTGTAGATGCATTCGTTGATGCTATCAAGGATGCTCTTGCAAAAGGGGGCAAAGTCAGCTTAATTGGCTTTGGAACTTTCAGTGTAAAAGAGAGAGCGGCAAGAGAAGGCAGAAATCCAAGAACAGGAAAGAAAATCAAGATAGCAAAGAAGAAAGTGCCTACTTTCAAACCCGGAAAGGAATTGAAGGACGTAGTAGCTTAATTCCTGTTATTAGTGTTTGCATCTTTTTACAGCGAGTTGTTCTTTCAACTCGCTGTAAAAAGTCCTTGACAGTAGAATACTATTGATGTAAACTATATTATGATTCTACCTCTGCCGAGGTGGTGGAATTGGTAGACACGCTGGGTTCAGGGTCCAGTGGATATTATTTCCATAGGAGTTCAAGTCTCCTCCTCGGCACCAAAAATTCTCCTCGCAATCACAATATATTGATCTTATCTTTCGGTATCTCTACGTAAACATTAATCTCTTCATACGTGTTTTCTTCGTTCAATGCTACGTTATTAAGTGTTATTCCATCCATATCAATTTCATATTCTATTAGATAACCATTAAAATGCTTTGTAATGACCCTCCCTTTTAATATATTCACTTCGTCAATTTCATTCCTGTGTAATATCACCGATTCGGGTTTAATTGCAAGAACCACCTTCTGACCAAGAGATGGCTTGTTATCAGTTTCTACTATTAACCGAATATCTTGATTGACTTCCACAAATATACTATTATTATCTATCTGTATTACTGTTCCATTCAATAGATTAGAGCGTCCAATAAACTTCGCCACAAATGCGTTAGCTGGACGGTTATATATCTCAAAAGGCGTTCCGATCTGCTGGCACACGCCCTCATTCATAAGAGCAATTCTATCCGATAGCGTTAGTGCCTCTTCCTGATCGTGAGTTACATATATGGTTGTGATCTTTAACTCCCTTTGGAGTTTTAGTATTTGCTCTCTAGTCTCTCGTCTTAGTTTTGCATCTAGGTTGCTCAAAGGTTCATCTAACAGCAGTATCTCTGGTTCTATTACGATAGCTCTTGCCAGTGCTACGCGCTGCTGTTGCCCGCCGCTCAATTGCGTGACGTGACGGTTCTCTAATTCTGCAAGATTCACTAGCTCAAGCGCCTTTCTTACACGATTCTGTCGCTCTGGATTCGGGATTTTTCTGGCACGAAGCCCAAAAGCTACGTTTTCAAATACCGTTAGATGTGGGAAAAGCGCATAGTTCTGAAAAACCATTGCAGTGTTTCGCCTATTAGGAGGGAGTAAAGAAACGTCTCTGTCATTAAACAGGATTTTACCAGTAGTGGGAATGTAAAAACCCGCCATCATCCGTAATATGGTCGTCTTGCCGCATCCACTTGGGCCAAGTAAGCTAAAGAACTCACCGTCTCTAACCGTGAGGCTGACGTCTTTGACTGCAACAACGTCCTTAAAAGTCTTACCGATATTCAGTAATTGAACAGAAGCCATATCACTTTCCCTTATTTTTGATATTCTGTTCCCAGTATTTCATCCATTCGTTAGATTTCTGTGAAAAAACCTCCCAATTTACTTCCATTGGAGTAATTAAGGTTTCAGTGATCCATTTTGGAAGCAGGCCCTTTGGAATATCATTTCTGGCTGGTATGCGATAATGCTGTTTTGCTAGAGTTATTAAACTTTCTTGAGTATTAACGAAATCGTAGTAGAGCTTTCCTTCTGTTGGATGCTTGCAGTTAGCGATTAAAGCTATACCATCAGTTACTATCGGCGTTCCGCTCTTGGGAATAACGTACCCAAAAGGGTATTTATATTTGTCAGCCTGAAATATCATATCCGGCATATTCCATATCGTAAGCGAACCCTCACCTCTAGCGAGTTTTTGCTGCATCATGGTGGGACTGGAAGCGTATTCTTTTGTATTTGCATCGAGCTTTAATAACCATTCATAACCATTTTTTGGATCATTAGTATCTTTATAAAATCGCCAGATCATTGCAGAGAATATAGTTCTCATCGTACCAGACGCTAGTGGATAACGAATAATTATTTTATCTTTCCATTTTGGTAGCAAAAGCTCATCCCAATCTTTAGGAACTTCGGATTCTTTTAATAAGCGATTATTATAACCGATAACTTCGGGCGTTAAAAATGTGCCGTACCAGAAATCATTGGGATCTTTGTATTTTGGATCAACCGCGTTAGCCCACTCAGGACGATATTTTTCCAGTAAGTTTTCTTTAGTCGCATCTGCGAAATCAGTTGATGGCGCCCCCCACCACACATCGCATTGTGGATTCTCACGCTCTGATCTTATCCTATCGAGAATGCCCTGTGAACTTACTTCTATCCACTGCACGTCAATATCTGGATATTTGCTCTCAAACAGGCTCTCGAATTGGGTCATTATATCCCCACCATGCGGTGAGTAAACTACGACTATCTTTTTAGATTTGTCACGATTTCCGCATCCAATCATAATTAAAGCAAGGAATATTACGATAACAAAGTAAGGAATTTGCATTATTTTCTCTCTATTCATATCACTCCACAACCAAGCTGAAAGCTTGGACTACGCATTGATGTTACTTATATATCCGACGTAACTCGTTTATATCTTTTAAAGAAAATCATAAATTCAGGGAAATAGATGTTTAACACATCCTTCCATGGGGTATCATTATCTGTCTGTTTCTTTGTCATTCGATTATACACCATTGAATTGCCGTAGAGTATGTCTCTACGGCATAATAAAATGGAAGTCTGTTATTTACCCATCTTTTTCAGGTTCTGCAAGCATTTCTCGACACATTCCAACGGCGGATAGGCATAGCTTTCTTGCTCAACTATGTACCATTGAGTCTTGCCTGTTGTTTCGCAAAACTTGAAAATGTCTTTCCAACGGACTTCACCTTCACCAATTAGGGCTTTATCATTAGTCTTAGAGAATTCTTTCAGATGGACAGTCAATGCACGACCGGGATATTTCTCTAAGAACTGGACTGAATCTGCCCCGCCATGAAGCGAATTTCCTGTATCCACCTGCATTACAACTTCATGTACGGTGTTTCCGAAAAACGTATCCCAAGGCATTTCACCATCCAAAGGTGTAAACTCAATACTGTGGTTATGATAACCGGTATACATACCTTCAGGTTTCAACTTTGCGGCGATCTCATTAAATACTTTGGCTGTTTGAAGCCATGCCGCTTTTGAGCTTGTTCTCTCGTGAGATAGTCCGGGGACGATCAGGAACTTGTTGCCGAGTATTTTATGGAATTCTACTGTACGTTTGAGTTCGTCGCCAAGAAGCGTATCAAGACCAATATGCGCTCCTGCCACCTTCAAGCCAAGATCGTCCAGCATCTTGCGGATGTCTTTTGCTTCATATCCATAATAACCAGCAAAATCTACACCTTCATATCCCATCTTTGCAACAGCTTTGAGTACGCTTGGGAAATCCTTTGCGCAATCATCACGAACTGAATACAATTGCAGTGCTATCGGTATTTTTGCCATCTTTCTGCTCCTGTTTGTAACTGGATTATATAAACCAGTTTGCAATAAATTCTTCTGTCCAAGCATAAGGACAGAACATCAATGAACATTCAATCAGATTTTATCATCTTTTTTGCTTCGATGCAATTGTTTTTTATCATGGTAGAAATTCCCCAACATATATTCTATTCTGATTCCATTCTATCTGAAGTTATAAGGTCAAAAAGATAAAAGCAAAAAGACAAACTCCACCTATAAGGTCTTTACACCACATTAAAAACCATTATTAA
>Ga0315282_10000285_pt1 | contig 100187 bp, 103 predicted proteins | sample YL17G07_20_MG_FD_203693 | JGI IMG/M metagenome (GOLD analysis project Ga0315282, IMG submission 203693) | Sediment microbial communities from Yellowstone Lake, YNP, Wyoming, USA - YL17G07_20 | ecosystem: Environmental > Aquatic > Freshwater > Lake > Sediment | place: USA: Wyoming | collected...
CACTGAATCATCTACTCGAACACCAGGCGCCGGTTCTTATTCTTATATCGCAGATTACAGCGGAGACGCTAATTACAACGGCTCTACTGGTACTTGCGAACCAATAACGATTGTTAATGCGAAAATCAGCATAGCTCCTGCCAATTATACCAACGAAGTCGGTGATGACCACGACTTTATTGTTACGGTTTCGCAAGATACTGGTTCAGGATTTACGCCAGTTCAAGGCGCGGTTGTGAATGCGATTGCGATCCCGGCACCCGATGGTGGTCTCGATGTTACCGGTTGTAATGTCGGAACCGATGCAAGCGGCCAGTGCACAGTCACTATAAATTCCAGCGTTGCGGGAGTATTTACAATTGCCGCACGCTCAACGATTACAGTTAACACGGTTGAATTCAAACTTCAAACTAACGGCAGCGGACAAAATTCTGGCCCGGCAACAAAAACCTACGTTGATGCAAAGATTGTTTTATCTCCCTTTACAGCAACCAATAACATTAATTCTCCTCATATTATTACTGCAACAGTAACAGATAATCCCGGAACGGGTTTTGTGAATGCACTAGATGGTACATTGGTTACTTTCAGTTTGCTAAACAACACCGCAGGTGCAACTTTCGTTAGCGGCATTAATACTTGCACAACTACTGGTGGTACTTGCACAGTTCAGATTAATTCGACGTCTCCAGGTAGTGTAGATATTAATGCTACAACTACATTCAGTGTGAGTGGAGTAAGTCTTACCAGAACAACTGGCGATGGCTTATCCGGCGATAGCGCAAATGCTAATAAGGTTTATGTTGCAGGAAAGATTATTGTTGTAAAACAAACCTTACCCGACGGCAGCACTAAAAGCTTTACTTTTACACCAAGCTACGGTTCAAGCTTTGACTTAACCGACGGCCAGCAAAATGATTCTAGTTGGTTAGCCCCTGGCACATATTCTGTTGCAGAGGGTGCTGTTGCTGGTTGGGATTTAACTTCAGCTACCTGTGATGATCAAAGCCCGGTTAATGCAATTAGCTTACAAGCAGGTGAAACCGTGACTTGTACATTCACTAATACCGAAAGAGGACATCTGATTGTTTACAAAGTAACTATTCCGAGTTCAGATACCACAACTCTGTTTCCAATATCTGTAACTGGAACAGGTACTATTACTCCTCCAACGTCTGTAAATCTGACTGGTGGGTCTAATAACAATTTTGAGGTTACACCCGGGACTTACTCAGCGAATGAGTTAGTTCCTAATGGATGGGGCAAGACAGGAGATACTTGTCAGAATGTTGCTGTTGCTGCTGGAGAAACTAAAGAATGTACTATTACTAATACCAAACGTGGTAAGATTACCATTGTCAAAGATGCTGACCCGAATGATTGTAGAGACTTCAATTTCTCTGGTAGTTTAGGTAGTTTTATACTTGACGATGATGGAGGTATTACCGAATGTACTATAGATCCGATTGATCAGCCGCAATCAAAGACCGTTGATAATTTGGCAGTCAATACTTCTTATACCATTACCGAAACACCAGTTAATTTCTGGAATCTTATAAGTCCGATTGTTTGCACCGGAGCAGATGTTTCACAATTCACTCAAGCTACAAATGGAATTACTATTAATCTCTTGCCTGGCAACGAAATAACCTGTACGTTCGTAAATGAAAAAGTTAGTCCGACCAGAACACAAGGATTTTGGAAGACGCACACTTCATTTACAAGTGACATCTTCACCGCCAATTTCCTCTCAGCAGGAATGACATTAGGCAATGTTTCGCATCCGAAAGTAATTCTTACTACAAATCAATTATTCGGCGCTTGGTATTCGGATGTTAACTTTAAGACTATAATAGTTGGTAAGAAACAGGTAAAGCGAGATCCCGTTGAAAAAGCAAGAATATTACTTGCTCACCAGTTGATTACAGCGAAATTAAATTGTGCTGCTTTTGGTGGTTGTCCTACATCGATAAATACCATGATTGCCAACGCCGATGCCGTATACGCTGGAACAAATATTGGCGCTATGAATACTGCAATGAGCCAGCTTGATGCCTTCAACAATAGTGGCGATACTATAATTATCAGTCCGCCATTACCGTTCCAAGGCAAAGCAACTCCGAAAATTTCTGAATCTACAGCACAAGCAGGTTTAATTTTCTGGGATACTCCGTAAAACACAGTAGGGGAGAGTTAAAAATAAAATCTTAATATATTTATGACGATTTGGTATTTAGGAACCAAATACGTAGTTTTAACCCCCACCTTTTGCGCAAGCGCGAAAAGATGGGGGTTATTGTGTTTAAGGTCGACCGTGTGCTGTGACGGTAATCACGGCGAATAACAAAAATTAATTTCTTGTTAGATAATACGCATGCAAATTATCTAATAAGAATTGAGTAAAAATAAACAATATGAATAAAAACATGCCAGCCCAAGGCTGGTCCGCCTCGGGCGGAAAGAAATTATTAATTTTTAGCGTAATTGCGTTATCGTTTGCTTTTGCAGGTTCAGTTTTCGCAGCTACACAGAATGCGGCATATGATTCCCATACGGGAGACATTTATCCGAGCAGCGGAACAATTGTCGCAGCAGTAGCAGTACCGGATGATGGGTTGTTTGTACAGATGGGCCCTGGCAGTACGATAACATTAAAATTTCCAGGCAATTATGTTGCCGCACCCGATGGCACTTCTGCTGCTGATTTGCGAGTTGATATTTATGACACTTTATTTCCGGCAAGCGCAGAAGTTTTTACCAGCCCAGATGGGTCGACTTGGACATCGTTAGGAGTTTACTCCGATACCGCAAATATCGACTTAGATCTTGAGGGGACTGGTCAAGTCAAGTATGTAAAAATAGATCAAAATAGTCATTACATCGACCCAGCTTATCCCACATTAGGTTTTGACCTTGACGCCGTAGTTGCTTTAAATGCAGACATTGATCTAGATGGGGACGGGTATTTTTCTACTAATAACGATTGCAACGATAATGACGCAGCAATACATCCAGGCGCAACGGAAATTTGCGACGGAGTTGATAATGATTGCGATGGTCAGATAGATGAAGATTATGTACCATTACAAACATCATGTGGAGTAGGCGAATGTGCGGCAGTGGGAATAACTAGTTGTGTTGATGGTCAAGTAATTGATTCTTGTAAAGTGGGCACCTCAACAGATGAGATCTGCGACAATAAAGATAACAACTGTGATGGAACAGTAGATGAAGGCTTAACTCAGCCGACAGAAAATCAGAACGGTCTTTGCTTGGGCAATATAGAAATATGCGATGCAGGTGATTGGATTGCTGATTTAGGCAATTACGCGCCAGTTCCAGATGACTGTACTAAAGTAGATAGAAATTGCGATGGGAAAGTAGATGAACATGCCTGCAATTGGTACTGCAATCCACCAGTTTCAGATACAGGAATATTTTTGACTAAGGAGGTACCCAACAGATCGATATGGACAACTGGACCCACTTTCACAACGATTAGTCCAAAAGGACAAATTAGTTGGAGCAAGTCATATACTTTAGCGTCAACTAATAATTGCAGTTGCTCGCAGATATTGGATAAATTGCATGAATATAACCCAGCGTTGTATGGCAACATGGAAGGACAACGGAAATACGGGTGCAGCCAAAGCATTATGAATGAATTTATTGGATTGATAAATCCAAACGCAGATACTTTAATTGGAACATGGCTGCTTAGCGTTAATGGTGGTATATTTATGCACGATATGTTTATCGTTACCCAAAATCCAGACGGTTCATTAAGCGGACACGGCGGATATCCAGCAGGTAGTGGTCCAACATATCCTTGGCCTTACAATTGGACAATGACTGGTAATTTGTCAGTTGGGAATATAATAACCATGACGATTACCTATCAAAGTGGTTATACGGCAACAATTTTTGGTCCTGTTGATACCGCAACTTGGAATAGTATGAGTGGTGGACCTGGAACTGGTGGCGTAACCAGTTGGTCAGCGACTCGCATATAGTAAGTTAAACCGAAAATTCTTATTCGACCCTTCACCTTTTTCAGAGCAGATACTGTAAGCGGTCTTTAATGTTGTTATGCTGTAAGTTTCCGTCTAGTTGCTTTTATCTCTAATAAAGATGATAGGGTCGACACAAAAACAACCTCGCTTGTACGGGGTTGTTTTAAGCTTAAAGTCACAAATTCTGAAATAAATTTTCCTATTCAGGTGTATTAATGGTTAGATAAGAATTAATTAAGCGTAAATCGTATGAGAAAAATTATTCCTATTTTGGCCATTGCCGGTCTCTTATTCAGCGGAGTTGCTCTGGCAAAAGTTGATAGAGTTTCCGGCGGATATGGTCCGTGGAATGTTATGGGTACATATAAATGGTTAGTACTTGGTACTTACGAACACGATATGGTAATTACTACCCAAAATCCTGATGGAACATTTTCGGGCACCGGCGGATATCCAGCCGGTCATAGTCCTTATAATTTGCCGGGCGAAACAACAGAAACCATTACTGGGCATGTCGTAGGGAATCAAATAACCTTTACAACAACCTATGCTGGTTGGCCATATTCTGTTACTGTTTCGGGCACGATTGCACCAGATGGAACAATGAGCGGAACCGATCCCTGGGAGTGGCACACAACGAGTGGAGTAGCTATTCACACATTGATGTATAAAAATCACGGTCAGTATGTGAGAAGCCAGACAGACAGGAAAGAAGCCGCACATTCCAGAATCGGCATGCCAATCAAGAGCAAAGGACATACAAAGTAAAATTATTTAGAATATAAAAACACCCCCACCTTTATTATAAAGATGGGGGTTGTTTTGATTTTTGAATATGTTAAAATTAAATCAAGGAAGGGGGAACCCCCTTTTTATTATGAAAGCATAAAACTTATTATGTTCCGCGAAGATTTTTTTGTCTTTGGAGGAGCAAAATTGCCTAAGCAGACAAGCAGTTTTTTAGTTGCTTGTTTTTATTTTGGGAAAAGGTCGACCTGCCCGGTTAAATTCGCACTAGCGATTATTTAATTGGGAAGTGAATTGGAATAATCAATTTAATTTAATTTTAAACTATGAAGAAAAAAACAATTACTATAGGCGTATTATTAATTACAATAGCGGGCCTTATGTTGATATCGTACGTATTTGCTGCAACTCCTACTACGGTCCAGGTTTGCGTTTTGAAAACCGGCTATCTTCAGGCAATAACTTCCAACTTTACGGATAAAAATTGTACAAAATCCGGCGGCTATGTGATTACTATTGGCCAAGGTGAAATGGGTCCTACGGGTCCTAAGGGACCAAAGGGCGATACCGGCAAAAGTGCCTATGAAATTGCTGTTGATTATGGTTTTACCGGCACTATTGTCGAATGGTTGGCGAGTTTGGTTGGCCCACAGGGACCACAAGGCGAGCAGGGTATTCAGGGTCCTCAGGGTGAACAAGGCCCGCAAGGTATTCAAGGTCCAGCAGGACTACAAGGCGAGATCGGAGCAACAGGCGCTACTGGAGCTAAAGGTGATACTGGAGAAACCGGTGCCACTGGTGCTACTGGTAAAAGTGCTTTTGAAGTTGCCCTGGATAATGGTTTTTATGGCAGTGCTGCCGAATGGCTGGCGAGCTTAATTGGACAAAAAGGCGACAAAGGTGATAAGGGAGACACAGGACCGGCAGGGTCTCAAGGAGAATGTACATGTGATATTAGTCGCACTGAACTTGAGGATCTTCAAGCACAGTACGATGCCCTTCTTACAAGGGTTGCTGCTCTTGAGGGAAGCGTGACTTGTGTTGTTGGTGCAACAAGGAGTTGCTATACAGGCAGTGAGGGTACTGAGAATGTGGGCGTATGTCATGCAGGCGCACAGACTTGCGGTTCAGGCGGAGTTTGGGGTGCTTGTATTGGGGACGTGATTCCGGCAGCAGAAACGTGTAATGGCTTAGATGATGATTGCGACGGAGTCGTAGATGAAGACTTTACTAATACGTCTCAAATCACAAATTGTTGCGAATTACAACATATGAAAGATAATGAAGGTGGGGTTTATGTCCTGACGAATGACATCGATTGTTCGAGCACCGTAAATTGGAATTCGGGAGCAGGATTTGAACCTGTTGGAACTTATTTTAACGGAACTTTTGATGGACAGGATTATAAAATAACCGGACTCTATATAAATAGACCTTCTACTAATTATGTTGGTTTGTTTGGTGCTGTCGGCAGTGGAGCCACGATAAAGAATGTTGGCTTAGTAAATGTTAATGTTATAGGTCAAAATGCCACGGGGGGATTAGTTGGTTTAAATCGTAGTAAAATAACAAACTCCTATTCAACCGGAACTGTAACCGGCTACAATTTTGTGGGTGGATTAATTGGTCATAATGCGCAGGTGGAGGCAATAATAACAAATTCTTACGCAACCGGAAGTGTAAATGGTAATGGTTGGGTGGGAGGATTGGTTGGCAATAATCCCGGGGGAATAATAACAAATTCTTATGCAACAGGGGATGTGAGCGTGAGCGGCGACAATCGATATGGAGGAGGATTAGTTGGTTTTAGCGATGGAAACATAACAAATTCTTATGCAACCGGAGATGTAACCGGTAGTGGCTATGTGGGGGGATTGATTGGTTATGGTATAGGTGGAACAATAACAAACTCTTATGCAACCGGAAGTGTGAATGGTAGCGGTCTTGTTGGTGGATTAATTGGGAATGCCGAGACCTGGGCAGACATAACAAATTCTTATGCAACAGGAGATGTAACCGGCAGTGGAGAGGTGGGTGGATTGGTTGGTAGAAATTATGCAGATATAACCAATTCTTACGCAACCGGAAGTGTAAATGCTAATGGTTGGGTGGGTGGATTGGTTGGTGGAAATAGAGGTGGAATAATAATAAACTGTTATTCAATCGGAAGTGTGAGTGGCACTCAAGATGTGGGAGGATTGATTGGTAGAAATTATGCAACCATAACAAATTCTTATTGGGATATAGACACATCCGGTCAAACTTCGAGCGCAGGCGGAGAAGGAAAAACAACGGCAGAGATGAAAACAAAATCAACTTTTGTTGATTGGGATTTTGTCACTGTATGGAATATTTGTGAAGGAGCAACTTATCCTTCGTTGACGTGGCAGGGCATTACGTGCGCATGCGTACCTTCAGCTGAAGTGTGCGACGGCATTGACAATGACTGCAATCCGGCAACAGCAGATGGTTCAGCGGATCCATTACTTGGTGTTGCTTGCGACGGACCAGACGCTGATTTATGCAAAGAAGGAACATATTCATGCACTGGCGGCTCATTGGTTTGTTCGGACACCACGGGCAGTACTGTTGAAATCTGTGCCAACGGCGTAGACGATGACTGTAACGGATCAATAGATGAAGGATGCGGTGGTACATGCTATTATGATTCCGGAGCAGGTCATTATCGTGCCGGCAACTGCCTATATCAAGATTCTGGATGCAATCAGCAGATATCCTGTTCCAGTTTACCTTTAGGAAGTGCCTGTACATTAAGTGGTGAATGTGCAAGTGGTAATTGCGTTGACGGATATTGTTGTAATTCAGCATGCACTGGAACATGTCAAAGTTGCAACGGTGCATACAACACTGGAGGCAGTGGAACGTGTAGTTTTATAACAAGTGGTATAGACCCTTACGCTGAGTGCGGATCAGGGCAAACATGTGACGGAAGCGGCGCGTGCACTGCCGCAGCAGAATGCACTACAGGCCAGACAAGAACTTGCTCATTACAGCTAGGAGTTTGCTTAGGCTCTCATGAAACATGCACAGGCAATGCATGGCCAGGATGCAATTATGGATTTAATTATGAAGCAGGAACAGAAACCAATTGTGATGGTTTGGACAATGACTGTGACGGAACAACTGATGAAGGTACTGGCGGTGGTATTTGTGATGGACCTGATTCTGACCTATGTATAGATGATGTATTTGTATGTTCCGCCGGAAGCTTAAGCTGTTCAGATGTTGGTGGAAGCATTTTGGAAGCGTGTGGCGACGGGATAGATAATGACTGCGATGGAATAGTAGATGAAGGATGTGGATGCTATTATGATTCCGGAGCAGGTCACTATCGTGCTGGCAACTGTCTATATCAAGATTCTGGATGCAATCAGCAGATATCCTGTTCCAGTTTACCCTTAGGAAGTGCTTGTACATCAAGTGGTGAATGTGCAAGTGGTAATTGCGTTGACGGATATTGCTGTAATGGCGCTTGTAGCAGCTCTTGTGATAGTTGTGGCCTGACTGGTTTTCAAGGAAATTGTACTTTACAGCCATCAGGCTATCCTGGAAGTCCGTCGTGCTCACCGTATGTGTGTGATGGCACGAGCGCTAGTTGTCCATAACTGTGTTCTGTAATGATTTTAAGAACTGAATTCTACTGGAATAATTTATTCGATACAAAAACAACCCCGCTTGTACGGGGTTGTTTTGATTTGGGCTTGACAAGTTTTTGATAATCTGCTAAGATGAGGGCAAGACGGAAATTTGTTCTTTATTTGTTCTTTGGAGGAAAACTAAATAAAAGCGGCTTAAACCCAATTTCTGGGTCGGCCAAGGAGGGAACTATACGTTTTGAAAACTTATAGAAACCAAGACTGAACAGTGTAAAAAACCTGTTGAGGTTTTTTTATACTTTAATTTATTAATTTTTAAGCTTAAATTAGAATCAAAACTTTTATGAAAACTTTTTCCCCAAAGAATAAAATATATGGATTTGCGAAGATTTTAATGGTAACGATAACCGTAGTTTCTACTATCGGTTATTTGCCGTTTGGTGCTTTTACGCCAACTTCCGCCACAATTATTCCGGCTGCTCAGGCCTGTACACCGACACCATATTGCGGTGACGGAACCGTAAACCAGACATCCGAACAGTGCGATATCGGTGCTCAAAATGGTTCTATCTGTTCTCCAGTATACGGTCAAAGCTGTAATTATTGTTCGGCAACTTGCCAAACAACTACGGTTCAAGGACCCTATTGTGGAGACAATATAAAAAACGGCATCGAGCAATGCGATGGAACTGACGGAGTTCTTGAGCATTTTAAATGTACGGATAATTGTACTTTGGAGTTTCTTCCTTTTTGTGGAGACGGAATAGTTGAACCCTATGAGCAGTGCGATGACGGAAATATTGCCAACGGAGACGGCTGTGATGCCCAATGTCAAATCGAGGCAATCTGCCAGCCGGGCGAAACAAAAACGGACTTCAATTACAATTCGAAACCGCAAATTACTTATATCGATAACAGCACAACTAACGTTGCTTCTGAATTATGCAACGACAGTTATTTGGGCGTTGATACATCAGACGGACAACCTCATTATATATATCTGACTTGGGATAATTTGAATCCCTCGGATTATAATGGGGTTTTAAATTTCAATTTATCATTGAATCACATGGAATCCCAATCCAGCATCAAAGTTGAGCTAAAAAACAAACTTGGTGCGTGGATAGAGGTTTGCGACCCGGACGAAAGAACCGGTTTTACCTCGGATACATGTGATTTGGCACCTTATGCGCTCATTTTAAAGGAGGTAGATAAAGTTGAATTACGTATTGTTGCCACTTTGGCCGGTGCTTGTCACGAATATCTTAAATGTGCCAATCTTGAGGCAGATTTATATAGTTGTGAAGCACAACCGGTTTGCGGAGACGGTCAATGCAATGGTGAGGAAACTTGCGGGACTTGTTCCCAGGATTGCGGCCAGTGCTGCATTCCGGAGGGCGGGAGCGGAGCAGTTATTCCCGATGGACCAAGCTGTTGCGCAGGTTTAACCCAAATCGGATGCAGCCAGCCAATTGCTCCTCAATTTGGAGGTTGTTCGGATTGTGTTGGCGCTTTCTTTTGCACAATGTGCGGAAACGGCATTTGCGGACTCGGAGAAAATAAGTGTAATTGTCCGCAGGATTGCGTTGAGCCGGACATTGAATATTGCGGTATGTATTTTAATCACGTCCCCGATGGTGTAGAATTTGAAGGCCCGATCGGCGGTTTGGTACCGGGAGACAGTCCATTCAATCATCCGGCTTGGTGGGATATCACGAAACTGGCTTTTGAAAAAAATGATTCAAGCTTGACTTTCGGTGATAACTTTTTGCCGGTTGACCAGGGTTTAACAGGCGACCCGTTTCATTTTACCGCTCACTGGAGAGCGTTATTGAATGTTTCTGCCGAAGGAGATTACGGATATACCCTTGGTTCAGATGATGATTCCTGGATGTACATTAACGGAAATCTTGTTGAGGACTTGGGCGGAGTTCACGCTCCGGTTACCAGAAACAATTCCGTTCATCTTACCCAGGGTCAACATATTTTTAATTTATATTTTGCCGAAAGGCACACAACTCAATCCTATCTTAGTTTTGCCTGGACAACTCCGGGAATCGAAGTTATTGCCGAATGCGAACCATATTGTGGAGATGGTACCATGGATCAAACCAGCGAACAGTGCGATGATGGGAATGTTATCAATGGCGACGGATGTTCGGCTACTTGTGTTGTCGAAGAACCGGAACCGTATTGTGGCGATGGTATTATTAATCAAACCAGTGAACAGTGCGATGGTACAGCCGGAGTCGGCGAACATCAATCTTGCTCTGCGGAATGTACATTGGTTAATTTGGCTTGGTGCGGCGACGGATTACAAAATGGAACCGAGGAATGTGATGGAGTTGATGGCGTTGGTTTGAATCAGGCCTGCACCGGCGAATGTAAATTAGTCAGCACCATATTTTGTGGAGATGGAGTAGTAAATGGTAATGAAGAATGCGATGGCCAAGCAGGGGTTACCCAGCCTCATTATACCTGTAGTTCGGGATGCACCCTGCAATATATTCCTTATTGTGGTGACGAGCTTATAAATCAACAAAATGAGGAATGCGATGACGGAAATATGATAAATGGTGATGGTTGTTCGGCAATTTGCGAGATTGAATCTATTTGCGGTGATGGAGCCGTAAACCAGACATCCGAACAGTGCGATGACGGCGCTCAAAATGGTCAGATTTGTATTCCGACATATGGTCAAAGCTGTAATTATTGTTCGGCAACTTGCCAAACAACTACGGTTCAAGGACCTTATTGTGGAGACAGTATCAAAAATGGTGACGAGCAATGCGACGGAACCGACGGTGTTTCGGAGCACTATACTTGCAACAGCCAGTGTGCCTTAGCTTATGCTCCTTATTGCGGTGACCAAACCTGCAACGGCGGTGAGAATTGTTCCACTTGTTCGCAAGATTGTGGTTCTTGCGGTATTGGCGGCGATGGAGGAGGCGGCGGTGGAGGCGGCGGTGGCAGTAATCATTTGGTTAGATGCGGTGATGGAATTCGCGAATGGGAAGAACAATGTGATGATGGTAATGTTCTGGATGGCGACGGATGTTCTTCAATTTGTAGAACAGAACAAGTACTTGGGGAATCAGTCGAAACCGAACAAATGGGAGAGATTTTAAGCGCAAGAACAGAAATTCCGAATACCGGAGAGAATTCGTGGATTATTATGGTTATAGCTTTGATTACAATTTTTAGTGCGGGGTTGACCCTGCACCTTTTGCAGAAGAATATTCCAGCCAAAACTATCTTATTGTCAAAATTCAATATCAGTCCTGACACTGTATTAATCTCTGAACAAGGTGCACTGTTGACTTTAATCTATTTAAACAGGATAATTAAATTAGAAAGTAATAATTAATTAAAAATAAAAATATGAAAAAGAAAACATCTAAGAAAATCAAAAACGCATTTAATAAAATTCTTAAGTATAAGTGGCTTATTTTAATAGCCTTTGTTTTGGTATCAGCTGCGATTGCTTTAACTGTTTGGGCAATTCAATCTACTCCTTCAATTTCCGTAGATTCAGTCAATGGTCAAAACCCGCCTTTCAATTTCGTTTGTCCTACTACTCCGTTATTTAATCCAGTGACTATTACTGGAAGTGGAAGCGGACACGGTAAGGTTAATCAATATCATGTCCTTATAGATTGGGGAGATGGAAATACTACTAGTGGTTTGGGTACTTTTAGTCCCAGCACTGGTAATAATGTCGATTTTACTTTTAGTTTTGGACCAATCCTTCACAGTTATACGTCAACTGGAAATTTTACCATTACGGCCCAACTTTACCATCAGAGTGATAATGGTCAAGACCATACCGATAGCTCTATAATGCCCATTTCTGTCTGTGTTCATGTTCCACCGGCTAACAATGGTTCCATGACTGTGAGTAAAGTTGTAGTTAACGATAATAGTGGAACAGCACAAGCCAGTGATTACGCTTTAAAGGTTAATAATACAACGGTATTCAATGGTATTGTTGCAGATTTTCCTGCGGGCGGTCCTTATGCGGTTACAGAAACAGGTCCCACTGGTTATACCTCAAGCTTTAGCGGTGATTGTAATGCATCGGGCGTGATAACCAATATTACTGCCGGACAACATTATACTTGCACTATTACCAATGATGATATATCTTTACCTCAATGCGTACCACAAACTGAAATCTGTAATGGCGTAGACGATGACTGCGATACTTTAATAGATGAAGGATTCAATGTTGGACAAACCTGTATACCAGGCGTTGGACAATGCCAAAGAACGGGTCAATACGTTTGTATGCAAGATGGTAGTGATACTGAATGTTCAGTCACAGCTGGACAGTCTTCTCAAGAAACGTGCGATAATTTAGATAATGATTGTGATGGTAGTATTGATGAAGATTTAACACGCTCAACTATCTGTGGTGTTGGAGCTTGTTCTGGCAATACTGGCCTTGAAACTTGTACTGCGGGTATTTGGGATAATAATACCTGTAATCCATACCAAGGCGCCAATCCAGAAGTATGCGATGGTTCAGTCGATGACAATTGTAATGGTCTTACCGATGAAAATTGTGCATGTACCGATGGAGCGATTCAATCCTGTGGTCAAACTAATAATATAGGCGAATGTGCTTTGGGTACACAAGCCTGTGTTAATGGCGCATGGGGTGAATGTACTGGTGCTAAATATCCAACAACTGAAGTTTGCGATAATAAAGACAATGACTGTGACGGTAGCGTTGATGAAGATTTAACCCAGTTAACCACAAGCCAAAATGGTTTATGTTCTGGCAATACAGAAACATGTTCTGCGGGACAATGGGTGCCAAGCGGTAATAACTACTCGCCAACGTCAGAAATTTGCGACCAGCAAGACAATAATTGTGATGGTCAAGTTGATGAAGGTGATGTTTGCGTAATCTCTCCCACAACAGAAACTATCTGTGATGATCAAATAGATAATGATAACGATACTTTTATTGATTGTGCTGATCCAGATTGTAGCCAAGCCACTAATTGTATAATTCTGCCTACTCTTGTAAATGGCGGTTGGACAGATTGGAGCACATGTTCGGCAGAATGCGGTAGTGGTACACAAACAAGAACCTGCACACAGCCAGTTCCTGCTAATGGCGGAGCTGATTGTAGTCTTTTAGATGGCGGAAACAGCTCTCAAGTTTGCAACACGCAATCTTGTGGCGGAGGTGGCGGCAGTGCTGTAATTAGCGGCGGAGGCGGTGGCGGCGGAGACCCGGCTCGTTATTGCGGAGACACGCTTGTACACGCATATTTGGGCGAGGAATGTGATGATGGTAATACCATAAATGGCGATGGTTGTTCTTCGACCTGTAAAATAGAAGGAACAGTAGCCGGAGTATCAACCGAGCAACCGCAGCAAGGAGAAGTTTTGGGAGCATCAACCGAACTTCCGAAAACCGGTAATTCTTTAATGTTGAGCTTTTTTGCCTTAATTATGGGTATGGCTTCGGCCGTAGGCATAAAAAGATTAGCGGTTAAATAAACTTATATTGATTCAGATGAAAGATTCTCAGAAAAGAATTTTGAGAGTAGGATTGATATTGATTATTGTTGTTGCCGTGGCCTTGATTGTTTATCCCTTTTTCCCGGCAATAAAATATTATCTTTCACCAACAGAAACAGAACAGGAAATTATTCCCGGTGAATCGGAAGCGAATTCTGTTGGATATATTGTAAATGAAGAACCAGAAGATGTCGCTTCTGGTTCTTTGAATAATAACATCACGCAAAATCTCCTGATTATTCCCAAAATCGGAGTGAAGATTCCGATTGTGGAAGGAGCAACCGAAGCAGCTTTGAATAAAGGCGCCTGGCGCTTGCCCGAAACATCCACGCCGGATAAAGGAAGCAATACGGTGCTTACCGGCCATCGCTGGAGATACCGACCGCCATCGGAAAAAACTTTTTACTTGCTTGATAAATTGGAAATAGGGGATAGTTTCAGGATTTTTTGGCAAGGCAAAGAGTATAATTACAAAATAATTTCTAAGATTGTTGTTTTGCCCACGGATGTTTGGGTTTTGAACGGGACCGAAAAATCGATTGTTACATTAATAACCTGCACTCCGCTTTTTTCCACCGAGAAAAGATTGGTGGTAAAGGGCGAATTGGAATATAATTAATATAATGTTTAAGAAACATTTTATTCCCAATAACGGCAACGATTACCAGCCCCATATTCTAAGGAAAAGAGCTATTTTTTTTATTCTGGCGTTTGTTCTTTTTGTGGAAGTCGTTTTTCTGATTCAGATGCTTCTGATAATTCCTTATACGGATTTCTTTGCTCTGGTTCTTCCTAATGTTCTGGTGGATTTGACCAATGTTGACCGTCAAATAAATAATGTTTCCGCGCTGAAAGTCAGCCCGCTTCTCGAACAGGCCGCAAGACTGAAAGCCGAGGACATGGCGCAAAAGGGTTATTTCAGTCATAACACTCCGGATGGAAAATCTCCCTGGGACTGGCTTACTGAGGTTGGCTATTATTATACTTCAGCCGGAGAAAATCTGGCAATAAATTTCGTTGATTCCGCAGACATAGAAAATGCCTGGATGAAATCGCCAAGCCATCGGGAGAATATTTTGAATAATCGTTATACGGAAATCGGTATTGCCACTGCGCGCGGTATTTACAAGGGGAGAGAAAGCGTATTTGTGGTCCAGTTTTTCGCAAGACCGGCCAGTACAAAGGCTCAGACAACTGTTCCTGTTAAGGCCACGAAGCCAAAAGCAAGACCTCAGTCGCAGACAGCGATTGAGACAGATGTTGTTTCTCCGTCCGTTCAATTGTCGGAAATACCCCAAAACAACGGTAAAACACTTGGGGCAAAATCTTCTTTCTTGGCAAAGATTTTCGTTGCACCAAAACAACTGATTACCGTTATTTATATTTTTATTGCCGCGGTTATCTTTATGGCCCTGATGCTGAAGATTTTTGTAAAAATCAAAATTCAGTATCCCAAGCTTATTTTTAACGGAGTTTTGGTTTTATTCGTCATAATCTCCGTTCTTTATTTGAATTCTTTAATCATTGAACAAGGTATGGTTTTTTAAGATGAAAATATTAATTTTAACCAGAAGCATAGGTGAGTCGAGCGAGAATAATTCCAAATCCGCAAATGGAAAAACTTTTGCTTATGGCAGGGGGAATATCAATGACGCGCTGGGAATCAAAAAAGCGCTCGGCAATATTCACGACGTAAAAATTCTTCCCTTGGGTGACGATGCCTATTATCAGGTCAGGGCGGAAAAGCCCGACGTGATTTTTAATTTATGCGACACTGGTTTTCGGGATGATTATAATTTGGAGCCGCACGTTGCGGCAATGTTCGATATTTTGGATGTGTCTTATACGGGCAATAATTATTTTACTTTGGCACTTTGTCAGAATAAGGCGAGGGCAAAAGATATTTTGACTTATAACGGAATTCTGACTCCCAAATTTCAGGTTTTCACTGCTGCGGAAAGAAAAATCGACCCGACGCTGAAATATCCCCTGATTGTGAAACCGATTCGGGAAGATGGAAGTGTAGGAATCAGGGAGCGCTCGGTAGTGAATAATGAGGAACAGCTGAAAGAAGAGGTTGACCACGTGGTCAGTATTTTCAAACAGGAAGCGCTGGTCGAGGAATACATCGACGGCAGAGAATTCACGGTTTCTTTAATCGGTAATCGCAGGCCGATTGTTCTGCCGATTGCGGAAATCGATTTTACGAACATGCCTGAACATCTGCCAAAAATCGTCAGTTATCACGCCAAATGGATAAAACAAAGTTTGGCCTACAAAAATACGCCGATAATTTCTCCGGTTCCTAATATGGATGAAAAAATTGCCAAAGAAATAGAAGATGTCGCCAGGAAATGCTACAAAATTTTCGGCTGCCGCGGTTATGCGCGTATAGATTTCAGATATGACGACAAAGAGAAAAAACTTTATGTTCTGGAAATCAATCCCAATCCCGATATTTCCGAAGAATTCGATATTGCCAAATCAGCCACTGCCGCAGGAATGAGTTATGGTGATTTGCTTTTGAAAATTATCGAGTTTGCTATGGAAAAAAGATACTAAAAATATTAATTTCAAAAGGAGGAAAGATGCCCAATATAGTCGAGAAGCTCTTTTACAGTTTTTTGGTAATTTTATCGGAAAAACTTTTCCGCCCAACAGTTATTGAAGTAAAAGGAATGGAAAATTTACCCAAAGACAAGGAATTTATTATTGCCATTAACCACGTTGGTTCCATCGACCCGTTTGTGGTCGTCGGCGTGCTCAGGGGTTTTCTGAAAAGAAATTTCTTTAAAAGAGGAAAAAAGTTTTACTACATTGGGATGGGGACTCTGAAAAAGAGAATCTATTCCTTTTTTCTGAATGAGAATCTTGGGTATATCTGCAGCAGCAAAGAGGGTATCAATAGAGCTGTTGAACTTTTAAAAGAAGGAAATGTGGTGGGTATTTTCCCCGAGGGTCGTCGAGATGACGGTAAAAAGATTTTAAAAGGGAAAAAAGGAGTAGCCTTTTTGGCTTTATTGTCTGGCGCGCCAGTTGTTCCTGTTGCTTATTTGGGTCCGCAAACTCGAAGCTTTCATCAGGGCTTGAAAGGATTATTAAAGCCCAAAAAAGTTTATTTCGGCGCCCCCATGCATTTTTTCCCTGAAGAGTCATTCTGTTTGCAGAAAAATCCATCAATCTCTTCATTGGCAACGGAAATGATTATGCTGGAGATTGCCAAACTCTGCGGAAAAGAATACGAAACTTAGAAAGGGTCCCGGAATAAACAGGACCCTTTTATTTTATTGTATAATTTAAATATGAAAAAAATTTATAGCCAAAAAGATTATTACAGCCGAAAGGCCAGGGAAGAAAATTATCCTGCTCGCTCTGTTTATAAGCTGGAAGAAATCGACAAAAAATACGATTTAATCAAGGAAAAGGATAAGGTTTTGGATTTGGGTTGCGCACCAGGTTCGTGGTTGATGTATATTGCGAGAAAAATCGGCCCAGAGGGAAAGGTGGTTGGAGTTGATTTTGTTGATTTAAAAATTAAGTTGCCGCAAAATGTTTTGTTTTTGAAAGAAGACGTGATGAGTTTCGTCCCGCAGGACGGGAGGGAAAAATATGATGCGGTAGTTTCGGATTTGTCGCCCTCGACTTCGGGAATAGATTTTGTAGACGTGGAGCGGTCTTTGGAATATTGTGAGCGGGCTCTGGAAATCGCGCAAAGAGTTTTGAATAAAGATGGGAATTTTGTTTGTAAGATTTTCGAAGGTGAGGGGACTGACGAGTTTTTAAAAAAAGTAAAACAAAATTTCGAATTAGCCAAAAAATTCAAACCCAAAGCCAGCCGCAAGTGGAGTCGGGAGATTTATATTGTGGGGATAAATTATGAATCAACCAATTGAATATAAAAAGGGACACACGAATTTTTTGGGGTGTAAAATCGACCTGTCTTTTAAGCCGATGATACCCCGAAAAGAGACAGCATTCTGGTTAAAGCGGGCAATTAAGGATATTTGCAAAAAAGGCAAAAAATTCACGTTTTTGGACGTTTTTTCCGGTTCGGGCTGTATTGGGCTTAGTGTGCTCAAAAACTGCTCCAAATGGGCTAAAATGGGTGTTTTTAGCGATATAGATGAACGCTTCGTAAAACAGGCGAAAATCAACCTGAAATTGAACAAAATTAGCCCCTTAAAATACAAGGTTATTCAGTCGGATGTTTTCTCTAAATTAACGACCTTGAAGGTCGTTAATTATGACTATATTTTCGCCAATCCGCCGTATGTGGGGCTGGATAATCGGCATCTGGTTCAGGAATCGGTTTTGAATTGGGAACCCTTGACTGCGATTTTCGGCGGAGAAGACGGATTATTGTATATCGGAAAATTTTTGAAAGACGCGATAAAACATCTGAACAAAAACGGAAAAATTTATCTGGAATTCGACCATTTGCGGAAAAAGGAAACCGAAAAATTGTTAGAGCAATTAAAATACAAAAAATTCAAATTCCACAAAGACCAATTCAACAAATGGCGCTGGGTGGAGGTGCAGGGTTGACCCTGCACCTATCTCAAATTATGACTTTATAGATACATTGACCAGAGGCGAAGCCGCCTTACGGCTCTGGACATAGATTATACAAAAACTGTTGTTAAGATAGGTGCAGGGTTGACAAACATTTTTTAATCGCTTATAATACAGATATCCTGAAAAAGGATATTTTTGTTCTCTAAATCTAAATAAAGGAGGTGTTTCTTGAAAAGAAACGTTATTCTGGTTCTGGCGGTTTTGCTTTGTTTTTCGTTTGTCTGGGCGCAGGAAAATGAATCCTACAAGCCCTTGTTTTCTTTTTCCGCTTCTGGCGGAATGATGCGGGGCGAGTTCGCGCTCAATTCAGAGTTTCTCTACAATCAGAAATTTCAGAAGTGGGGGATTCAGGTCGCGACCATGACCAACATCAACAAAAGTATTCACGAGTACGGCGTTTCAGCCGGCGGTTGGCGACAATTCGAAACTAAATTCGGGATTATGGGATTCGGGCTTTTCTGCGACACGCTTTATCTGGAAAAGGTGCCAATGTATGGTAATGCCGGTTTTCATGGACAAATCAGATTCGACTACCGGATGATAGTGGAAAAAGATTTAACGATAAACTTTTTCTACGCACACCCTTTTACCAGAGATTATCTTCTTGAGAAAACGGTTTCCAAGCCCTATTTCTGGCAGGATGACACGGGTTATTATTACGACATTGTACAGAGCAGAACTCTTGCGCGGGCGGTGAGATATTTTGGAGCAAGCTCCGAAATGATCGTCTTTAAATTCCTAAAACTGAAAGGAGAAGGAATTTATTCTCCCTTCGAGAAGGACGATCCCTATAGGTTTAAAATAGGAGCTGAATTCAGGGTATCTTCCTGGCTTACTTTGTCCGCTGAATGGATGAAGATGAATGCCAAAAATATGCTTGGACTCAACATGGGAGGAAACTATCAGTCAGTCAGATTCGGTGCCACAGTACATTTGGGCAGAAGCCAGGAATACAAATTTTCCAATCTTGTACTCCATGATGTGATTACACCGCAATACCCGGCCGTGGTGACCAAGTTTTTTTACCAGAGAACTACCACCGAAATCGCACCCTTACTCAAAGCAGAGTTAACGGTTGACCCGCAAAGCGTCTGTCTCGGCAAGCCGATCAGTTACAAGTTCGAATACAGTGGCGGAACCGCACCCTATACGGTTTATGTCGATTTCAAGGACGGCACTGGTTCAAATCAAGCTGTTGGTCAGCACACTTATGCGAAAATCGGAACTTACTGCATCCAAGCAACGGTCAAGGATAGCACAGGTCACTCTGCTACGGATTGCAAATGCGTCACGGTGACGGATTGCCGGAAAGATGTGACTTTGACCGTTATCTTATGCGAAGGTGTTGCCGGAAAACCGGAAGCAGGCGTATACAAGTACAAAGAAGGCGACATAGTGAAATATGGTCATGGCTTACAGCAGGGGTACATCAATATTCGGTCAACGCTTGACGGAACACCAGTCGACACTACCGGTACAATCATAATGGATAAGGATCATACTCTCAGAGTTTGTGCGGACAAGGAATGCCAGCCGGTCAAAATTATCAGTTTTATTGCTTCAAAAACAGTGATTAATAAAGGAGAATCAATCACCTTAAGCTGGAGCACGGAGAATGCCACGAGAGTGACTCTCGATGACAAAGATGTTGTTCTTAACGGCAGCAAGGTAGTTAAGCCGGGCGTAACCGTCAATGCTCTGGATCTCGCAATCAATTGTCCCACTTACGTGACTTACACGCTCAAGGCGTATGGCTGTTCTTCGCCAGTCACAAGATCAATTACCATTACGGTAAATTAAAAAATTTCTAAGGAGGATTAAAAAAGGTTTCGGGGTCCCGCAACGCGGGACCCCTTTTTATTTTCAAAAATTTGCAAAAAAATTTTTAATAAATTATAATAACGGATATGACAGAACCACACGAAGAAAGAACCGTAGTATTGATTAAGCCCGACGGCGTAAAGCGCGGGCTTGTTGGCGAAATTATTTCCCGATTCGAAAAGCGGGGACTGAAAATTATCGCCTTGGAAATGATTTGGGGAACCAGGGAGCAGATGGATGACCATTATCCGAAGGACGAGAAGTGGATTGCGCGCTTGGGCGATAAAACAAAAGCCAATTACGAAAAATACGGCGCCGATATCAAAAAAGAATTTAAAACCGACGATTCGCTGAAAGTCGGTCAGATGATCAGAAGCTGGCTGATCGATTATATGACTTCCGGGCCATTGGTGAAAATTGTTGTTAGGGGAGTTCACGCGGTGGATATGGTGAGAAAAATAGTCGGCAATACCGTGCCGGCTCAATCGGAAGTGGGAACAATCAGAGGGGATTTTTCCATTGATTCGCCGACACTTGCCAATCGCAACAAACGTTCGGTGCGCAATGTTGTTCATGCTTCGGAAACGCAGGATGAAGCCCGACACGAAATAGAATTCTGGTTCTCACCGGAAGAAATCCACGATTACAAAAGAGCCGAAGAAGACGTAATGTTTTAACATGGATGTTTTTTTATTTCAGAGAATAAATGGATTAGCCAACAATTCTAAATTTTTAGATTTTGTTGGCATTTTTTTTGCGGATTATTTTCCGTATATTTTGGGAGCAATTTTGGTGCTTCTTTTATTTTGGAAAAAGAACAGATTAATGGTGGTTTCCGCGGGAATTTCGGTGTTTCTTTCCCGTATTGTGATTGCCGAAATTATAAAAATTATTGTCCATCGCAGCCGGCCGTATCTGGTTTTGGAGACCGCCAAGAAATTGATAACCGAGAATACGGATTTTAAATCCTTTCCCTCGGGCCACGCGGCGATATTTTTCGCCATTGCCATGGCAATTTGGTTTTACAACAAAAAATTGGGGATTTGGTTTTTTGTTGCCGCGATTATTATGGGTATTGCCAGAATATTCGTTGGCGTTCACTGGCCAAGCGATATTTTGGGCGGCGCGGTAATTGGAATTGTGTCGGGGATAATTGTTCGAATTATTTATACAAAGACACGCGTCAGTAATAAGCAACCCAACTAAATTTTTTCCGACACGCAATCGCAATAATAAACTCAGATTTATTTTACATGTCGACACGTGTCGTTCCGACTATGGTCGTAACGCACTAATTCTCAGCCCCGCGTGGCGGGGCTTCCGAAGTTGTCTCAGTGTAAAATAAATCTTCGTTAAGAGTTTTGAAATTAAATAATTTAAAATTGATTTAAAATTTAAAATTCAAAATTCCTGCCTGCCGGCAGGCAGGGAAAATTTAAAACTATGGATTTAAAATCCAAAATTCGCGAGATTCCGGATTGGCCGGAAAAGGGAGTGAGTTTTAAAGATATCACGCCCTTACTGCAGGATAAGGAAGCATTCGGTTTTAGTATTGATAAATTATGCGAACCCTTCGACAATGCTCAAGAAAAGCCGGATATGATTGTCGGCATTGACGCGAGAGGTTTTATTTTGTCCGCGGCAATGGCATATAAGTTGAAAACCGGATTGGCGATTATCAGAAAAAAAGGCAAGTTGCCGCACAAGACAATTTACCAGGATTATAAATTGGAATACGCCACGAACACCATTGAAATGCACGAGGACGCGATACAAAAAGGACAGAAAGTTTTGCTGGTTGACGATGTTTTGGCAACCGGCGGGACAATGGAAGCAACCGCTCAAATGGTTGAAAAACTCGGCGGCAAAATCATCGGCATTTCGTTTTTGATTGAATTGGATTTTTTAAAGGGGAGAGAAAAATTGGGAAATTATAAAACTAATTCATTAATACATTATGAAAGCTGAAATTGGAATAATTGGCGGGTCGGGGTTGTATAAATTCTTAGAAAGAGGCCGCTGGGTTAATATTAAAACCCCGTATGGCAGACCATCTGACCGGATATTTTTGACTACTTATAAAAATAGAAAAATCGCGTTTTTGCCGCGACACGGCAGAGGCCATAAAATCCCGCCGCAGATGATAAATTACCGCGCGAATATCTGGGCATTGAAAAGCTTGGGAGTGAAATACATTATTTCTCCGGCAGCAGTCGGCAGCCTCCGGGCCAATATCAAAAGAGGGGATTTTGTGATTTGTGATGATTTTATCGACAGAACAAGCGCCAGGAAAGATACATTTTTTGACGGACCCAAGACAATTCACATCTCTTCCGCTTGTTGTTATTGTGAGAAATTAAGAAAAATTGCCATTAATATTTGCAAGAAACATAAAATCAGAGTCCATCCCAAAGGTACGGTCGCGGTAATTCAAGGTCCGCGATTTTCCACCAAAGCAGAGAGCAAATGGTTTACCAAAATGGGCTGGGACGTGGTGAATATGACGCAATATCCGGAAGCGGTTTTGGCGCGCGAAGCGGAAATTTGCTATCTGAATATTTCTATTGTGACCGATTACGATGCTGGTTTAATCGGCAAAAAAACCATTAAGCCGGTAAGCATCGAGGAAGTGATTAAAGTTTTTAATCAGAATATTGATAGCGTGAAAAAAGTTATTTTGGAAATAATCGAGAAAATCCCCAAAAATTATCATTGCGAGCAATGCCATGAGGCATTAAAAAATGCGGCAATTTAGTTTAAGCTCAGATTTATTTTACATGTCGACACGTGTCGTTCCGACTGCGGTCGTAACGCACTAATTCTCAGCCCCGCGTGGCGGGGCTTCCGAAGTTGTCTCAGTGCAAAATAAATCTTCGCTAAAGATGAAAAAAATAATTTTTGTAATCATAATAATTATTATTTTGGGAGTCGGTGCTTATTTTTTGTTTTTTAAAAAGCAAAATGGGACCACTCCGGAAAATTATTCGAATATGACAACTTTTAATCATAATAAAATTGCGATGATTGTGGCTTTCGAAGATTTTCGCGACGAGGAATATTTTGTTCCCCGTGGAATTTTCGAGGAAACCCAGGCCACAATCAGAGTCGTGAGCGATGAATTGGGTATAGCCCAAGGCGCGGATGGCGGAGAAGTGAATGTCGATATCGATTTGGCTGATTTGGATGTTTCCGATTTCGATGCCGTTATTTTTATCGGTGGTCCTGGAGCATTGAGTCATTTGGATAACGAGGATTCCTATAAAATCGCCAAAGAAACGCTTTCTCACAATAAAATCTTGGCCGCAATTTGCGTAGCCCCGGCAATTTTGGCAAAAGCCGGAGTTTTGCAGGGGAAAAAAGCTACGGTTTGGACCGGTGCTTTGGACAAATCAGCGCAAAAGATTTTGGAGCAGAATGGCGCAATTTATCAGAAAGACCCGGTGGTTCGGGACGTAGATATCATTACCGGAGACGGGCCTTCGGCTGCCAAGCAATTTGCCAATACGATACTTGACGCCATAAAATAGTTTGCTATAATGAAAAGACGCGTCCCTTACCCGACGAAACCCGGGTAGGAGATATAAAGGAGCGAATATTGTTTATGGCAGCGTTATTTGTCCCCCTATTTCACTCTGACGGACAAATTGGGATAGGCAAAGAGAGGACCTGTCTTTAAGGCTTCCTTGTCCGTCTTGGATGCCTTACAATATTCGCTCTTTTTTGTTTATTTGTGATATAATTTATTATGTATTAATAAATTATAAAAATTATTTGTACAAAGACACGTGTTGATTGTCCCAGCGGGCAATCACACTAATTCTCGGCAAAATTTCGCCTTCGGCGAAACCATGCATTTTGCCTCCGAAGTTGTCTTTTTAACAAATAATTTTTATATAAACATCCATGTTATCCAAAGAAAAAATCGAGGAACTTAAAAAACAAATTGAAGGAGATATTTTATTTCAAAGATTCTGGCGCGAGGTTTATTCCACCGACGCCAGTATTTATAAATTTGTGCCGGAATTGATTGTTTTGCCGAAAACAAAGCAAGATGTCCAAAAAACAGTAAAATTCGCCAGAAAAAACAGTCTAAGTATTACCTGTAGAACCGCAGGAACTTCTCTTGCCGGAACAGCTATTGGTAAAGGAATTATTTTGGATTTTACGCGGTATTTCGACCAGATTTTAGAAATTGGACCCGACTTCGTTCGTACTCAACCCGCAGTGATTTTTGATGAATTGAATGCCAAATTGGGCGAAAAAGGATTATTTTTACCGCCGGTCCCGGCTTCCAGCCGCGCTTGTATGATTGGCGGGAATGTGGCAACCAAAGCTTGCGGCGGAGGCGCGGTAAAATACGGCACTTTGGACGATTTTATGCTGGCAATCGAATTTGTCGATGCTGATGGCGAGATTGTAAATACCGAAACCGGCCAAGGAGTGGAGAAATTCAAAGCAAAACTGGAAAATCTGCGGAATAAAATTTTAAACGATAAAAAAGCAATGGCAATTTTGAACAGAAGGATGGATGTCCAGGATGCTTCCACTTACAATATTTTTGCTTTTGACAAATACGCGGATACTAACGAACTTATTGCTCACATGATGATGGGAAGCATCGGCACTTTGGGAATTTTCACGGAAATAAAACTGAAAGTCGCGCCAAAGCCGGCAGAAAAACCGGTTTCTTGGGCAGTGTATTTGCTTGACTTGTATCAGGTTGATAATTTTATCAAAGAAGTGAAAAGATTGGGTTGTTCCGGCGTGGAATTGGTGGATAGACTTTCTTTGGATTTGGCCTGTAATTGTTTTCCCGCTTTGGGCATTCCCAAAGAAGCCGAAGCGATGATGATTGTCCAGTTCGACGAAAAAATCGAACAAACCCTGAAAGAATTCGAGAAATCATTAAAGAATTTCAAACTGGTTGGCGAAGCGGTTAAAGACCCGGTAAAAATGGAAAAATTCTGGGAAGTGAGAAAATGTCTTTTACCTTTGACTGCCAAATTTTCGCCAACAACCAAACCACTGGTTTCGGTTGATGATGTAGGAGTGAGAGTAAAAGATATTCCGGATTTGCTGAAAGATTTGAGAAAAATATTCAAGGATTTGGGTGTTAAAGTGGCTTTATACGGGCACGCGGGAACAGGCACAATCCATATTGATCCGGTAATCGAGGCATCGGAAAAAGCCCATGTGAAAATCATCAAGAAAATCGCGGACCAGGTTTACGACGCGGTATTCAAATATGACGGCACGATTGCCACTGAACACGGCGGAGGCAGATGCAGGAGTATGTATTTGGAAAAACAATGGGGCAAAGAAATTTACGAATATTTGTTGGAAATCAAGCAGATTTTCGACCCGAGCGATGTCTTGAATCCGAATACGATGTTCAATAAAGACAAAATTTACGACAATGTAAAAATCCCGATGAAACCATTGGGAAACGAGGAGTGGCCGTGTATGGAGTGCGCTTATTGTCAGAGCAAATGTCCGGCTTGGATTACCGCGAAAAAAGGAGAAACCGGGCCAAAACAATTCAAGAATTTAATTCGCTACAGAGTTTTAAATGTTAAAAAAGATGATGCGGAAATTCCGGCGATGGAAGAGCAAATCAGGAAGTGTATTTTATGCGGAAATTGCACCAAAACCTGCGAAACAATCGTCGGCGCGAAATTGAAAGAGTTTAATGAAAATTGGAGAAACGGGAAGGTGGTTGGATAGCTCAGATTTATTTTACATGTCGACACGTGTCGGCCGCTCCAGCGAGCGGCCGCACTAATTCTCGGCCGAATTTTCGCCTTTGGCGAAAACCATGCATTCGGCCTCCGAAGTTGTCTCAGTGTAAAATAAATCTTCGCTAAAATAGAGAGTAAAGAAGAGAAAAGAATACTATTGACAAAATATGTAAATATGCTATAATTAAGGATAGAAAGGAGAGGTACATTGAAAAATATATTTTCGGTTCTGGCTGGAGTTATTTGGCTGATTGGTTTTCTTCCGTATATCAGGTCCATTTTAAAGGGCAAAACCAAACCGGCGAAAGCCTCATGGATTATCTGGTTGAGCATCGACATTCTTACTTTTGCGGGAATGATAGCTAAACATGCTCTTAATGGTCAGATGATCGGAGTTGTGGCTGGCGCAATAGCGGTGGCGATTTTGGCCCTGATTTATGGGGACCGCGGCTGGACAAAACTGGATAAGTGGTGCCTTGGCAGTACGGTTCTCGGAATAATTCTATGGCTGGTTTTTCACGATCCGAATTTCGGAATCGCTGTAGCTTTGACTATCGGAATTATAGGGTCTTTTCCCAGTTATGTTTCTGCGTGGAGAGATCCGAGCCGTGAAAACCGTGCTGGCTGGACATTCTTTTTTGTGTCCTGTATCTTCGCCATTATGGCGATTCCAAAACTGACTTTTCAGGACATGGCTCAGCCGATCGCGTTTTTCGTAATCGAAGCCATAATGATGTACATCTTGTACATTCACACTTGGAAGAAAGCCAAAATTAAAGCGGGGACGAGGTGAAAACCTCGACCCCGCTGTTTTTTTATAAAATAATCGGCGGTCAGGTAAGAGATAGATTCTTGCAAAATTTTTAATAATCTGATAATCTAATCTCAATAGGAGGTGAAAACGATGAAACATTCAAAAGAATGGCTGATTCTTCTGTCTCCACCGTTAACAATAATATCTTTTATTTTATTTCTTGTTCTTTCGGATATATTTTTGTTCGTTTTTCCGTTTTTTGCCTACAGTTGGTACAAAAGCAGGAAAGTGTGGAGAGAAATATTAAGATCGAATAATCTGTAAGCAAAGGAGGGAAAATGCCAAAATTTAAAGAAAAGGATAAATGCGAGATTGTTGATATTATTAAGAACGGGGACACTTTTTCCCCTGACAGAGAAATTATCATCGGGAAAAAAGTCGAGTTCAGGTGGTATTACCCGGACGAAATCGAGTATGATGGATTTATCGGCTGTATGGTTTACTGGTTGGAAAACCCGGGAATCCCGGGTTACGAGTGCGGAGCACCAATCTGTTTTCATCGCGTAAAATTAAAAAAAGTGGTTTGACCAATCAAGGCCAGACCACTCTTTATAATTCCGTTCGATACAATCTGTTTTGGCTGAGGAAATAAAGAGTTCCGTTGTTGGCATCGTATTTTATTTCCGGATTTTCGGTAGTGATAAAATTGACGATATTTTGCGGCGGGCGGTTGTCCAATTCAACGATTAAAATCGAATCATCGGTGGAAACAATCAGATGTTCATCGGTTTGCGGAAGCCATAAAACATTTACGACTTGCTGTCCTAAATCGATTTTCTCCGTCTCTCCTTTTAATCTCGGAATGGATTCGTCATTGATATTGTTCAGCCAAAGAATCTCTATCGAGTTTTGTTTTATGCAAAGAAGTTTTCCGGCATCTTTGGAAAGAATCCATTTTCCCTGGTTAAAGCTGAGGAAGACTCTGTCAAAAAATTCTGTCGATTTCAAGCTGGTCGTATCCAGCTCATAAATTTTTCCGCTGAAATAATCCAGATAGATAATTCCGCTTTTGTAGATTACGTAATTAAGCACGTTCGGAACCAAAACAGGGGAAAGTATCGAATTGTCCGGATTGGTTTTATCCCAATCAAGAGAATAAAGATTGTTGTTGGAAAGAAAATATAATTTTTTGCCGCTTTTGTCGGGATTGATATTCTCGATTTTAAAAATAGTATATTTCGATTTTTTTTGGATTGTCTCCGTAACTTTGTCCAAAGGATAGGGTTTTTCCAAAAAATTTGCGTATTCTTCACTTTCCGTGGCCACGAGAAGAATTTTCGGATTAAAGGGGACAAGAAAAATATTGTCGGTTCTCGTTACGAGGCCCGGTTTGACGATGATGTTTTTTTCCCAGGCATGATATTCCTCTTTAACCAGTTTTACGTTATAGGTTTTGGGGATTAATCTTTTTACAAATCTGTTCGTAGTTCCCCTGAGAACATCATTGATATAAATTTCCGCTTTTGGGGGAGAGGATTTCAAGTAAATTCCGCCATTGACGACAAATATTCTTTTTCCCCAATCAAAACCATAGCCCTGGGCATAGAAAATTACCGCGGGAACAAAGATGATAAAAATTACCAAGAAGGTGTAAAAAATAATTCGACGGCTGGTTCTGATCATATTGTTAATTTAGCATTTTTTTCGGTCATTGCCAAGACAAAATAATTGCGTTAAAATAGAAGTCTATGTTCGTGAAGAAAATCGGCATTGATTTAGGCACGGCCAACACCTTGGTTTATGTGCCGAAAAAAGGAGTGATTATCAACGAACCGTCAGTAGTGGCGGTTTCTCTTGAAGATAATCGCATTTTGGCCGTGGGCAACGAAGCCAAAGAAATGATCGGCAAGACACCGGATACGATTGTTGCTTCCCGTCCATTGAAAGACGGGGTGATTGCCGATTACAAGGTTACCCAGGCAATGCTTTCTTATTTTATTTCCAAAGCCGAGGGGAAATTCAGAATTTTCCGACCAGAGGTGATGATTTCCGTGCCCGCAGGAATAACTTCGACCGAGAGGAGAGCAGTAATCGAAGCGGCAATTCAGTCGGGCGCAAAAGCAGCTTATTTGGTTAAAGAGCCGGTTTTAGCCGCGATTGGCGCGGGAATTCCGATAAATTCTCCTGCCGGCAATATGATTGTCGACATTGGCGGCGGCACATCCGAAGTCGCGGTAATTTCTTTGGGTGGAATCGTGGCCTGGTCTTCGGTAAGAGTAGCCGGAGACAAAATCGACAGGGCAATTGCCGATTACATCAAGAAAAAATATAATTTAGCCATTGGCGAAAGAACAGCCGAAGAAATCAAAATTCAGATTGGCAGCGCGATTCCCAATCCCGAACGAGGGAATATGCAGGTAAAAGGCAGGGACTTAATCGAGGGTTTGCCTAAAACAATCGAAATTACCAATAAGGAAGTTGCCGAGGCGATTTCCAACGAGCTGCGGGACATTGTCAAAGCCATAAAAGCCGTGCTTCAGGAAACTCCACCCGAATTGTCAGCCGATATCATCAATCGGGGAATGGTTCTTTCCGGCGGGGGTTCATTATTGAATAAAATCGACGACCTGGTGAGTAAGGCAACCGGTGTACCTTGTTATGTTGCTGACGAGCCATTGTTATGTGTCGTCAGAGGAACCGGTATCGCACTCGAAAATTTGGAAGTTTACAAGCGCAGTATAATGAGTAAGAAATAATCATGAAAATAGGAATTCAAGTCAGTTCTGATTTAAAACAAAGAACTGGGGTTGAAGAATATGTTTATCAAATATTGAAGCACTTGCCGCTGGTTGATGATTATAGGAATCATCAATTTTTTTTGTATAACCGTGAGAATTTGAAATGGCCATTCGCTATCGGCTGGACGCAAATTAGATTGAGTTTAAAAATGTTGAGAAATAAGCCCGATGTTTTGTTTGTACCGGGACACGCTTTTCCCTTGGTTCACCCGAAATTGGTTGTGTCTATTCAGGGTTTGGAATTCGAGGCCGTGCCAAAAGCTTATGGTTGGTTAAAAAGAAAAATTTTGCGATTTCTCACCAAAAGAAACGCGAAAAAAGCGAATAAAATTATTGTGCCGTCAAAAAGCACGAAAAACGATTTGATAAAATTTTACAAGATTAATCCCGATAAAATTTTTGTAATTCATCATGGAGTATAAATATATTCTTTATTTGGGAAGCGACAATCCCAGAAAAAATATCGATGGAATAATCGCGGCATTCGAAATTTTGAAGGAAAAACATCATATTCCCCATAAATTAGTTTTGGCCGGTCTCCGACAGGATGGAAAATCACAAGATATTATTTTTATGAGTTATGTTGACGAGAATAAAAAATGGGAATTACTGAAAAATGCCGAGGTTTTTGTTTATCCGTCTTTTTGTGAGGGGTTTGGTTTGCCGGTTTTGGAAGCGCAAAAAATGGGCGTGCCGGTTGTGGCTTCAAATATTTCCAGTTTTCCGGAAATTTTGGGCGACAGCGCTTTATTGGTTAGTCCGGAAAAACCAGAAGAAATCAGCGAGGCGATTTATAAAGTTTTGAGCAATGAACAGTTGAGAAACGAGTTGATAAAAAAAGGACAAGAAAACATCAAGCGTTTTTCCTGGCTCAAATGTGCTGAAGAGACATTAAAGGTAATAACCTTATGAAAATTGCGATTATACATGATTATTTGGTTTCCTATGGCGGGGCGGAGAAAGTGTTTAAGGTCTTGGCGGATATATTTCCCGAAGCTGAGATTTATACGTTGTTTTATGACCAGAAAATCAAAAAGCAATTTTTTCCCGAGCGGATTGTCCATACTTCTTTTCTGCAGAAATTTCCTTTGTTTTTGCGAAAAAATTATCGCTGGTTTTTGCCGCTTTTACCCATTGCCGCGGAAACTCTTGATTTTCGCGAATTCGATGTGGTGATTTCCGCTACCCACTCCTGGGTTAAGGGAATTATCACTCGGCCGAAAACTCTGCATATTTGTTATTGTTATAGTCCTACGCGTTATTTATGGGATAAAGCAAGGAAGAATTTTTTACTCCATTATTTTCGGGTTTGGGACAGACAAGCGTCGGAGCGGGTGGACCAATTTATCGCCATTTCCAAGACCGTGCAACAAAGAATAAAGAAATACTACAAACGGGATTCTGTTGTGATATACCCGCCCGCCACGCAAGCCAGCTTGCTGGCGTTGCGGGCAGGTCCGCCTGTTCAATTTTCTCGGCCCGAGGCCGACCAGTCTTGGGCTGGCAAATACGAATATTACCTGATTGTGTCTCAACTGCGAAAATACAAAAGAATTGATTTGGCTGTGGAGGCGTTCAATAAATTGGGTTTGGAATTGGTGATTATAGGTACTGGTCCGGAACGAAAAAAATTGGAACTGAAAGCCAAAAGAAACGTTAAATTTTTGGGCTGGAAATCGGACGAAGTATTGGCTGAATTTTACAAAAACTGCACTGCTTTTATTTTTCCTTCGGAAGACGATTTCGGCATTGCGCCAGTTGAAGCGATGAGTTATGGCAAGCCGGTTTTGGCTTTTCGAAAAGGCGGGGCAATTGAAACCGTAATCGAGGGAAAAACCGGCGAATTTTTCGATTATCAGAATGCGGCAGTTTTAGCCGACGGCATGCGCAGATTAAGAGGTAATCTCAAAAATTACGACCCCAAATTTATCTCTCTTCACGCGCAAAAATTCAGCAAAGAAAGATTCGAGAAAGAGTTCAAAAACACAATAGACAAGCTAATCGAGATGTGATAAACTTAAACCTATGTTGGAGTTTTTGATGAATGCGGCGAAAAAGGAAAAATTAGCACACGGATATTTGTTTTGGGGAGGGGATTGCCAAGAAATGAAAAATACGGCTTTTGGTCTGGCCGAATTTTTAAAAATCAGTTCTTTTGATGTTTTATACATTGTTCCCAAAGAGGGGAAAAGCGATATCTCCATCGAGCAGATCAGAAAAGCCAAAAGACATTTAAGTTTGTCCGCCTACAACAGTTTGTATAAATTTGTTATTATTGATAATGCCGAATTGATGAATTCGGAGGCAGCCAATGCCTTACTGAAAACATTGGAAGAGCCGCAGGGAAATACAATCCTGATTTTAATTACCCCGAAGCCGGAACTGTTGCCGAAGACAATCCTTTCGCGATTGCAGGAAATAAGGTTCAAACCGATTTCCCTGAATCAGATTTATAAGGATTTTTTGAATAAGGATTATATCAATCTTCTGCAAAAACCGCTGAACGATGTTTTTAGGGTGATAGAGCAGATTTCCAAAGAAGAAACGGAAATTTTTCCTTTGTTGGATTGCTGGCTGTTTTTTTTCAGAGACTTGTTAATCAATAGGTCAGCAACAAATCAACAGAGAGATAATTTTGTTAAAACAATCAAAGAAATCCAAAAAACCAAAGATTTGATTTCTACGACTAATATCAATCAGAGATTGGCGTTGGAAAACCTTGTTTTATCGATACAAACCAACTAAATTTTCTTAAGCACGAAATCGCCGTATAGTGGTTATTTAAAGCAATTACACGGGCGTTTCTGTTGCTCGCTCCGACAATAGTATTAATAAATTAATTATTATTTAACCAAGTCGGAGCTGCGCAACGCTACAAAAACTTAGTTGGTTTGTCTAAAAGATTTTTATGTATAAACAGCTATTAGATAATTTGAAGCCGGAATTGGAGAAAGCGATTCAATTTTTGAAGAGTGAGCTGGTGAAAATAAAAACCAGCCGGGCAACGCCGGCAATGGTTGAGGACATCGAAATCGAATGTTATAATCAAAAGTTCCCGATAAAACAGCTGGCTACGATTAATGTTCCTCAGGCGAGATTGATTACGATTCAACCCTGGGATAAAGCCGTTTTACAGGACATCGAGAGGGGAATCAGAAACAAATCGGGCTTCAGCCCGGTGGTTGACGGGGAATTAATCAGGATAAATATCCCGGCCTTGAACGAAGAGCAAAGAAAAGAATATTGCAAGGTCATTGCGGATAAGGCCGAAGAATCGAGGGTCTCGATCCGTCTTCACAGGGAAAAAGTTTGGAAAGAAATTCAGGAGATGGAGAAAAAGGGAGAAATCCGCGAAGACGACAAATTCCGCGCCAAAGACGATTTACAGAAAATGATTGACGATTACAATCAAAAAATCGAGGAAATGAAAAAATCCAAAGAACAAGAAGTAATGACAGTATAGTTTTTTGAAAATAAAAAAAGAGCCTTTTAAGGATAAAGGCCCAGAAACCGTCGGAGAAGGTTCAGAAATGTTCAAGGTCCGGGTATTCGAAAGAACGTTTTTGTGCTGTCGTATCGATTGTAATGGTGACAATTTTACGGGGAAGCGTCCATCTGCCGAAGTGACCGAAATCGATTACGACGACTTTTTCTGCATTAGGTGGCATGTTTTTTACATGGGTTTCGTTCATCTCGATGATGCCGGTGATTTTCTCCGTTAGCACTCCGCCTATAAACGGAAATGCTGAATCTTTCGCCTTCTCCATCAGCTCTTTGCTGTCTTTCAGGTTAACCGTCCCAAAATATCTGTAGATCATTTAAGCCTCCTATACCACAATTATATCACACCTACAGGATTTGTCAAGTATTTTTAGAGTAATTAGGTCAATTAGAAATTAGGTCAATTTTATGTTATTAACAATCATTGTTTTTATTTTAATATTGGGGATTTTGATTTTTGCGCACGAATTGGGGCACTTTATCAGTGCCAAAAAATCCGGGGTTAAAGTCGAGGAATTCGGCTTTGGTTTTCCGCCTCGGATTTTTGCTTTTAAAAAAGGGGAGACCACTTATTCGCTGAATCTGTTTCCTGTCGGCGGGTTCGTGAAAATTTTCGGCGAAGAAAGAGGGGATAAAATAAGCACCAGTAAAAGGGCTTTTTACAACAAACCCGCTTGGCAGAGAGCAATTATTCTTTTTGCCGGAGTGTTTATGAATTTTTTGCTCGCAGCCGTGTTTTTTTCGATTGTTCACGGTATCGGAACTCCCGGCATAGTGGAACAAGGGCAGGAAACGAATTACAGGAATATTCAGGTTCAAATTATCGAAATAGCCAAAGATTCGCCGGCGGAAAAAGCCGGAATCAAAATCGGCGATTCTATTCTGGGTATTTCTTTTAATCAGGAAACAGTTCAGGTCAAAGAAGTGGAAGATGTCCAGAATTTCATTGCCGGTCACATTGGCGAAGAAATTACTTTTTCCCTTAAGACGGGCAATGAGATTTTTTCGAAAAATATCGTTCCCCGACCGAATCCTCCGCAAGGCGAAGGAGCAGTTGGAATTGCCATGGCGAAAACCGGCTTGATTTCCTATCCTTGGTATACGGCTATTGTAAAAGGATTCCAAACAGCAGGACAAATGGTGGTGACAATGATTACGCTGTTTTGGCTTTTGATAAAAACCCTGATTTCGAAAGGAACCATGATTGGAGAAGTAGCTGGACCGGTCGGAATCTATTCTTTGACCTCGCAGTTTATAAAATTAGGCTTGGTTTATGTTCTGCAATTCACCGCGATTCTTTCGATTAATCTGGCGATTATCAATATTCTTCCTTTTCCTGCTCTGGACGGAGGCAGGTTGTTGTTTCTTTTAATCGAAAAAATAAAAGGCAAGCCCATAAAATTCAAGACCGAGAAACTTGCCAACAGCATCGGTTTCGCGATTTTGATTTTATTGATGATTGTTATTACTTTTCGAGACATAATTAAATTATTTTAAAAATATGAAACAATCAGAATTGTTTGGAAAAACAGTTAAATCAATTCCTCTCGATATAAAGAATCCAAGCAATAGATATTTATACCAAGGGGGGTTTATTCGGCAGATAGCCGCGGGCAGATATGCTTATTTGCCTTTGGGTTTTAGGGTGTGGAATAAAGTTTTGAATATAATTCAGGAAGAAATGGAAAAAATAGGTTCCCAGAGGGTGATTACGCCCACACTTCAACCGATTGAATTTTGGAAAACAACAAACAGAGATAAAGCTTTCGGCGAATTGATGATGATAGTCGACGACCATCATGGCTCAACTTTTGCCATTGGCGGAACAGCGGAAGCGCAAATGGTAGAGTTAGTTAAAAAATTTAAACCAAGCCATAAAGATCTTCCCATAATTATCCATCAGATTTCCAATAAATTTAGGGACGAAAAAAGACCCCGAGGAGGACTGCTTAGATTGAGAGAATTTACGATGAAAGATGCGTATTCTTTTTGTAGAACGGAAAAAGAACAACTCGATATCTATTACAAATTTTATAAAGCATACGAAAACATTTGCAAAAGATTGGACCTGAAGGCGATTGCAGTAGAGGCGGTTAGCGGGGCATTGGGCGGAAAGCTTTGTCATGAATTTATGGTTTTATCAGATTTTGGCGAAGATAAAATTTTTATTTGCGATAAATGTAATTATGCCGCGAACAATGAAAGAGTCGAGTTTGTAAGAGATGACATAAATTCGAAAGACAAAATGCTTTCATTAAAAGACGTTTACCAGCCGGCTAACGTAGACACTATCGAGCAAATGTCTAAATTCTTTAAGGTTCCCAAAAACAGAATACTCAAAGATGTACTGTATAAGGGAAGCGATAATAAGTATTATGTGCTTATAATCAGGGGAGATTTGGATGTTAATGAAATAAAATTGGCCAGAGAACTAAATATCGATTATGTTGAACCCGCATCGGAAGAGGATCTGAAAAAGTTAGGGACCATTCATGGGTCTGTACCCGTAAAAGAGTTAAAAGGCGTTCATTTTTTCGGCGATTTATCCCTGAAAACAGTTAAAAACTTTACCGGAGGCTACAAGAGGGAAAAAAAAGAACTGGAATGGCAGAATACCAATTTAAATCGGGATTTTAAGGTAGAAAAATTGATTGATGTTGCCGGAGCTAAAAACGGAGATATTTGCGGAAAATGTAAAAAAGGCAAACTTCAAGAAAAGAAAGCTATAGAACTTGGACACGTATTCAATCAAGAATTATTCTACACCAAGCCGCATCATGCGTATTTTACCGACAAGGATGGAAAAGAAAAAGTAATGTGGATGGGCGCATACGGGATAGGAATAGATCGGGCAATGGCTACGGTTGTGGAAATTAGTCATGACGATAAAGGTATCGTTTGGCCAAAACAGATAGCTCCTTTTACTGTTCATTTGATTGCTCTCAATACCGACAAAAAAATAGAGAATCAAAGCGATAAAATATACGAAATTTTGAAGAAAAATAACACAGAAGTTTTATATGACGACAGGGATGTTGCTCCCGGGGTAAAATTCGTCGATGCGGACATAATCGGAATTCCCTTAAGAATTGTTGTGAGTGAAAAAACATTAAAGAAACAGAGCGTGGAATTCAAGAAAAGAAACGAGAAGGAGGTTAAAATCGTAAAGATAAAAGATATACTAAATCATGTTTAATCGAATATTCGGAAAACTTTCCAAGGATGTGGGAATCGACCTGGGAACAGCCACTACTTTGGTATATGTTCGCGGACGGGGAATTGTGATTAACGAGCCGTCGGTGGTGGCAATAAACCAAAAAACAGGTCAGATTTTGGCAATCGGAGAAGAGGCGAAAAAAATGGTTGGCCGAACCCCGGCGCACATTTCCGCGACCCGTCCTTTGGTTCAGGGCGTGATTTCCGATTTCGAAGTAACCGAACAGATGCTACGTTATTTTATCCATAAAGTTCACAAGGGTAGTTTTAATGTTTTGCCGAGACCGCGGGTAATTGTGGGAATTCCTTCGGGAATTACCGAGGTAGAGAAAAAAGCGGTTCGTGATGCGACTTTGAGTGCCGGAGCAAGGGAGGTTTATCTGGTTGAAGAAGCAATGGCTGCGGCCATCGGTGCGCGTTTGCCGGTTCAAGAAGCATTAGGGAATATGATTATCGATATTGGCGGAGGAACTTGCGATATTGCGGTAATTTCTTTGGGTGGAATCGTTGCCAGTCGAACCCTAAAAATCGCCGGAGACAGATTGAATCAGGACATTATCGATTATGCACATGAAGAATTGAAGCTGGTTTTGGGAGAAAGAACCGCCGAAGATATCAAGATTTCCATCGGTTCGGCTTACGAATTGGAAGAAATATTGGAAGCGCCGATGCGGGGCAGAGATTTGATTACCGGCCTGCCGAAAGAAATAATCGTCAATAGTGACCAGATCAGAGAAGCTCTTTTCCGTTCAAATCAGACTATTGTTGATGCGGTTAAAGACACTATCGAGGAAACGCCGCCGGAACTGGTAGCCGATATTATGCATCGCGGAATAATGATGGTTGGCGGAGGAAGTCTATTGCGAGGAATAGATAAATTGATCGCCAAAGAAACCAAAATGCCGGTCAAGGTAATCGATGATCCATTGACTGCCGTAGCTCGAGGTGCGGGTATTATTTTGGAGGAATTGGACAAACTGAAAGAAGTTTTGGTGGAAATGGATTACGGGGGAATCCCCAGATAGTATGAAAATATCTAAAAAATATTTGATAATTGTTATTGTCCTGATTGCGGGACTTGTTTTTTTAAATTTTGTTCCCGGTGTTTCTCGAAAAACGGGAAATATTATTTTTAGGATTTTTTCTCCGATAGGGAAATTTTTTATCGGGGCAGGGAACGGGGTGGTTAATTTTTTCGGAATCGTTCTTTCAATAAAAGATTTGAACAAGGAAAATGCTGATTTACAAAAGAAAAATTCGGAATTGGAATCGGAAATTACAAATTTAAAAGAAGTAGAAAGAGAAAACGAAATTCTCAGGGAAGGATTGAAAATAGCCGAGAAAAATCAGTTTAATCTGGAATTTGCCTCGATTGTCGGCAAGGATGCACAAAGTCCACGGGAGTGGGTTTTAATCAATAAAGGAGTGAATGACGGCATGGAAAAAGATATGATTGTAATCTCCAAAGAAATGAATTTGGTGGGAAGAATAATTGAAGTAATGGACGGTTTTTCAAAAGTGATGCTGATAGCGAACAAAGAAAGCATTGTGGCGGCAATAATCGAAGGAGAAAGAAGTCAGGGCCTGGTCAAGGAAGAGGAAAAAGGAAAACTTTTTATGGATTTTATTCCCAGAAACGAAAAATTGGAAATCGGAGAAAGAATAATCACTTCGGGAATGGATAAAATTTTTCCCAAAGGAATTTTAATCGGAAAAATCGAAAGCATTGATTTGTCCCAAAACCAATTGTTTCAAAAAGCCATTATCGCTCCGGCTGTGGATTTTTCAAAATTAGAAGAGGTTTTCGTTATATGTCAAATATAATTGCTGTTGTTGTATTTATTTTTGTAATTTTATTTTTACAGATTGGGATTTTACCGCATTTGAATCTCCTGGGAGTGTATCCCAATTTAATTTTAGTTTCGATTTTGGCTTCAAGCATTCTATGGGGCTGGAAAAAAACTTTGCCTTGGGTGATTGTCGGAGGATTGTTTTTGGACTTTTATTCATTGAATAATATTCTGGGCATCTCAGCAATTTCTCTTTTGGTAGCGTCCTATTTATCGTATATATTGAGCCAGAATACCTTTAAAAAAACAACGTTTTTTTCTTTGGTTTCTGTTTTTTCAATTACTGCTTTTGTCTATAATGTTTTATTGATATTGTTTTTGAAGATTTTCGGCATTGCTTTTGATTTCAGTTTTTTGGGTTTTGTTTTTGGAATTGTTTATAATTTAATTTTTGCTTTACCGATATTTTATTTGCTCAAAAAATATGCCAATCGACCTGGAAAAATTCAAGGTTAAACGAAGGTTTAAAGAAGACATTGAGCCAGAGGAAATTCTTTTGGATTCGAAAAGATTGAAGGAGTCTCCCGACAGCGAAAAAGAAAAGATAGAAAAACCGATCAAGGAAAATATCCTCAAAATATTTTTGATTTTTATTGTTGTCATTCTGGGAGCGCTTTTTTTCAGAAGTTTCGAACTCCAGATAATCAAAGGTAATTACTGGCAGAGTTTGGCAGACGAAAATAGAATCCGTTCCTATCCGATCCGACCGCTAAGGGGAATTATTTACGACAAAAATAAAATTCCCTTGGCAATCAATGTTCCCAAACTCGACTTGGTAATTATTCCGCACGATTTGGCCAAAAGGAAGGATTTTAATCAGATTATCGAAAAATTAGCCCAGATATTAATGCCGGGAGAAGACCCGTCCGCCATCGCTAGCCGCGAGGCGTTGCGGGCGGGAATAGAAAAAAAGATTCAGGAAAACATCAGTCTGCCTTATCCGATTATTGTTGCGGAAGACATTCCGACGGAAAAAGCTCTTTTGTTGGAAACGGAATTTTCCGATATTCCGGAAATAAACGTAAACAAAGACAGTCGGCGTCAATATCAAGACGGCCCCGTGTTTGCCCATGTCTTGGGTTATTTGGGAAAAGCCACCAAAGACGAGGTTTCCAATAAAAATTATTTTCTTGATGATTATATCGGTCGTTCAGGCATAGAAAATGTCTACGAAGACTCGTTAAAAGGCATTTATGGCGAGGAACTGATTGAAGTTGATAATTTAGGAGTAAAACAGAAAGTTTTAGCCGTTAAAGATTCCTTGCCCGGCGAAGATATAATCCTTTCCGTAGATTCCGATTTGCAAAAGGAGGTTTACAATACCCTTAAGGCGAAATTAAGCACTCTAAATACTTCCAGGGCCGCGGCCATAGCGGTCAATCCGCAGAACGGAAAAATATTGGCATTGGTCAGTTTTCCCAGTTTTGACAGCAATGAATTCATCAAAGGTTTATCTGTCGAAGAATTTGATAAAATCGAACAAAATAAAAATGAACCGCTTTTCAATCGGGCGATTTCCGGAAATTATCCGCCCGGCTCGACAATTAAACCTTTGATTGCCTCCGCGGTCCTCGAAGAAGGAGTGATTAATCCCGATAAACAAATCAATTGTCTCGGTTCCATTAATCTTGTCGATAAATATAATTCCAATATTCTTTGGACATATAACGACTGGAAAGCTCACGGACTTACGAATATGATAAAAGCCATCGCCGAGTCCTGCGATGTTTATTTTTACACCGTTGGCGGAGGGTATGGCGATATCGCGGGGCTGGGAATCGACAGAATCGGAGAATATTTAAAACGTTTCGGCTGGGGAAGCAATTTGGGTATCGATTTGCCCAGCGAAAAACCGGGATTTATTCCCAGTCCGGAATGGAAAAAACAAACCAGAAACGAGGATTGGTTTGTCGGCGATACCTATAACTGTTCCATTGGACAAGGAGATATTACCGTTTCTCCATTACAGGCGATTATGGCCATTGCCGCGATAGCCAACGGAGGCAAGCTTTTTCAGCCGCAACTCCTGAATAATGCGGAGCCGAAAATAATCAATCAGGATTTTATTAAAAAAGAATTTTTGGAAATAGTAAGGAAAGGAATGCGGGAAGCGGTTGTTTCCGGTTCCTCCCGCGCCTTGGGCGATTTATCGGTTCATGCTGCCGCAAAAACCGGCACAGCCCAGGTATCGAAAACCTTGGCTCCAGACAGCTGGTTTACGGTCTTCGCTCCCTACGAAAATCCCGAGATTGTTCTGACAATTTTGGTGGAAAACGGAGGCGAGGGAAGTTCCACGGCTTTGCCAGTTGCAAAAGAAATTTTGTCGTGGTATTTTAATAGATAAGCTTAATACATGAAATACGTCACTTCGCAAAAACTGAAAGAAATCAAAAAAGAACTGGAAGAATTAAGAAAAAAAAGGAACGAAATTTCCGAAAGAATTCACGAAGCACAGGATATGGGGGATTTGGCGGAAAATGCCGAATATACGGAAGCCAAAGAATCCCAGGCATTTAACGAGGGAAGAATCATGGAATTGGAGGAAGTAATAAAAAATGCGGTAATTATTTCCAAAAAAAATGCCTGTGAAATCGTGGAAGTCGGATGTCAAATTCTGGTTCAAAATAAAATCGGCAAAAAAGAATTTATTATTGTCGGTTCACAAGAAGCAGACCCAACACAGGGGAAAATATCGAACGAGTCGCCGTTAGGGCGAGCTTTTTTAGGTAGGAAAAAAGGGGACGAGGTAATGGTTCACACCCCCAGCGGAAAAATTCATTATAAAATATTGGAAATCAGATAAATATGGAAAGGATACCGATTATCGAAACAATTAAGCAAATTGGGAAAAAGGTGAAGGTTTGCGGGTGGGTGCATGCGCACAGAGACCACGGAAAGATTATTTTTATCGACTTGAGAGATAGGTCCGGTTTATTGCAAATAGTTTTTCCGAACGAATTGGCCAAATCAGCCGGGGAATTGCGCTCGGAATGGGTAATCGCAATCGAGGGCACAATCGACAAAAGACCGGAAAACTTGATTAACCCCAAACTAACAACCGGTGAAATCGAATTAAAAGCGGAAAAACTGGAAATTTTAACCAAAGCCGAGACTCCGCCGTTTGCTTTAGATACCGACGGTTACGAGATAAACGAGGAACATCGTTTGAAATATCGCTATCTTGACATCAGGAGAGAAAGAATGAAAAACAATTTGATTTTAAGACATAAAGTCATTCAGTTTATCAGAAATTTTTTGAGCGAAGAAGGATTTATCGAAGTAGAAACTCCGATTCTGACCAAATCAACGCCCGAGGGAGCAAGAGACTACGTGGTGCCGTCAAGAATCTCTCCGGGCAATTTTTATGCTCTGCCCCAATCTCCCCAACAATACAAACAATTATTGATGGTGGCGGGATTGGAAAAATATTTTCAGATTGCCAGATGTTTTCGCGACGAGGACACAAGAGGGGATAGGCAGCCGGAATTTACCCAACTTGATTTGGAAATGAGCTTTCCCACCCAGGACAAAATACTTTCTTTAATCGAGGAATTATACATTCAGATTGTCAAAAATCTGTGTCCAGAAAAACACATTACCCAGATTCCGTTTCCGAAACTGACCTATGACGAGGTGATAAAAAAATACAAAACCGATAAACCCGATTTAAGAAAGGATAAAAAAGACCAAAACGAATTGGCTTTTGCCTGGATTGTCGGTTGGCCGTTATTCGAGTGGAATAAAGACGAAAAACGCTGGGACTCGATGCATCATCCTTTTACCGCTCCGATAGACGAAGACATTCCTTTATTGGACAAAGACCCGGCAAAAGTCCGTTCCTGGCAGCACGATATGGTTTTAAACGGAAGTGAAGTCGGCGGCGGCAGTATCAGAATTCATAAACCCGAAATTCAGGAAAAGGTATTCGAATTACTCGGACTGAAAGCAGACCAGATAAAATTGAAATTCGGTCATTTGCTTCAGGCATTCAGCTTTGGAGCGCCTCCGCACGGAGGAATTGCCATGGGTATCGACAGATTGATAACGATTTTAAGAAACGAACCGAGTATTCGCGAAGTAATCGCCTTTCCCAAAACCGGAGACGGCCGCGACTTGATGATGAATGCCCCCAGCCCGATCGACGAAAAACAGCTCAAAGAACTCAAATTGAAACCGGGAAAATAAAAAAATAATAAAGAGAAATAGAAATAGCCCGTCGCCAGGCTGTTTTTATTTTCCGACAACACGATTTATATCGGCTCTGGTGAGTGTAGCCGAACTATTGACAAATTATGTCGATATGATATGTTGTGATAGTAATCAAAGGAGGCGTACAATGAAGAAAATAATAGAATGTCTGCAATTACAACCCGAACTAATTGATTATTTAGATTATTTGGTAAAGAACCATACGAATTACCAACATGACTCCGGTTATTGGGAAAAATTAGCTAGAACCCAAATTGTGGAAAAAAACAAAGAATATCTATGTAAACTTATTTCTTTGGGACTGGTGCGAGAGGTGGAACATTCTTACGATGTAGATTTCACCGGACTTCAAGAACACGATAGAATGATAATCGGCTATCAATTAACTGATGTCGGCAAAGAAATATATAAACAATTAAAGATTGGGGGTAAAAAATGATTGTATTCCGGGATTTGTATAAATACGAATCCCGGTCTTTCTTTTTATATTAAGGCTAACCGGGTTCTGAGTTGTTCCACCTGCGATATTGACATAAACTATTCTATTTGCTATATTTATATTTCACCAAAAAGGTGAATATTTTTATTTTAGCCCACCTAAGGCGAGGCAAGGAGGAAAAGTGTTTAATATCTGCGTGATTGCCGGTTATGATGTTTTGGCGGACCAAAGTCCCGTCCACGAAGACTACATAAAGGAAAGTGTTTCTTTTTCCATGTGGATGGATGCAGACCTGATTATTCTTTTAGGCGGTGCCACTAATCCGGATTATCCGAAAAAAACAGAAGCAGAGGCGAATTACAGGATAATCCAGAGAGCGTTCGGAGACGGATTTAGAGTTTCGTTACTTAACAGAACAGAAGTTTCTAAAGAGAAATTGAACGAATTTCGGACAGAGAACGACAAAATCGCTAAATCGTTTGGTCCGAAAACGTATATATTGATTGTAAAACTGGATCTTGGCGATACTTCTGCTCAGACGTTAAGACAGGTCTGGTTTTTTCTCACGGAAAGAGCCATTCCTGTAAAAAGATTAATTTATTGCAGCGAAATGGCTCGTTCTACTGGTTTCAGTCTTGATGGACTTTTCGAAGACGTCAATCAAAAAGCTGGTCCTGAACTTATAACGTATGGTCATCGCTTTCCCGACACTCAAAAAGATTTCGAAAAGCAGAAACAGAAAATGCTGTTAAAAGTTCTTTCACATCGATATTCGTTATTCGAACGTTTTCGTCTTATCCAGCAAAAACGCCATCAAAAAAAGGTGGCCAAACAAAAAAGGAAAGAATCCGAAACCCCGCGGTCCTGAGACCCAGCGGGGTCTTTTTTTATTTTTCGCTATTTGTGATATAATAAATCTGATGATTAAGAAATATTTCCTGCAAATATTGGTAATTTTGCTAATGCTGGCGATTGCCTGGGTTTTGATATCCCTGAAAGATCTCAAGCCGGGTCTGCGCAATTCAATCAATCAGCCGATTCAGGCCAATATCAGTCAGACAGCAGGAGACAAAAGTGAAAATACGCTTAAGCCGGAATTTTTCCCACTGAGAAATTGGCTGGTCGAAGAACCCGAAATTTCGGCCAAATCGGCAATTATCGTAAATTTTAAGACCAATGAAGAAAAAGATATAACTTTATATCAAAAAAATCCAAATCAAGTTTTACCTATTGCCAGTTTAACCAAAATGATGACCGCAATTATCGTTTTGGAGAATTATAATCCTGAGGAAATTATCAAGGTTTCCAAAAAATCTGTGACCATAAGCGGAGATACCGGCGGTTTAATCGTCGACGAAGAGTTAAAAGTCAAAGATTTGCTTTATATCATGCTGATGGAATCGTCTAACGATGCGGCTATGGCTTTGGCTGGAGATGATCCGCGATTGGGTTATAATGAATTTATCGGTTTAATGAACAGCAAGGCCAAGGAATTGGGTCTGAAAAACACCAAATTCAGCGATCCCGTGGGTTTGAGTCCGGAAAATCAATCGACGGTTTTGGAAATTTCCGCATTAAGCAAATATGCTTTTAATTTTTCTTTGATTTCGGAAATTCTGAAAACTGCGGATGCCACGGTTTCATCAATCGACAATAAATTTATTCATAATTTAACCACCACGAACAAACTTTTGGGTAAAATCCCCCAAATCATCGGCGGTAAAACCGGATTTACCGAAGAAGCCGGCGGATGCATGCTTACGATTTCCGATATCGATAAAGACAATTATTTAATCACGGTAGTTTTGGGTTCATCAAACCGAGAGGAAGATACTGAAAAATTAATCAACTGGGCACAAACAGCCTATATCTGGCAATGAACATATTTTCCATAATTAAAATTCTGACGATTTCCGCCGTATCGTTCGTGACAGCGATTATTGCTACGCCGATTTTAACTCATTTTTTATATAAGTACCGTCTGGGCAAAAGAATAAGAAACGAAGGTACAACGCCTATTTACACTGCACTCCACAAAAGCAAGGAAGGAACGCCGACCATGGGCGGGATTTTAATCTGGGTAACCGTGGCTGCTTTGGCAATCGGAATTCTATTGGCAACCAAGATATTCGGACCGGACAGCCCTTTTTCGGATTTTAACTTTCTTACCAGAAAACAAACTCTTTTACCTTTGGGAATTCTGCTTTTTGCCGCGATAATCGGTTTGATTGACGATTTATTGGGGATTTTCCATTTTGGCAGAGGCGGCAGGGGATTGAGAATGAAAGAGAAATTGGTTATTTTTACGATTATTTCTCTAATCGGCGCTTTGTGGTTTTATTTTAAATTGGATTGGGATTTGATTCACATTCCGTTTGTGGGAAGTTTCAATATTGGCTGGTGGTATATTCCGATTTTTATGTTTATAGTTACGGCTACGGCTTTTTCCACCAATCAAACAGATGGATTAGACGGTTTGGCTGGTGGAGTTCTTTTAACTGCTTTTAGTGGTTACGCGGTAATCAGTTATACTCAAGGAAGAATAGAATTGGCTGTTTTTTGCGGAGCAATAGTCGGTGCGCTCTTGGCATTTTTATGGTTCAATATTAATCCTGCCAGATTTTTTATGGGCGATACCGGCTCAATGTCTTTGGGAATCACCCTTGGAGTTATTGCCATGCTTACCAATTCTTTGTTCTTCCTGCCTTTTATCGGATTTATTTTAGTGATTGAGTCTCTTACCACGATAATTCAGCTTTTATCGAAAAAATTTCGGCACAAGAAAGTATTTTTATCTGCGCCAATCCATCATCATTTCGAGGCCGAAGGATGGCCGGAAACCAAAGTGACAATGAGGTTTTGGATAATTTCCGGAGTAGTGGCGGTAATCGGTTTAATTTTGTTTTTTATCGACGCGCATTTATTTTAATCAAATAATTTCACCCCGTTAAACAACCGCTTCGCGGTTCCTCGCTGCAGCGAGGGTTTAACAGGGTAAACATATGTATGATATTTTAATAAAAAACAGCACCATTGTTGATGGCGCCAAAAACAACAAATATAAAGCCGATATTGCCGTATCCGAAGGGAAAATAAAAATTATCGGCAAACTCGGAGCAATTAAGGCCAATACGGTTATTGATGCCGAAGATTTGTATGCTGCTCCGGGATTTATAGATATCAATAATCATTCCGACACGTATTTGACTCTCTTTACCGTCCCCGGTTTGGAGAGTTTGTTAAAACAAGGAATAACCACTGTTTTGGGCGGTACTTGCGGTTCCTCTTTGGCACCCTTGGTTTCTGCGGAAAATCTTAAAGCTGTTCAAAAATGGACGGATATCAGGGAAATCAATCTGAATTGGCTGACTTTCAAGGAATTTTTAGAAGAATTGAGCAGAATGGAAATTGCCGTAAACTTCGCCAGTTTGGTCGGTCATTCCACTATAAGGAGGGGAATCGTGGGCGATGAATGGCGAAATTTAAAATCCAGAGAAATGAAAATGATGAAAGAATTGTTGAAATCCAGCCTTAAAGAGGGGGCTTTCGGACTTTCGACCGGCTTGGTTTACAGCCACGCCAAAATTGCTACTACCAAAGAAATTATTGATTTGGCAAAAACAGTCAAGGACTTCGATGGATTATACGCCACCCATATTCGCGGAGAAGCGGAGGAATTGATACCGGCGATTGAAGAAACAATCGAAATCGCCCAGAAGACCAAGGTTTCCACGGAGATATCGCATTTGAAAGCCATGGGTGAAAAGTTTTGGCCCAACATGACTAAAGCCATTGATTTAATCGAAGCAGCAAAAAAGAAAAAGATAAATATCAATTTTGATGTCTACCCTTATACGATTACCGGTTCGGTTCTTTATATTCTGCTTCCCGATTGGGTTGCCGAAGGCGGAAGGAAAATGCTTTTGAAAAGATTAAAAAACCCGAGAACAAAAGCCAAAGTAATTCGAGAGATGCAGGAGAAAAGGGATTACGAATACGATAAAATTATCGTGGCTATGTCGCCGATAGACAAAACTTTTATCGGCAGAAAGATTACGGAAATTGCAAAAAGTCAAAATGTAAGCATTGAAGAGGCGATTATCAACATGCTTACGGTTTCCGAAGGCAGGGTGATTACTTTTTTCGATACGCTCAGTCCCGATAACGTGGAAACAGCCCTTAATCATCGTTTGAGTTTTGTCGCTTCCGACGGCGCGGGTTATAATTTGCAATATTATTTCCAAAAAAGAGAATTGGTTCATCCTCGTTGTTTCGGAGCTTTTCCCAGATTTTTAGGCAAATACGTCAGAGAAAAACAAATTATGAGCTGGGAAGAAGCGATTTATAAAATAACCGGCGGACCAGCGGAAAAGTTGGGGCTGGAAGACAGGGGATTAATCAAAGAGGGTTATTGGGCCGATTTGGTTCTTTTCAATCCCAAGAAAATTATCGATAAAGCCACATTTGAAAATCCCTACCAATATGCGGGAGGAATCGATTATGTTCTTATAAACGGAAAAATAGTGATAGAGAAAGGAGTTTATAACGGCGAGCGCACGGGTAGGGTTCTAAAAAAATCATGAAACGTCATAAGCCGGATAAAGGATTAATAATTGTAATCTTTCTGCTTTTGATTTCGGGTATGGCGATTCTTTCCAGCGCTTCGCTTGAAATATCTCAGCAAAGAGAGGGTAGTTCTTATGCGTATCTCCTGCACCAACTGATTTATGGGGTAGCGATCGGACTGGTGATTTTCTTTGTTTGCCAAAAGATAAATTATAAATTTTGGAAAAAGTTTTCTCTGTTGATATTTTTCGGTTCTTTGATTTTAATGGTTCTGGTGTTTATTCCCGGATTAGGGTATCAACATTCTGGAGCGCAGAGATGGATAGGTTTTGGGCCGATATCGATTCAGCCCGCAGAATTTTTAAAATTGGGTTTTATAATTTTTCTCGCCGCCCTTTTCAGTAAGAAAGAAACAAAAGGAATAAACACTCTGATTCCGTTTTTAGCGATAATATTGCTAGTCAGCGCATTAGTGGCCAAACAATCGGATGCCGGAACACTGGGAATTATCGCGATTGTCGGCTTTGTGATTTATTTTTTAAGCGGAGCAAAACTTTATCAGTGGCTTGCGGTACTTGTCTGTTATGGTTTGGGTTTTTTCGCTTTGATTAAATTTTTTCCCTATCGCATGGAGCGATTTATGGTTTTTCTTCATCCCGATATTGCGAATCCCCAAGGTGTCGGCTATCAGATAAAACAAGCTTTATTGGGTATTGGTTCGGGTGGATTGCTCGGCGTAGGTTTGGGTAACAGCAACCAAAAATATAATTTTCTTCCCGAGCCGATGGGCGATTCCGTATTCGCGATTTTTGCCGAAGAAATGGGTTTTATTGGCAGCATAGTTCTCTTGGGCTTGTTTTTGTTTTTTGCCCTCAGGGGTTTAAGAATCGTCAAGAAAGCGCCCGATGATTTTTCCAAATTATTGGCTATCGGTATAGTTGGCTGGTTGATTATCCAAACATGCGTGAATGTTGCCGCAATTACCGGACTGATTCCATTGACCGGCATTCCTTTACCCTTTGTAAGTTACGGGGGTTCGGCTCTGATTGCGGTTTTGGCCGGCTGCGGGATTTTAGTGAATATTTCCAAATATACTAATTAATACAATAAATTTAAACAAATTTATATGAGAATTTTATTTACCGGCGGCGGAAGCGGAGGACATGTTTTTCCGATTCTCGCCATCAAAAAAGTTTTTCAGGAAAAGGGTTTTCATTTCTATTATCTTGGCCCGGACAGTTTTGCCAGAGAAAATTTTATCAACCAGGAAATTAAAACCAGATTTATTTTCGCGGGAAAACTTCGACGTTATTTCAGCTTGGAAGTACCTCTGGATTTATTGAAAACTTTTATCGGCATTCTTCAGTCGTTTTGGTATTTGTTTTTGATTATGCCCGATGTTGTTTTTTCCAAGGGCGGGTACGGCAGTTTCCCGGTTGTTTTTATTGCCCGAATTTATCGTATACCGGTTATTCTTCATGAATCGGACAGCGCTCCGGGATTGGCAAACCGGGTTTTGGCCAGATTTGCGCAAAAAATTATTTTATCTTTTCCTGGAAGCGAAGCCTCTTTCCCGAAGCACAAAGAAAAACTGGTTCTAATCGGCAATCCTATCAGAGACGAATTGACTCAAGGCAGTAAGGATAAAGGCAAAGAAATTTTCAGAATCGTTTCTGAAAAGCCGATAATTTTGGTCCTTGGCGGTTCTCAGGGCGCGCAAAAAATCAACGAGATTATTCTTTATACCTTACCTCGGCTTTTGGAACTGGTCGAGTTAATCCACGTGGCTGGCGATAAAAATGCCAAAGAAGTGGTTGACGAATCCTTAAAGATACTCAAAGCTCACGATAATTTAAAACGATACTATCATTTGGTTCCATTTTTAAATGCGGAAGAATTAAAGCATGCTTATGCTGTGGCTGATTTGATTATCAATCGCGCGGGATCCGGAAGTATTTTTGAAATCGCGGCTTGCGGAAAGGCCAGTATTTTGATTCCTTTGCCCAACGCCGCATCCGACCATCAGAGGAAAAATGCCCATGATTTTGCCCAAGCCGGCGGAGCGGTGGTTTTGGGACAGGAAAATCTGACTCCCAATATATTTTTGGAACAAATTTCCAAACTTTTGGGCACGCCTAATCTGCTTAAAGAAATGGGCGAAAAAGCAAAATCATTTTATAAACCCGATATCGCCCCGAGGATAAGAGACGAAATTATCGGCATGGTCAAACATAAACAATATGACTAAAAGTAATAAAATCAGGGTAAGGTTTGCGCCGTCGCCGACCGGCGTGCTGCATATTGGTTCAGCCAGAACCACCTTGTTCAATTACCTTTTTGCCAAAAAGCATAAAGGTGATTTTATTTTGAGAATCGAGGACACGGATAAAGAGCGTTCGAAAAAAGAATTCGAAAAAGACATTCTGGAAAACATAAAATGGCTGGGTCTGGAATGGGACGAACTTTATTATCAGAGCAAGCGCACAAAAATCTACGAAAAATACCTAAAAAAATTATTGGATTCCGGCAAGGCATATAAAAAAGAAATCATCTGGTTTAGGAATCCGAATAAAAAAGTAATCTTCGATGATTTAATCAGGGGTAAGGTAGAGGTTGACTCCGCGATTTTGGGTGATTTTTCTTTGGCAAAAGATTTAAAAACTCCTTTATACAATTTTGCCGCAGTAGTTGATGATTATGAAATGAAAATCAGCCACGTCATCAGGGGAGAAGACCATATTTCCAATACTCCGAAACAAATCTTAATTTATGAGGCTTTGGGTTGGCAATCGCCACAATTCGCGCATTTACCCTTGATTTTGGGCCCGGATAGGTCAAAATTAAGCAAAAGACACGGTGCGGTTTCGGTTTCCGAATACAGAAACCAGGGATATTTGGCAGAAGCTTTGGTCAATTTTATGGCTCTGCTTGGCTGGAATCCGGGAAATGATAAAGAGATATTTTCTTTGGAAGAATTAATCAAGGAATTTTCTTTGGAAAAAATCCAGAAAGGCGGAGCAGTGTTCAACATCGATAAACTCGATTGGTTTAACGGTCATTATCTTCGAGAGAAATCTTCCGATGAAATAACTTCGCTTGCAATTCCGTATTTAATTGAAGCGGGGTTAATCAAGCCGATTTTCAGGTCCAAGCAATATCCGCCCGCTTATGGTGGTTATGTATTGGAGCAGGAATATGTTATAAATAAAACCAAAGAAAAAATTTCCGCAGATAAATTGAAAAAAATCATCTGCTTGGAACAGGAAAGAATGAGGAGACTTTCCGAAGTAGGGGAGATGACCGAATTTTTCTTCACAGAACCGAAATATAAGCCGGATTTATTGAAATGGAAAACAATGGGTAAAAAAGAAATTAGCGAATCTTTAGACAAGTCCTATTCAATATTGTGCGACGTTAAAGATGAGGACTTCAAAGCCGATAAATTAAAAGAAATATTGATGTCCGAGGCGGATAAATTCGGCTCCGGAGACAGAGGAAGACTTCTTTGGCCATTGAGAGCGGCTTTGAGCGGCAGAGACAAATCTCCGGGCCCATTCGAAATCGCCGAGATTTTAGGAAAAGAGGAGTCGTTGAAAAGAATAAAAAAAGCAAAAAATCTATTATGAAAAAAATATTTGCTTTTTCTATAATTCTGTTTATGGTTTGCGGTTTATTATTACCGGTTATCGGCCGGGCGGTTTCGATTGATGCCTTAAAAGAACAAATCCAGCAGAAAGAAAGCGAAATCAAAAAACTCGAAGAGCAGGCCGCTGCCTACAGAAAAGAATTGGAAAGTGCCCAATCCCAGAAAAACACTCTTAAGAACCAGCTTTCCCTGATTGAAAGCAGAATCGGCAAGCTTAAAAACGATATTTATATCACTACCGCCAAAATAGATAACGCTTCTTTGAAAATCGAAGAAATAGGTCTGGACATCGATGAAAAACAAAATGAAATCGATAAAAGAAAAGATAGTTTGGTAAATATGTTGCAGATTCTTTCCGAATACGACCAGGAGTCATTGATGGAATTGGTATTGATGCAGGCGAGTCTGTCCGATTTTCTCAACCAGGTCCATTATCTGGAAACAATTCAACAAAACGTCCAAACGGATTTAACCGAGTTTATGGATTTGAAAAATCAACTGCAAGAGCAGAAGACAGCGGTGGAAAAACAGAGAAGCGAACTTTATTCTTTGAATAATCAATTACTTGGCCAGAAGCAAGTCGTTGACCAGGAAAAACAAGAGAAAAATTATCTTTTGACGCAAACCAAAGGCCAGGAAAAACAGTATCAATCTCTTTTGGACGATACGCTGAAAAAGCAGGCGGAAATCCAGCAACAGATCTATGAATTGGAAGACAAATTGAAGCTGGCCTATGACCCAAACTCACTTCCAGCATCGCGTTCTGGAGTGTTAATTTGGCCCCTGGGAGGCGTTTTGACCCAAGGATATGGTTATACCGCCTATAGCAAGAAATTGTATGCTGGCGGCTTCCATAATGGCATAGATATATCTTCAAGCTACGGAGAGCCAATTAGAGCTGCTTTAGGAGGCACAATATTGGCTATGGGTAATTGTGGCAAGTATGCTTATGGCAGATGGATAGCGGTTAAGCACGAAAACGCCCTGACTACGCTTTACGGTCATTTGTCCGCTTACGGCGCTTATAAGGTAGGGGATGCGGTTAAATCTGGAGACATTATCGGTTACGAAGGCAGTACCGGGTATTCGACCGGTCCGCATTTGCATTTCGGAGTTTACGTGTCCGAAACATTCAGAGTGGAATCGATGTGGTACGGATTATTACCTATTGGCGCGCATTTGGACCCGATGAAATATTTATAAGCATAAATGTAGGGGAGAGTATTGACTTGGCTATTTTTAGCCAAATATAATAATAGATATGAGGCCGCACAATCGTAGTTAAGCGACATCATAAGCCAGCGTGAAGTCGATTAACTGGGCAAGATCGTGCAACGCAATGGTATTGTAAAATCCGGTCAGTCCCCTACTAATTTTGTAAATTTTATTGTTCAAGTATTTTATCTATTTTATTTATGGAATTATCCAACAAACCAATAATCAAACACATTACTGACTTCCTCGAATATTTGGAAATCGAGAGGGGAGCTGCTTCAAAAACCCAGGAAAACTATGCCCGGTACCTCAATAAATTCCTTAAATGGCTAAAGATGACCAAAAACGAGGGTTTAATGCCCCATGAACTGACTCCGGACCATATTTGGCAATACAGAATTTTCCTGGCGCGTTCTCCTATATCCGAAACCAGTAAAAAGACTCTGAAGAAAAAAACCCAGAATTTTTATTTAATCGCTTTGAGAAATCTATTAACTTTTTTCGCTGATAGAGACATTCAGGCATTGCCCGTGGATAAAATAAAATTGGCAAAAAGGGATAAAAGTGAACAAACAATTAAGTTTTTAACACTGGATCAAGTCGAGAAACTCTTGCTCACGCCTGATATGTCGCACAATATTGGGATGCGGGACCGGGCTATTTTGGAAGTCCTCTTCTCTACCGGTTTGCGCATAGCCGAATTAGTGGCGTTGAATAGAGACCAAATTAAGATAAAACCGGAAACCAAAGACTTGGAATTAAGTATTACCGGTAAAGGTGGTCATACCAGAACCGTATATTTTTCCGAGAGAACCGTAAGATGGCTGAAAAAATATTTGGATGAAAGAAAAGATGACGATAAGGCGTTATTTATAAATTACAAGAAGAGAAAAACCGAAGACCAATCCCCTATTCGGCTGACTGTCCGTTCAATCGAAAGAATGGTGGAAAAATATTCGAAATTGGCCGGTTTGCCGATTAGAGTTACTCCGCATGTTTTACGCCACACTATGGCAACCGATTTATTGAATCAGGGAGCAGATTTAAGAACTGTCCAGGAAATCCTTGGCCACCAGAGCGTTGCCACGACCCAAATCTATACCCACGTCACCAATAAACGCCTCCGCGATATGCATCGTCAGTTTCACAGCGGGAAGAAATTGAAAGAATAACCCTTGCAAAATTTTTATATATTTGCTAAGATAGGTTTAGCTTAAATAAGGAGGAAAAAATGACAATTAAAGAATTGAAAATTGGAAGTTTCTTCGTAATTATTGATCGTCCAGCCGTTAAGAATCTTTTATTTAAAAAAATCAGCGAGGATGGAGTGAGTTCAATGACAAACCAAGTGACTTCTTATCTTGGGCTTTTGTTGGGGCGCCTCGGAACACCCATGGAATTCGATACTCCGGTATTGGAAATCAAATTCGACCCAAGGATTCTCAAGGAAAATCTTTAATCGTCAACACGCGGGATGAGGCGAATGCCTCGTCCCTTTTTTATTCTTGACTTTTTGGATTCTTACTGGTAAATTGAAAATAGCATCATTTCAAAAAAGGAGGGTAAAATGAAAAACTGGAAAAAGAAATTACCCCTTATAATCATCATTTTAATCGTAATCTTGTACCTTTTCTGTGTCATTTTTGTGTGGCACTTCATCTGTCCTCCGGGGGATGTCTTTCAGCGGGCCGAGATGGTCAACATCTCCCCCGCTTTTTTATCCTTTAATCCCCTATTTTGCTATTGACAATAATTATTCGATGTGCTAATTTAAAGAAAAATCAAAAAGGAGGAAAAAATGAAAAACTGGAAAGATAAATTGTTCTTCCTCATAATCATCTTTTTAATTATAATCTTGTACTTTTTCTTCTTCGTTGAATAAGGAGGTTTGAGATGAGGATATTGTGTATAGCTAGAGACATAGAATTCGAGGGCAAAAAACTTGCCGAGGTGACTATCGAAAAAACAGAAGAGGGAGAAATTATTCTCACTTTTCGAGCTAAATTAAATCCGGACAGCGTCACTTTTGGCAATAACGAAGCCAAGTTTACTTACAGAAAGAAAAAAGAACAAGCTCCGCAAACGGAGCAAGCGAAAACATAGGGGAAGTTCCAATTGGTTCTTCCTCTTTTTTTACTTGCCCCGCACCAATTTTGCCAATATATTGTCTCGCGAAGCACCGTGAAAAATCTCGCAAAATTTGGTGCTGGGGTTGACAGGATTTATTATATTTGCTAATATAAGAATATCTCAAAAAAGGAGGTAGACTTTGAAAAAAACAAAAAATATAAAGTTAAGGACCTATGCTTATAAGGTTGTTCTGAAAAAATGGTATTTCGATCAGCTTATCAGTCGCTGCATATCCACCAAAATTTCCCGTTTTATTCTCGCAAAAAATCCCAGTGAAGCGAGAAAAATGATCAGGAAAGCAGCAAAGAAAAAAACAAAGCCGATGGGACCTTACTGGGATTTTGTCTCTATCACAAGAATTACAAAAAAGGAACTGATCCAAAGACAACGCAAATGGTTGCGTCGAGTTGCCCGCTTAGCATCATATTGTCCGATTGGCAAACGAGTTGTTTTGTAGAAAAGCATAAGAGAGACGTATCGGAAAACCGATCGTCTCTCTTTTTTTATTCTTTGATATCCTGTATCATAAAAACATGACTGAAATCATTAAAACATCTTACTCCGCATTGGATACTTTTCGGCAGTGTCCGCTGAAGTATAAATTTCAGGTTAAAGAAAAAATAAAAGCGCCAAAAAATAAAGAGGCGGTTTTTGGCGATAAACTGCACAAATCTTTGCAGTTTTTCCATTCAAAGCAGCCGGTATCCCCTACTCTGGATGAATTGCTGAATTATTTGAAAGATATTTGGCAGTCTGATGTTTTCGGTGACGAGCAGACCGATATGATTTATTTTTCCGAAGCAATCAAGATTTTGAAAAATTATTACGAAAATTATTTGAGCATCAAAGAAAAATTGGTTGTCCTGGATACCGAAACCCGATTCGAGGTTTTATTGCAAAATCCTGATAGCAAAGACCAAAAATGTCTTTTGACCGGTATTGTCGACCGGGTGGACAAGACCAAAGACGGCATCGAGGTTATTGATTACAAAACAGCGAAAAGATTTCCTCCGCAAAACGACGTGGACAACAGCTTGCAGCTTTCTTTGTATTGTATCGGGGTCTTGAACCGCTGGCCGGAATTCACCAAATACGGGCCGGAAAACATCAAATTAACCCTTTATTTTCTCAAGCACCAGGAAACCATTTCCACCAAAAGAAGCAAAGAACAATTGGACAATGTCCAGAAACAAACCTGGGAAATGCTGAAAGAAATCGGAAAAAGCGAATTCCAGCCGATTCCTTCGGCTTTGTGCGACTGGTGCGGTTATCGCAGAATGTGTCCGATGTGGAAACATTTATATAAAGAGCAATTCAGTTTGGATGACCAGCAAGTTAAAAAAGTAATTGATGAATTTTTCGAATTAAAACAAACCAATTCCAAAAACAGCAAAAGAATCAACGAGCTGAAAGAAATTATCGAAGGATATTTAGATAAAGAAAAAATAGAAAGGGTTTTTGGGGAAATCGGATACATTACCCGCTTAATTCAAATGAAAACTGGGGGATATGACATCAAAAAACTGGAACAAATTATCAAAGTACTCCCCTTGCCGATTCAGGAACAATTACATCAGGCGAAAAAAGCGGATAAAGAATACAAAATTATCAAAGTTAGCGTAAAGAAAATAAAAAAAGAGGAAAATTCTTAGTGAATTTCCCCCTTGGCTTTTAGCGCACTCTCCTTATTTCTTTGCCGTCTTTGTCCACATCGTAGACACGACTCAATAAATAATCGAGAAAACTTTTCAAAAAATTCTTAAAAAACTTTATCACTTTTTCCTCCTTATTTGAGTCCTGGGCAGTTGCCAGCGGGTTTATACCCCGCTTTTTTTGCCTCCTCGATTGAATTAAACCATATTTTATTTTCTTCTGCAATCTGTTTCGCGCCCGGACAATCCGGTAAGTGGTACTTGTCGGAATTTTTAGAGCCGACTACCCGTCCGACATCACTTTGCTCAGTCGCTGGCGGGTAAACCTTTCCTTGATCTTTAATCTCAAGATTTTCAACCGAAGCCGGCTCTAGATTTTTTATTTGAATCGGTTCAGTTTTCGGCGCAGTTAACCTGCCGATACCAAAAGCAATCAAGGCAACAAGAATTATTACCGATATTATAAAAATATCAGGTCCATTATCTTTGACAAAGTTTTTTAATTTTGATAGCATAAAACAATATGGCGCATACGAAATCATCGGGTTCAACCCGCTTGGGACGCGATTCCCAAGCTCAATATCTGGGAATTAAATTGTATCAAGACCAGCTGGCAAAGCCTGGCAGTATTATAATTCGCCAGCGCGGGTTAAAATTTATCCCCGGCAAAAACGTTCGCCGAGGAAAAGATGATACATTATATGCAATTAAATCCGGACAAGTAAAATTCAGAACCGTAAAAAGAGTTAAATTCGACAGGAGTAAAAAATCGGCTAAGATTGTGGAAGTTCTTCCTTAGGTTTTTCTTCCATTACAATCAACTTTATCTCGGCTTCCAAACCGTGATCGAATAATATAGTTACGGGAAATTCCCCCAAATCCTTAATTGGTTGGGGAATTTTTATTTGTTTCTTTTTAATGGCAAATCCTTTATCTTTTAAAATCTTGGCGATTCTGAGTTCGTTAATCGAACCATAGAGCTTTCCGCTCTCGTCTATTTTTTCGATAATCTCGAATTCCAAACCGTCGATTTGGGCAACTGTTTCTTCGGTTTTCTTCAATTCTATCTCGGCTTGCTGCGCTTCCGATTCTTTTTGTTTCTCCAGGTCTTCAATCGCCTGTTCGGTGGCAATTATGGCAAGTTTTTTCGGCAAAAGAAAATTCCTCGCGTAGCCGTCGGCTACGTTTTTTATATCGTTTTTCTTTCCGATGTTTTCCACATCTTGTAATAAAATTACCTTCACCCCGTAGTAGATTTCCGACTACTAATATAGTTTCGTTGAAAATCTTGGTTAGTTGTTTATTGATTATAATTATTATGCCCCCGTACTTCCTTGTGTCCCGCGCTGCGGGACCAGTCGGAAACTCACTATGGGGTTCATAAGCCCTTGATTAATTCGATTGCTTTATCCAATTGCGGATCTCTGCCGTTATCAATATCCTCTTGGCTTGGTTCCAATTCGACATCCGGCTTCAATCCTTCGTCAGCTATGGAAGTGCCGTTGGGCGTAAACCATTTGGCCACGGTTATCTTCAGCGAAGAGCCGTCCTTGAAGTTTTCCATTGTCTGAACCGACCCCTTGCCAAAGGTTTTCTCACCGACTAATTTCACGCCTTTTTGGTCTCGTAAGGCTCCGGCCAAAATTTCCGATGCCGATGCCGAACCGCCATTTACGATTATCACCACGGAAAAATTCTGCAGATGCTGATAGCCGTAGCTTTTATACTCGTTCGATTTGCCATCCCTGAATTCTTCCCTCACCACAACCTCGCCTTTGGGTAAAAACCAGCTTGCTATATCATTGGCCACTTCAAGATAACCGCCGGGGTTGTTGCGCAAATCAATAATGATTTTCTCGGAATTGCTTTTCAAGACTTCGGAAACAATATCTTCGAATTTTGACGGCAGATTGCTGGTAAACTGATAAATTTTGATATAAGCAATATTGTTGTCGAGCATCTCGAGTCTTACTACTGGCACGTTAATCGTGTCTCTGGTCAGGGTAAAATCTTTGGGTTTGTCGAAGTTCTTTCTTAAAATACTCAACACCACCTGCGTTCCCTTTTTGCCCCGGATTAAACTCACCGCTTCTTCCACTTGCATGCCTTCGGTGGTTTTATCGTCGATTTTCAGAATTTTGTCCCCGGCTTTAATGCCCGCTTTTTGCGCTGGAGTTCCGTCAATCGGAGCAACAACGGTTAGAACTTTTTCCTTTAGTCCCAGCTCCATTCCTACGCCCTCGAAACTGTCGTTGCCGGAAACGCTTTTCACGAACGACTCGGCTTTTTCCGGTTTCATAAAAACCGTATAATCGTCGCCCAGGGAATCGGTCATTCCGGAAATCGCGCCATAGAGTATTTGCTGGTAATCAATCTTACCGGCATCCACGTAATTATCCTCCAATTTTCTCAACGCTTCCCAAAAAATACTGAAATCCAGTGTTTCCGGTTTACCGAGCTCTCGATTAAAAAATATCCGGTCATGAAGCGCGGGTTGCGATACGGAATTTCTTCCGAGCAAAAATCCTCCGCCAAAAACCAGGACGATTATGACTACAACAACCGGTATATAGATAAATTTTTTATTTTTCTTAAGCATTGTATTTTTTAAAATATTTTAACGCGCTGATAATATGCAAGCGGGTATATTTGTTGAAAATTATGTCCAATATTCCGCCCAATTTCTTACTGCTACGATGATAATAATGCGCCATTTGGGCATTCGGTAAATATACCACTTTATAATTATTTTGCCAAAATCTTCTGCACCAATCGGCATCCTCGAAATACATAAAAAATCTTTTGTCGAATAAACCAACCTTTTCTACGGCAGTTTGCCTTACCATCATTGCCGAACCCTGGACCCAATCTACATCTCTTATTGATTTTCTGTCCCAATCTTTAATCAGAAATTCATTGAGAAATTTTTTCCCTTTCTTGGATTTGCCGAAAAATGTGCGTCGAGCCAGAATCGCTCCCATTGTCGGATTATTGAAACAGGAAATCTGTATATTCCCGGTAAAATCCAACAACTGCGGCGCCAAAATTCCGATTTCGGAATTCTTCTCCATGAGTTTCAGCATTTCTTGAATTGCATCTTTTAATACTATAATATCGGCATTGAGAATCAAAATATAATCTCCTTTGGCTTCCCCCAAACCGACATTTACGATTTTGGAATAACCCAGATTTTTCTCGAAGGGAATAAATTTAACCTCGGGATATTTTTCTCGAACAAGTTCTTTTGTTTTTTTCCTCGACTCGCTGTCAACAATAATTATTTCGTGGCCGATATCGTTTATATTTTCATGAATGGACTTCAGACAAAGATCCAGCAATTCCGGAGTTCCGTGATGGGAGATTATAATTGATAGAATTGCCTTGGAGTTTTGGCTCATATTTGATTAAAAATGGCTTTGGATGCTTCCCTGATTTTACTGAAATTTCCCTCGGTTGGCAAAAGAACATAAATTCCGCTAATCTCGGTCTGATAAAGCAATCCTTTTTCCGAATTTTCAAAAACCATGGTAGAAATATTTTCCGTTTTGGCGCTTTTGGCAATATCGAGTAATTGCGGAATTTCCCAGGGAGTGACATCGGTTTTTATATTTTTTGACAAAACATCCAGGATGCCGCTGACTTTCAGGGGGTCACTAAGAATTCCCAATGATAGAATTTTATCCTTCAAAGCCAAAAGAATTTGCTGTTGGCGTCTGGCGCGGTCAAAATCATTTGAGGAAAATCGGGAACGGGCATAAAACAAGGCTCTTTCGCCGTTAAGCATCTGGTCTCCGGCTTCCACCACAAATGGCTGACAATTTTCTCCGTTTTTGTCGCACCACCACTGTTTATCCTCTACGAACGGCTTGTCCAGATGAATTTTTACCCCGCCCAGCAGATCAATAATATCCTTGAAAGCATCAAAATTCACCACTAACGCATATTCGATATACTGGCCGGTGACATAAGCCACGGTTTTTTTAGCGTAATCCAAGCCATTGTTGTATTTTTCCAGGCCCAAAGCATAGGCGGCATTCACCTTTTCATATTTGACTTCTCCGGGCATCTGCAGATACAAATCGCGCGGGATGGAAATTATCGCCACTTGTCCCGTGCTTTTTTTATAGCTAAGGAGCATTATGCCATCAGACAATAAACCTCCATTCGGATCGCCCTCACCCCTCATTCCCAGAATTAAAGCATTGATTCTATCCGGATCCTTTTCCGGAACATATTCCGAGGAGGGAAATTTTCCTCCGAATATTTTTTCCCAGGCAATATTACTGATGCTGATAATTCGGCTGAAAGCCCATCCGGTTTTAAAAGCATAAAAAGCAGGAATAGCCAAAACAAACAGAACCACGATTAAAATAACCAATTTAACTTTTCTTTTGGTTTGCGGTCTTTTGCTTTTGGGAATATATTTTAACGGCGGCTTAATCGAATCCAACATAATCTCCTGATTTTTTATTGCTCATTATAATTTTTCTTTTTTTGAAAGCGCTGGGCATTTGCCCGATTAATTCCTTGATTGCCTTCCATGTAAAATGTTCAAAAAACAGTACATAAAACCATGCACCGAGCTCTTTTATAACAATACTAAAAAAATCGCGAAAAAACAAGCTCGGTACCTCGTTTTTAATCTGCATCAGGCGCTGATTTTTGAAAGAGTAAAATTTTGCCAATCGGGAAATCTTCTTTCTTTCCTTGATTATTGCTATTGGTTTTCTCACCGCACTGTCCCCTGCTCCGCGCAAATGATAAGCAATTGCTTTTGGCTCGAAAAACGCTTTCCAGCCGTATAAACGCATTCGCCAAGCCAAATCAACATCTTCTTTATAACAGAAAAAATCCTCGTCAAAATATTCATTGTTGATTTTTGTATTCTCCAAAGCTTCTCTTCTGTATATTGGCGCTGCTCCGTCAACTCCGAATATTTCTCCCGCAGGGTATTGATTTCTGTCTTCCTCTCCTTGCCCGCGATTAATAAATCGTCTATTTTTTAAAGCTATTAGCCCGGTAGTGTCTAAAATTTTGTCGTGTTTGTATAGTTTTCCCTGAACTGCCCCGATTTTATCGTCTTTTTCCATTACCTCGACTGCGTATTTCACAAAATCCTTGTCTAAAACTACGTCTTGATTCAAGCAAAGCACATATTCTTCCTTGCTTTCTTTTATTCCCGAATTATGCCCAACAGCAAACCCCAGATTTTCTTTATTTTCAATAATTTTGATTTTTGATTTTTGATTTTTGATTTTTTCCAACGTTTTGTCACTTGATGCATTATCAATTACCAAAACCTCAACATCCGAATATGTCTGGCTTAATGCCGACTTTAAGCAATCTTCAATTAAACTTTCTCCGTTATAAGTAAGAATATTAATTGAGACCAATGAATTTTTCATAATTTTCAATTGGATAAATCAAGGCCAGGGCGACCATAAATAACAATAAAACCTTGTCGTTTAATAAAACCACATCGAAAAGATTATAAATCAAAATCCAAACAAAAAAGAAAGTAAAAAACAGAAAATAAATTTCTTTTCTGTTCTTCCAGGATTTCTTCAATATCTCCAAAAAGATTAATAATAATGCAATTAATCCCAATAATCCCATTTCCGAGGCCACATCCAAATAAAGATTATGAGCCGAGGCGCCTTTTTTGCCGTTGGCGATATCTTCGCCCAAAACCAGCGGGTAATTGCCGATTCCTACGCCCAAAATCGGATGTTTTAAAATTGATTGTAATGACATTTTCCAGATACCCATTCTGCTTTTAACCGATAATTCTTCCATATCGGCAATGGTTTTAGCTCGTTTGAAAGCCAATGTTCCGTCTCCCCCGCCCTGATATGATAAAGATGAAACCAGAGAAGAAACCGGAAATGCCAGGGCAAAAATAATCAGCATCACCAAAAACGGCTTGAAAACTTTCTGTTTTTTGAAAATCAACAGGAATATCGCGATTAAAAACGGAACAACCGCGCTCAACCACACTGCCCGAGAACCGGAGAAAATAACTGCCAGAAAGGATAATATAATAAATATCCAGAGCCCGCTTCGGGCTCGAAACCCGCTTAAGGGTTTTGTTATCTGACTATAAGTCAAAAATATCAATCCAATAATCGCGAATAGAGCAAAGGAATGCGAATCGGGGAAAATTGAAAACATTCTTAAAGTCGGCGGACTGTCGGCATAATAGGAAAACCAGGTATTGCTTGTTTTCACCACTTCGGATAAATTATTGCCGTAAAAAACCGAAATTACATTTCTTGCCCACCATTGCCAGAAATTATACAAGGGCGTAATCATCGTGGAAATTACCTGAACATAACCGACAATCAAAGAAATTGTTCCCGCAAAAGCCCCGGCTTTGACAATTTTAAGCCGTATTCTTTCGTCTTTTGCTACGTCGCGGATAATCGGAAATAACAAAAATATATTGATTAAAAACAATAACTTCTTAAGGCCAACAATCTGATTGGTGGCGACTACAAGAGACAAAATTCCGATGCCCAAAAATATAAAAACAAACTTGGATAAATTGGATTTAACCCGAATAATCGATGAACAGCAAAATCCTTCTTTTAAAATCTTTTTCAAATAACCTCTTTTAATAAACCAGACTAAAAACAAAATCACCAATAGAATTCGCCAATTCGCCATAGTGTCAAAATTATCGGTAATCTGTAAAGCCACAAACAGAGGAATGGATATAATGAATAAAATCAAACTATCTTCTACTTTGCTGAAAATAAAATAAAAAACCATTATCCCCGTGGCAATCAAAACAACTTCTTTCGGCAAAATTCCAAAAACCGCTAATAAAATAGCCAAAATTTCAATGCCCAAAACAATATAAAACGATGCCTTATTTTGCATAATTCAATAATTTATTTAGCGTTTCTTCCGCGGTTTTGCGCCAGGAAAATTTTTGGGATTGCTTTAATCCTTCTTCAATTAGCCAATTTCTTGTTTTCTCGTTGCTTAATATTTTGGAAATCGCGTGCACAATTTCATCTATATTTCTCGGGTCTTCGACATACACAGCCGCATCGCCGACTGTTTCCGGCAAAGAAGCCATTTTTGTGGTGATTACCGGCGTTGCGCAAGCCATCGCCTCAAGCGGCGGTAAACCAAATCCCTCATAAGACGAAAGCCAAATAAATAAATCAGCGCCATTATACAAATTAACCAAATCCTTGTCACTGACGTAATCGATATAAAGAATTGCTTCCCGACCAATCTCCTGATTGGCTTTTTTGATTAGATTATCGATATCGATAAAGGGATAGGTATAATTCGGTCCGCTAATCAGAAATTGGTATTCGGGCAATCGCGCAACAATTTTCTTGAACGCCTCGATTGTTTCGGGAATAAATCTGCGCTGGAAAATCGCGCCCGCATAAAAGATAAATTTGTTTTTAATCCCATATTCCGCGCCTTCCAAGGAATGATACGGCGTAAACTCCTCGTCAGCTGCCAGAGGAATAACAAAAATCTTTTCCAGATTGATTTTATAATATTTCAAAATCTCGTTTTTCGTAAATTCGGAACAGGCAAAAATCACGTCTGCTTTTTTGGCGCTTTTTTTCGAAATCTTTCTCAACAAAATCCTGTTAATCGAAGAATACCATTCCGGATGCGCTTCGTAAGAAACATCGTGAATTGCCACCGCAGTTCTAATATTTCGCGGTAATTTAATCGGCAAAACATAAGACGGAGAAAAGAAAATATCTATCCCGTCTTTTTTTATTGTTCTGGGTAATAAAATATGCTCAAACCAAAAATTACTATTAGTTTGCAGGATTTTCTTTTGGAAGTTTTTACTCTCCGGAATATCATCTGGAATTTGATTTTTAAAATACAAAATAAATTCGGCATTTTCTTTTGCCCAATACTTCAATAAATTCATCAAGTATCGACCGGTTCCCGTTCTTTTTGTTTCCAAATTATGACAATCGATTCCTATCTTCATATTTCCCGAATTTTCCCTTAAAGAAATCATCTATCCCCCTCATAATCGCCCCTGCCCAAACCTTTCTTTTGGGGAAAATCAACAGCTTAATTACCTGCTTTAAATAGACCAAAAAACTAATCTTATAAGCCAAGATTTTAACCAAAATAGGGGCATTCTTTTTGGCTAACAATAGCCCGTTCCTGGTATGGTAATAGATGTAGGAAAATGACGCTATTTTTGACCCCTGGGACACTTTATGACTTATCCTGGCCTCTGACACCACCAGGCATAAAAACCCCGCTTTTCGGGCTTTTAAACACCAATCCACGTCCTCGCAATAGAGGAAGTATTTTTCGGCCATTAACCCGATTTTTTCCACTACTTTTCGCTTAATTAAGAGACAAGCACCAGTTATATAATCAACAAATTTTGAATTTTGAATTTTGAATTTTGAATTTGTAATGTGAATCCCCCGCGTATAAAGCCAATTTACTTTCCCTCCGGCAAAGTTAATCTTGTCGGTTCCGTGCTCGTATATTAATGGGCCGAGTATACCCGCATTTTCATTTTTCTCCCCCGCTGCAACTAATTTCTTCAAAAAATCCGGCTGGTCAATAATCGTATCGTTATTCAAAAGTAAAATATAGTCAGCGCCTTTTTCCATTGCCTGTTTTATTCCGATATTATTCCCTCCGGCAAATCCGCGATTGTCTTTGTTGTTATCGATAACAATTGTTTCGAAATTATCATAATCCAGGTTTTTTAAAGAATTCAAACATTCTTCGGTGTCTTTCCGGTTTCCGAAATGTAAAATAATTATAAAAACTTTTGGAGACATTAATATATTTTTTTGACTTCGACTCCCAAATAATAATATTTTAATATTTCTTCGAATGTTTTTCCCTGGTTGGCGAGCTCCCTTGCTCCGACCGCGCTCATTCCGACTCCGTGACTGGCTAAAACAGCCGCTTGGGTATGTTCGGTTCCTGTCGGATCTTTAACTCCGCCCCGTAAATAATTGTAATCGGCATTGCAAAAAACTCCTGCCCAGATTTTACACGCATCCTTGGTAATTCCGCCGGAATCGGAAGAATAAACTCCGCGAACCGTCTTGTTGTTGTAAATAATCACCGTTCCTTTTGTATCTTCTACGGCTTTTGCCACGTTTGGCGCCCGTTTTTCGAAACCATAACCTTTGTAAATCTGGTCATTGGACCAATTGCGGATATAAAACGGTTCGCCGGGATATTTGCCGCCGTTTTCTATGTGAAAAATCGCATAACTTCTGGCGGCAACAATCAGTGCTTTCAGATATTCTGCAGGCTGACTGTCCAATGCCTCTGCCAGACCTTTTAAATAATTTTCCAAACCCAATTCGTTGATTATCCAAATCTTTTTGGAAACAGCGGAATATTTTATTTCTATGTTTCCCTGAAAAAGATTATCATTTAAATCCAGATTCCAGGTAGGACGGTCGGCATAAGAAAGAAGCTCAAAAACGGTATTATCGGTTTTGGGAACAAATCTGAAACCGGTTTGGGTATCAAGCTTTGTTTCAAAAATTTCATCTTTGTTTTTAAGGGCAAAAAATTCGTTATTTTTATAAATTTCGTAAGGACCATTGGCTTTAATTCTGAAAATTTCATCCGCTTCCGAAGAATAAATGCCGACTTTGATTATCGGTTCCTGAATTTGCGGAAGTGTCTCCGTTGTGTTTTCCTGGTCCAAATTCTTTAAATCATTGACAGCGGAAATTGCCGTACCTAAAGCATACTGATTGATTTCCTGAACTGTTAATTTTACCACATTGGTCCATTTAAATCCGAGCTTGAGAAAAACATCTGCAGTTTTTATCCAGTGTTTCTTCTCGTTTTTTATCAAATATATTTCCGGACTCGAACCCTTAACCAGTGTCCCGTCTTTCAAAAGAACCGGATTTCCCAAAGGATGACTCAATAGTTCTTCGTCGCTTACCTTAATTACGTCCTTCCATTTATAGCCCTGGTTATTGAAAAGAAAAACCGAAGCGATATGCCTCCTTGTACTGTTTTCTATTAAATAGATTTCCGGGCCAGAACCTTTGATTAAACTCTTATCCGGATAAACAACCGGTGTTGATAAAGGATAAACAGCCAAATCCCTGTCTGCCAAAGAAATGACGCTGTTCCATTTGTATTTTTTTAAATTAAAAAGCTGCTGGGATAAAATAGGTCGGCGCTTATTGCTTTCCATCAAGTAAACCATATCTCGGGTGTTTGACTTCACCAGGATGCCGTCGCCGAGCTTATTCAACGAAATATTTAAAAAAGCATCGAGCTGATTTTTATTCAGAGCAATAACCATATAACTGGAAGTATCCGAAGCGAATTGCTGCAATTGGCCATTTTTTATGGTATAGGTTTTGGAATCGCCTTTGGTATTAAACAAATAATTTTTGTAATTCACCAATATTTGATTGGCATCCTGACGTACTCTTTTCAAATCAACTATGCCCGGATCCGGATTACTGGCTTCGATTTCTTTATGACCCACAACTACTGGACCAGCATAACTCGATGATAAACTTCCGTTGGTAATATCACAGGTTTTTCCGTTTTTTGGCGCGCTCCAAATCTCGGAAAAATGGTTCATATCAATCGGATTCAGAGAATTGGTATAAGAAATCCAGGCTACTAATCTGGCCAAACTTTTATACATCACTTCCGGAAGCTGAGTATTTTCGTAATTACCCATCAAAAGAATGCCCATTGTTCCGACGTTAAAATTATCGCATTTTTTATCATAATATGTGTGCGCACCCCTGGTTCCGTTTCCGCCGTAACGTCCCTCGTAAATGTTGCCCCAATAATCGATAATATAATGATAGCCGATATCTCCCCATCCTTTGGTGATGGTGTGATAACGATAAATTCCCTGAATAAGTTCTATTGGGTCACGCTCTTTGTTGTTGCAGCCCGGCACTCCCGCGCTGCAACCCATATCGTGAATGATGATTCTTTCGATATTGGAATAATCCGGCGCAGTTGTCAGGTCTTCTTTGCTTGCTTCAGGATACCAGGTCATCAACTTCTTCAAGCTTTCGTCGTTTTCCCAAACCGAACGCGGTAAAATCTTAGGGATTTCGCTATTTTGATAGACCAAATCTTTTGACCAGGTGTCGGCGAGAAAAGCAGCCCAACTAAGCGACGACCAGTTTAAAAATATCAGTAATATTACTGATATTGTCAGGATTTTCTTCATATTTAAATTTTATCAAACTAACTCTTAATTAGCAAATCGGAAATTTAAAACCCAACCCTAAAAGAGTTGGGCTTAAATATCGATTTTGATAAATCCTACTGTGAAAATTTATTCTCGTCCTCTCCACTTGGTTCTTCTGTTGTCGGTTCCTCTGTCGGTTCTTCGGTGGATTCTTCGGTGGATTCTTCTGTTTTTGGTTCTTCCGGCTTCTCGGCTTCGCTTCCTTTCTTACCTTTCTTTCTCCCAGTTAAAGCAACCGCAATGATAATCACAATTACTATAGCGCCAATAATATACCACATAATGTTTTTGAAAAATTAATTATTAACTTTTTAATGATAACATATTTTTAATTGTCAACCAAGTCAATCCGCCTACGCCCGTTAAAACTCTTTTAGTTCTCCGCGGCTCAAGAATTAATCTCCATACCCATTCTAAGCCAATCTTCTGAACAATCTTCGGAGCGCGTCTGACGCGGCCGGAAATAAAATCAAATGCTCCGCCCACGCCGATTGCCAATTTTACGCTCGGCATTTTTTTCAAATTTTCATAAATAAATTTTTCCTGTTTCGGACTGCCCAAACCAACCAATAAAATTTCCGGCTTTAATTGATTTATTTTTCCGATAACTTCGTTTAAATCCTGATATCCGTGTTCAAAACCAACAACGCTGTCTCCTAGTTTCTCCGCGGTCTTTTTGACAGTATCGTCTTTCCCGCCAAGAAGGAAAATTCTGCCTTTTAATTTCTGAATCAATTCAATTCCGTTAATCGGTTCTTTGATTCCCTTTCCCAATAATTTCGCCATTAAATATATTCCCCTACTCTCGCACAAACAAAAATCCGCGCTATTCAAAATATTTCTGAACTCTTCGTCTTTCTGCGCCCTGATCACAAATTCCGAATAAGGTAAAACCACAAAGCCGCTTATTTTTTCCACCGCCTCATCCATACTCAAGTTATCAAACTTTATTCCAAATAACTCCAATTTTTCCATATTTTATTTCTTCTAGCGAAGATTTATTTTACACTGAGACAACTCCGGAAGCCAAAAGCATGGTTTTTGCCGAAGGCAAAATTTCGGCTGAGAATTAGCGCAGCCGCACGCTGGAGCGGCTGACGCGTGTCGACATGACAAATAAATCCGAGCATCATCTTCCTAATTCTATCGATTCCAAAACCGCATATACCGGGCCGGTGCGTTTGAGGTTGGATTGCATCAATTCGATACTTTCCACCAGAATTGTGATATTCAACAATTCCTCGACTTTCGGCATTTCCCGTATTTTCTTGGCAACTTCGTATTTGAATCTGGCCAAAGTAATGTGCGGCCTAAAGGCCTTATATTGATATCCCGTCCTTTGTTGAATAACGTTATTCAAATCGCCTTGTAAATCTGCCAATTTCTGACTTTTTTCTCCTTCTGCCCAAAACATTCTCGGCGTGGCGTTGGGAGGTCCGACAATAATTCTTTCCAATTTTAGGGAAAATGGTTCTTGTTGTTTCGCCACTTGTTTCATTGTCTGACAAATCTCGTACATTTCATCATCATTCACATATCCTAAAAAAACCAGAGTAATATGCAGATTCGGTTTGATTACCCAATTGACAGAATGCGGTTCCAAATCAGTCCATTTTGCTTGGAATCCAATCAATCTTTCCTTCACGTTTTCCGGCAAATTTATGGCAATAAACAATCGTCGTTTAGTCATATGGTTTTATTATAGCACCTCAAAATGGTAAAATAGAAATGATATGTATATCCTTAATGTCATTCCCTTAATCAAAATCCCCTATCCCAATCCGCAAATATTGAGTTATTTTGGCGAGGAAAAGATTAAAATCGGCGGGATGGTTAAAATACCGATAAGAAAGAAAAAAATAAACGCCATTGTTGTTGATTGTAAAAACCTGGAAAAGGAAAAAATCCGTTTGAAAAAATTCGCCGATTTCCAAATCAAGCCGATTGAAAAAATAATCTCCCAAGAACCAATCTTAACCGATAAACAAATCAAACTCTTATTCTGGATAAGTGATTATTATTTCGCTCCGATCGGACTGGTGGCAAGAATTTTTCTTTCAAAGAAATTGCCTCTTTATATTAAAAATTCTTTAATCCTTACGCCAAAAAATAAAGGTATAATTTTTTCTCCTTTTAAAAATCTCAAATCCATCATTATTGAAGACGAATCCAGTGATTTATATCGCTCCTGGGGCAGAAGACCCTATTATAATGCCAAAGATATCGCAATCCAATTAGCTAAAATCTATAAAGCAAAATTAATATTGAAATCTCTACCACTTCACCAGAACAAAATCCCGAATTCCAAACTTGTCGACATGAGAGAAGAAATTAAGAACGGAAATTTCTCGATTATCAGCCGCAAATTGCAGGAAGATCTTACCAAGTATAACAAGTCCATTCTCTATATTGCCCGGCGCGGAACTGCCACTTTTATTCTTTGCCGCGAATGTGGCTATGTATCCATGTGTCCAGATTGCGATGTGCCGATGATTTATCACGAAGACAAGCCCTCGAGACGTCTTGTTTGCCATCATTGCGGAAAAGACGATATCGCGCCGGTGTTGTGTCCAAAATGCAAAAGCATTAAAATAAAATATTTCGGAGCCGGCACGCAAAAAGTGGGATCGGAGATTAAAAAATTGTTTCCAGATAAGGAAATTTTCCGACTCGACAGCGATGTCGCGGAAAAACCATTCCAGCAAGAAAAAATAATCAAGGAATTCAATCAAAATAAAAGCGCAATTTTAATCGGTTCGCAAATGCTTTTGAATAAAGGATTGAAAGCCGATTTGGTTGCCGTAATCTCTATTGAAACCATCTTGAATCTGCCTGATTACAAAAGCTCGGAAAGAGTATTCCAAACCATAAACCAGCTGCAAAAAATGGCAAAAAAGGATTTTCTGATTCAAACCTATAAGCCCGATAATTTTGCCATCAAAACTGTTCTTGCCAATGACTTTAAAAAGTTTTATGATGAGGAGATTAAAATCAGAAAAGCTTTCAATTATCCCCCATTCTCACAGATTATCAAATTAAGCTTCGAGCATAAAGATCCAATAACAGCCAAAAATCAAGCTAAAATTTTAATGGAAAAACTGAAAACCCAAATAAAGAATTTGAAAACAAGCGATATTGAATTGTTCGGACCAGTGCCGGCTTTTATCTCAAGAATCGCCGGGAAATATCGTTGGAATATAATCTTAAAAAGTAAAACAAAAAATTTAGAAACCAGAAATAGGTTACTAATCATTGTTCCATCAATCTGGTCAATCGAAGTTGATCCTGAGAGTTTATTATGACCCTACAAATCCAAAAAGGTAAAGATAATCCGATTTTGAGACAAAAATCAACCCCGGTTAAAAATATAACCGAGGAGATTTTGAATTTGATAAAAGATATGACGGAAACAATGCTGAAAATTGACGGTGTGGGATTGGCATCGCCTCAAATCGGCAAAAATATCCAGCTTTTTGTGATTAATCCGAAATTATCCAAAAAATATATCTTTATCAATCCGGAAATCAGCAAAATGTCGAAAAGAACAGAATTAATGGAAGAAGGATGTTTAAGTATGCCCGGTGTTTACAAAAAAATCCCCCGCGCCAAATCATTAAGAATAAAAGCTATTGATGAAACCGGCAAAGAATTTAAGCTCAAAGCCAAAGATTTATCGGCGCGCGTAATTCAACATGAAATAGACCACCTCAACGGAATTCTTATCATCGATAAGAATTCCTAAATTTCTAAATCCTAATTTCTAATTTCTAAATAAATCCCAATGACCAAAATCCAAAACATAAAAACCATACTCATAGGGACGCCGGAGTTTGCGGAAAGAATATTCCGCAATTTTCAGCCCTGGGCTGACCAGCCTCGGGCTGGTTATCAATTTGAAATCGTAGCCGTCGTGACTGCTGAAGACAAACCAAAGGGCAGGAAGCAAATTTTAACTCCGCCGCCACTGAAAAAATGGGCAATAGAAAACAATCTCCTGATTTTGCAACCTGATAAAATCAGGAAACCGGAATGGGTAGAAAAAATCAAAGCATTAACTCCTGATTTAATAATTTTATGTGCCTATGGCCAGATTATTCCCCAAGAAATTTTAGATATTCCCAAATACAAAGCCCTGAATATTCATCCCTCTTTATTGCCGAAATATCGCGGTGCCTCGCCGATTCAGTCCGTAATTTTATGCGGAGAAACGGAAACCGGAGTTTGTTTGATGATTATGGACGCGGAAATGGACCATGGACCAATATTGCGAATCTCTAAATTCCAAATCCTAAATCCTAAAATTTCCTATACGGAACTATCGAAAGAATTGTCGGATTTGGGCGCGGAATTATTGATTAAAACTTTACCTGATTATATTGAGGGAAAAATCAAGCCGCAGGAGCAAGACCATGCGCAAGCGACTATTTGTAAATTGATTAAAAAAGAACATGGGAAAATCGACTGGAATAAATCAGCCGAAGAGATCGAGAGGCAAATCCGGGCTTTTTCCGAATGGCCGGAATCCTACACGAGTTTTAATGAAAAAATTCTAAAAATAATGGAAGCAAACCCCTCGACTTCGCTCGGGGCAAGTAAAAAAATCGGCGAGGTATTTCTCACCGACCAAAAAGAATTAGCCGTCCAAACCGGTAACGGAATCATGATTTTAAAAACGATTCAACCCGAAGGCAAAAAACCAATGTCAGCAAAAGATTTCTTAAATGGGCACAAAGATTTTATTGGAGCAATTTTGAAATAAAAATATCTTGTTTAACTATACAGTGCGGCCGCACGGTAGAGTTAAACGTTTTAAACTAGTTTTCTTCGATTTCTATTAAATTCCAATGATCCCCTTTTACTTTTTTGATCTTTAATTCTGCGGATTCGGCAAGAGTGGTTTTGGAAAGCAGTTTGAAATTATAGATTAAATTTTCCGGAGTGATTTCTTCATTGTGCCCACGCCCGCCATCGCAAGCATGAGCATGCTCAGGCGTTGCGGGCGGGTCCGAAATCGAACCGAGCTCTATTTCGATTTTTGAAACTTTTTTAAAACCGTTCTTCTGCGCATATTCGAGAACGGTTTTTAATATCTCGTTTGCCAAATACCAATCGTGCATATCAATGAACCGAACACGTCACGCATGGGTCATATGCCCGGATTAACATTTTAATCTTGTCCGCCCGCTCCTCACGCTTTAAATTTTGAAATCCTTCAATATGTTCGAATTCCTCCAAATCCACTTCCAGATTGGCCAAATTTTGGGCAGTGGGTGTAATAATATTCAAATCCTCAATAATTCCTTCTTTCGCCTTAACGCTGTAAAACAAAGTGCCTCTCGGCGCTTCAATTGCGCCAATCCCCTCGCCTGTTCTGGTTGTAATTTTCGGCTCGGAAATTTTAATCTCTCCGGTAAACAATAATTCCAATAATTTTATACTTTCCTCGAAGCAATGCACCAACTCGATTGCCTGAGCCAAAATATTGTAAAAAGGATTATAAAGCGGAAATTTTATACCCGATTTCTCCAGTAATTTCTTGGCTTCGGGATTCAGTTTTTCGGAATTATTGTGCAAGCGCGCCAAAGCACCGACCATATAGGTTTTTGCTGCGAATTTGGTTCTTTTCGCCACTTTGTCCGGTCCTTGAAATTCTTTGACCAAGGAAAGAAATTCCTCGGGCTTCATTATTAATCTATCAACTTTAACCAACCCGTCATATACGGCATATTCGTCATGGTTGGTCAAAGAAACAAAACTGGTTTGGCGAGAAAAACTGGGATATTTCAGATTGAGAAACAAATCCCCCAATTTGATTGTCAATTCCAAATTATTTCTCAAATCATTCAATAATTCTTTTAATTTATCCGAGTCCGGTGCTTTTCTCAAACCGCCAAGCGCAGGAGTCAAGGGATGAACCGAACGGCCGCCAATAATCTCAACCAATTTATTGCCGATATCCCTGATTTTTATCGCATCGTGAGTACTTTCCGGATAAGCATTAATCAATTGTAAATCGGTTTTATAACCGAAAAAGTCGGCCAAAGAAAAGAAAAACAGATGGAGTGCGTGGCTGTTAATCAATTGTCCAAACATCATCAGTTTTCTCAAAATTATCGAGGTCTCGTCCAAATTTAAATCATAAGCATTTTCCAATGCCTTGTAGCCGGTCAAATTATGCACCACCGGGCAAATTCCGCAAATTCTACTGGCGATTTCCGGTAATTCCTCGTCTGTTCTGCCACGCAAAATTCCTTCGAACAACCTTGCACCTTCCTCGATTTTAACTCTGGCACCTTTAACATCGCCCCTGATAATGTCGGCGGTAAAACTCGCATGCCCCTCGATTTTCGCAATGTGGTCGATTCTAATTTTCATTTTTTTATACTGTTTTTAATAATCTCGTTTTTTTCTCCGAATCTTTCCATAATCATTTCGATTTCTTTGTCGTGTAAATGAGCTTTGTATTTCAGGGCTTTTTTCATCGCCTCCAAGTTGATTCCTTTTCTCGAACCGCGGCAGCCATCGCATAAAAAATTATTTGCCGGACAGGGTGCGCCGCAGCCAGCCAGACTGATTGCTCCCAAACACGGCTTACCCAACAATAAAAGGCAATTTTTATTTCTTCTTACGCACTCGTCGCAAACCGGATTTTGCGGAATTGATGGAATTTTTCCGGTTTCCAATAGTTTGTTTATCAATCGAAAAAATTCCTCCTTGTTTATCGGACAACCTGGAATTTCCAAATCCACTTTCACCAGTTCTTTTACGGATTTGATGTTCGGGTTATCGATACCGCGAATATTCGGATAAACATATCTGATTAATCGATTTTTATCACCGCGGTAATCCTTGATTTCTTGCGGACCACCAACACAGGCGCAAGCACCCAAAGCAATCAGGATTTTCGATTTATTCCTCACGATTTTTAACCGCCTGTACTGCTCTTTGGTAATCGCCGTTCCTTCGACAATGGCAATATCGTATTTTTTTACATCGGGTAATTCCTCGGCTAATCTGAAATCTCCAATATCCACTTTGGTCAAAAATTCCAAAAATCTTTCTCCCAAATCGAAAATAGCAACCTGACATCCCTCGCAGCAGGTTAAAGACAATATTGCGATAATCGGTTTTTTATTCATTAAAATAATTATAACATAAATAAAAAAAGACCTCGCAATTCATTTTTGCGAGGCCGACTGCGCATTAAATAGCTCGATTGCCTCTTTTGTTTTGTTGTGAAGCACTAATACCTGTTCTTCTGTCAGGATTTGTCGTCCGAGGCCTACATGGAAACTAATCCAGTTGTTTACTTGAACTCTGTCTAAAAACCCTTTCTTTATTCTAATTTCTCTATCTTCTAAACTGAATTTGTCATTCTGCCAAATTAAAGCCTCATAATCAACCATTAAATCATCTTCTGTCGCTTCCTTGATCATGCCCCAAGAACTTTTGCACTCATCTCGGGAAATTAAATCTGGCATAGGACTAGTCAAAACAGTAAAATTATGAAAAAGAAAAAGGTTTTTACCCTGAACCGAAATCAGTTTTGTTAAATCGTTTCCAGTCCAATAGGCTCCTACAACTTCTTCGACAAAAGGATCTTTTATCTCGTTGTTTTTAGCAATCAAACAATACCAAGCATAAGAAACCAATTTCTTTAATGCTTCAACTGTTCTTTCCTGTTCTTCTCCGGTCTTGATGAATTTTGCCAATAATTCGTTAATCCGGAACATCCTTGCTTTTCGGCAATCATAGCTGTAAAGAGCAGCAAGTTTTAATCCTTCTAAGCTCATTTTCCCTCCTTTATAAATTTAAAGATTTCTTCGGCTTCTTGAGCCGAAATTTTTTTGATTATAAAACCATTGCTGATTATGGCATAATCTCCGACCTTAATGTCTTTTGTCAATTCAATATCCACTTCTTCTTTTCTGCCATCAAAATCAGCAATGGCTTTGTTATTTTTAATCTCTAAAATTTTTGCCGGAATATTCAAACACATAATTATACGTGTCTATCGGCCAAACTGCTTGCCGCAAATGCCTCTGGTTTGATTCTTACAAAAAATCCGCTACCCTTAATCATTCCGACGATTTCTTTAATCATTTCTCGGGTCGGGCCTTTTTGTCCGATGTCAACGTGAATTTCCAGTTCATTGGTAAAAATAATTTCTTGGCTCGACGCATAACGGGATTCTTTTTCCAAGGACTTAAATACTTCACTGATCGGTTGGCCCATGTCGATTTTAACGTGATGAAACTCCAATTCTGTTTCCAATAATGCGCCGGCTAAAGCCAAAGAAATTACCGCTTCCTCATAAATCCTGGTTCTTAAATCCGTTTTCCGCTCTTCGTAAATTCTCGACCAAAAATATCTTCCACCTTTCCCTATTCTGTGTACGGCTACCACGCAAACAAATTCTATTCCTTTTTCTCTCACCTCCGAATCGGTCCCGATGACGATCTTATATTTTGCTTCGGGTATTTCTTTTTTGTAATTAATCAATTCTTCGATAACCTGAATCAAATTCAGCACCCCTTTACTGGGGCTATGAAAAACCCCTCCCTTGATTAGGTTTTTTATTTCATCCAAACTCATATATAACACTTTATCCTCCTTTTAAAGTTTTGTAAAGCTTATTGATTTTGTTCGGTCGGTTGTTGCTCTATGGGAACCTGTTCCGGCTGTTCTGGTGGACCCAGTTCCGGTGAGCCCAAGGCCGGAAGACCGGCTTTCAAATTAGCCAAAATTTGTTTTATCTGCTCATTGTCCGGATTCAACTGTAAGATTCTATCAAATTGGTCAATGGCTGACTCCTTGTCTCCTTCTCTATCGTACAATAATCCCAGAAAATAACGGGCATTGGAATAATTATCATCCAACACAATGGCCCTGATAAACGCACCTTTGGCTTTAGTATATTGCTCGGCCCGATAATATAGAACGCCCAATTCAAAAGCTACACCAGCGTCTTTTGGAACAAGTTGTATTTCAATTTCCATCTTGGCAATAGCTTCTTTTAATTTTCCTTGACTTTCGAAAATGCGGGCACTTTCGAAATGAGCGGGCGCATAATCCGCTTTAACCGCGATTGCTTGATCGTATTTCGCCAGAGCTTGATTCAGATAGCTGTTTATCTGGTCTTGTGTTGCCTTGTCTTTCTTCCCCTGACTCGCTAAAAGCGTTGCTCTGGCAACAAGAACTCTTCCCCATTCCGTGTATGTGTACGGATTTGATGGTTCGAGTTTTATTGCTTCTTCAAAAGACGATTCTGCCCAATCATCTGCTCCATTGATAAATCCGATTACCTGCCGATATACCTCTCCTCTCGACAGCCAATTGGCAACATTTTTCGGAGATAAGGTGGTAGCACGGACCGCGGAATTGATGGCGTTAATCGCATCTACCTGGATAAGACTTGCGCGTTGCTGTTGATTGATATTCGTCAATTTAGAATCCCGGCTTAATTTAAGAATGAATAATTGGGAAAGAACCTGATAGTTTTTATCTTCGTAGGGGTTAATCACTGTAGATTTGATTATTTTATTGATGCCATTGTCCAAATCTCCTTTCACCTGAACCAGATCCAAACCATTCTTATAAGCCGCTTCGGAAACATATCTTGTCCCCGCGACATAAATCAGACCCACCATTAGGACGATGATGATGACAAAAGAAAAACTGGTTATCAGAAGAATGGTCGGAGATTTTCTTAAATTGAAAATCTTTTCCTTGAACACGGAACTTTCGGCCAAATAAATGCTGAATAATAACCAAAAAATGAATAATGAGACTAAACTTTGCGGATAGAGAAAAAACCCGACAGTTAGTCCTAGCCAGCCGGCAAATAATCCGATTTCCAAAAACTGTTTCAGAATATTGTCCCCCTCGCCTACTGTTTTTACCAAATTTCGGACAACTTGAAATATAAAGATTGCCAATATAACCAGAAACGCCAACAGACCAACCACTCCCAAATCAGAAGCGATGGAAAAAATTTCTCCGGGAGGATTGGAAAATCTTACATTCCAAAAAGCTGTTTGATTTATCGGTTGAGGCTTGTATTTACTGTATTCGATGACGAAACTTTCCGGCCCGGCTCCCAGTATCGGTCTTTCTTTTATGACATTCTTGATTACATCGAAACCACCACGATAGGTTAATCCCACTTCTACTGGTAAATTCGGCCTGAACGGCAGAATTGGCCTAAAGAACACAAAAATCAAAGCAATCGCCAAAATAGCAATCGGCCAAGCCAACCAGCTTACGTTTTCTTCAAGTTTAACGATTCTCATTAAACCGAATACCAGAATTATCGCCAACCCAACGATCAAAACCAGCCATAAAACCCAAAAATTCAGACTAATCAGAATTACCAAATTAATTAACCCCAGGATTACCAGAAATATCTTTATATTCGCTTTTTTAATCACGAATAAAAGCGCGGTAACCAACGTTAAAATCGTTGCGGAAAAAATCCCGAAGTTATTTACCGTCCCCACGGTATTGAAAGAAACCGCCCTGGTAAAACTCCACGGGAAAATAAATCCGCCCCATATCTGAAGCAAGCCGATTATTGTGGTTATTGCGGAAGAAATCAGAAAAACAAACAGTAAACCGAATGTATCTTTCAATCCCTTAAAATTATTGATGATTAAAATATACAATGCCAGAAAACATAGAATATTCACCAGACTACCGCTCAGATGCGTTGGCCAACCCACCAAACTTCCATAAGTTCTCAAAGAAAAAATGGTTGCCAAAACGTAGACAACCAAGAAAATACCCAAGAAAATATTAAGAATATTGCTTTTCCATTGAACTTCTCCTTGGTTCAGAATCTTTATCAACCAAAGGATGAAAGTGACCACCACCAAGAGAACCAATAACGCCTGTTTATTGATTTCGATGGCATTAATCGTTAACGGCAAAAACCAAAGAGGAAGCAAAAATACCAAAATATAAATAAGTCTTTGGATGGTCTTTTCCAAAGTTATACTGCCCTTGGCAAATGCCAATCTAGAAAAAAGAGTTTTTATGCTAGCCATAAATTTATTAAATTTTTTATTAATTATTAATTATTATGTTATAATAATAACATAAATTATTATATATGCAAAAAAAATATTACACAATCAAGCAAGCGGCAAAAATTCTGGGAGTTACTCCGCTGACTTTAAGAAATTGGGATAAAAACGGAAAACTCAAAGCTTATCGTCATCCCATCAACAACTATCGTGCCTACAAACCAGACCAGCTGGAATTATTTTTGAGAAAAATGGCAATCAGCCGCGAAAAAAAGAAAAAAAGAAAACTAGATATCTATTATATTTGATTATAAAAATCCCCGCAAGTCCTTGCGGGGATTTTTAGTCAATAAATAAATTTTGAATTACCAATAAACTTTTTTGAATCTTATCATCTTTACCGTAAACAGAAATTTCATTTTGAAATAGGATTTTATCACCCATCTGTAAACTCTGTTTCCTTTATTGCTGTTGAGAATTTCCAAAAGCTTTTCTTCTCTGACACGGCAATAAAGAAAGAAAGCAACAATACCACTAATCAACATCAAAAATATCAATGACATCGAACCCACGCCGGTTTTTACAGAAGTGGCTGCTCCCAAAACCTGTCCTGGTCTATAAATAATTACCGAGGTCTGGTCGGAAACCTGAGAAATATTGTCAGCGGTTGCATAAGCGGTATTGACCATAGTAATGGTGCCCGCACCAAAATTGCCTTCGGAAGCAAGTCTGGCATGAAATCTGATACTCTTTGTCTGTCCCGCATTCAAAGCTCCCAATGATAATCCGCTACCGGTAATATCTCCGCTCCAGGTAACTCCGTCAATGGTTATGGTTCCGCCAATCAATGAAATATTGTTGGGCAAAGTATCCCAAACTCTGACATTGGTCAGGTTTGCATCACCGACATTGGTAAGTTGAATCGAAAATTCCACCTCTTCACTGGGACTGGCCAAAAATGACTCAAGCCAGTCGGTTTGTCCTCTGCTGACATTGTGGCCGAATTTATTAAGCGCAAGTCCGTAATTTTGGCTTCCCCCTCCGCTGGTATTCACAATAAGTTGGGCAGAGTCACTGATTTGACCGCAAGTCGCGTCAGCCCAAGCATAAGCATAATTGGTTAAAGTGGTTGAACCGGAACCGATGTCCGAGGATAATTTCGTTCTGAATTTTACTTCTCTGAAAGCGCCGACGTAAAGATCCCCGAGAGTAATTCCGTCGGAAGAAGTTATTCCGTCACCGCGATAAGCGCCGTCAACAGTAGTAGTTCCGGAAACATAATTCCAATTTGCCGGCAACTGGTCTCTAAGCTTGGAATTATTTGCCGGCTCGTTGCCAACCGAGGTTATTCTGATTAAAACCTCGACTTCATCACCCGGTTTGGCGGAAAGAGTGTCTGTCCAATAAGCCGAACCTTGAGTGATATTACGAATCTGTTTGTTGATTTGAAGCGAAGGAGAGCAACCGCTGTCTTTTTTTACATTTACAGCAGCTGTATCGAAAACCGTGGCAATTCCATTGGCACTGGTATAACCATAATTAGTCAAAGTGGTAACGCCGATATTGAACAGCGTATCTCCACTTGCCGTGGCTCTGAATTTAACGGTTTTTGTTTGTTGAGGATTCAGGTCTCCGATATAAATTCCGCCAAGGACTATCCCATCGCCATGATAAACACCATCAACCGTAGTGCTGCCGGAGACATAATTTAAGCGGTTGGGCAAACTATCCCAAACTTTTACATTGGAAGCAAGAGTATTTCCCGTAGAGTTGATTGCCAAAGAAAATTCAACTTCATCTCCTGGACGAATCTCAATCGAATCGGAAAAACTGCCGCCACCGGTAATGTTTCTTACTGTTTTGACTATATTTAAAGCCGTATTGGCGCTTACGAAAGTGGAAACGTAATTACTGTATTGAAGAGTTGTCTCGTTGCTGTCAGTTGAAGCTCTATTCTTGATTTCCGTACTGCCTCCGGGAATCGAGGTGCTGATTCGGGCACGAATAACAATCTGGCCCGATTGTCCGGGGTTAAACGTTCCGATATTCCAGGTGTCCGTGCCGGAGCTCGGCACAGGAGTGGCGCTGAGAAAAGTAAGATAAGTTTGATTAAGATTGACGAACTGGTCCGTGATTACCACATTGGAAGCAGAACCCTGACCAGTATTCTGATAATTTAATGTATAGACGATTTCGTCGCCACCCGAGGCGGAAGTTTTATCAACCGACTTGGTAATGGCAAGAACCGGAACCTTGGGTAAGTCTTTGGTTACAACCACCATTGCCGACCCAAGAACTTTATTGTTGATATTAATCCAGGTATGAACAATGTTCAATAATGTTTCCTGACCAATCGTAAAATGATTTTCATCGGCGACATTAACCTCAAAAGTGACTGTCTTAGATTGACCGGTAACTATAGTGCCGATATTGATTCCGCTGTCAATGATTCCATCGGCAACAGATACGCCATCAACTTTAGTGGAACCAGGAACAAAAATCAATTTAGAAGGCAAAGTATCGTTGACCATGACATTTGTGGCATCGACATTACCAGTAGAGCGGACAATAATAGAAAATTCCACGCGTTGAGAAGGCTTGGCTGGCGTGCTTTTTGCCAAAGAAGTGCTGTCAATAAGATTTCTTCCCAATTTATCAATTGCCAAGAATGCATTTCCACTTACATAAGTGGAGACATAATTACTGTACTGTAAAGATGTTTCGTTGCTTTGAATACTGCCCCTATTCTTGATTTCCGTACTGCCTCCGGGAATCGAGGTGCTGATTCGGGCACGAATAACAATCTGGCCCGATTGTCCGGGGTTAAACGTTCCGATATTCCAGGTGTCCGTGCCGGAGCTCGGCACAGGAGTGGCGCTGAGAAAAGTAAGATAAGTTTGATTAAGATTGACGAACTGGTCCGTGATTACCACATTGGAAGCAGAACCCTGACCAGTATTCTGATAATTTAATGTATAGACGATTTCGTCGCCCGGAGAAGCATAGGTTTTGTTAACCGACTTGGTGATTGTCAGAGTCGCGTTGCCGGTTCTCGTCACAAAGAAATTGGCGCAATTACTGTACTGTAAAGATGTTTCGTTGCTTTGAATACTGCCCCTGTTCTTGATTTCGGTAGTGCCAACAGGAACAGAAGCGCCTACCTTGGCGCGAATACTTATCTGGCCCGATTGTCCGGGATTAAGCGTTCCGATATTCCAGGTGTCCGTGCCGGAGCTCGGACTGGGCAATGCGCTAACAAAAGTAAGATACTGTTGATTGACATAGTTAAAGGTATCTCTGACGATTACTCCCGTAGCAGCTGCATTTCCGATATTGGTATAGTTTAAAGTATAAACAACTTCGTCGCCAGGAGAGACGCTGCTTTTGTCCACACTCTTGGAGATTAAAAGATTGGGGGTTCCTGTTTCTTTTTTGTAGCCGTAAATTCTTACGGCATAAATTGCCAAACTTGAACCCGTACCTTCAATTGCCAAATCGCCATTAGCCGGAAAGTTCAAGGTACGGTTAGTTACATTGATATAAGTAGTAATGGCATTAAAACCATCCGCGCATTCGGTTTCCGCGGGAATCGCACTGTCACCATAATCCGGGACATTTTCTTTGTCGGTATAGGTTACCGGAGGAATATTGGCGAGACTTAAATTTTCACCGCTGTAAACAGTCATTGTTTCGTCGGTTTGAGGCGGGACATCCGGTCTATGACTGTATACGAGTTGCATATCGATTTTATAATCTCCAGCCGGAGCATTAAAATTAATAAAAGCATCTCGGTCATCTGTCCCATTCCAAATTAAAGCCACTTTATAAGCAGGAACACACTGGTCGCCGAAGAATTCGTCAGCCTGAAAAATGCTATTGGAAGCATAAATCCAACCAGTATCATACCACTCGCCAGCAGCTTTTACGCTGGACAAGGGAATAAAAATAGATAACAAAACACTGACCGTCGTTAAAATTGCCACCGACTTGTCAGTGAATTGATTTTTCGAAACAAAAGTTGAGTTTTTCATAGATTTTTATAAATTTATTAATTTTTATTAACTTTCCTTATTGTATCACAATACTTAATTATTGTCAATACTAACGGCTTTTACGGCCAGTCTTTTCCAGTCGGTATTAATCGGCCAACAACTGAGAAGATAAAGAATCGCTTGCGTGTTCTGATCTTCGATTTTTAAATCTTTCGGAAATTGAATGTTTTTCTCGGTTACCAAATAAACATATTTCTTTTCCGGAGAAAAAATCAAGATTTCGTCGTTCGGTTCCAGTTTATTCAATAAGCTGAAAATCGAGCCGTAATTTCCCTTGTACCAGGGATAAGCCGAACTGTGTCCCAAAATAATCATTGTCCCCCTTTCTCCGGGAAAAGACGATTCCGGCCAAAAAATCACACCCTTTTCCAAAGCATTTTGCATTGCCGACTCGCCGGTATTTTCCGGCCAAACAATCGGCGCATCTACGCCTAATTTGGAAATAATTATTCTTTGAGGAATCTGATAAGATTTATTTTTTTCGCATACTTCACAGGGTTTCTCTTCTTCTACGGCCAGATTGTTACTTTTAATCGGTTCGGGGCCCAAAATTTGATATTTTATTTGGGCATAAATAAAACGACCATTAAAAATAAAAAGGCTGATCCCGAAAACAATCAAAAATAAAAAAAGGAAGATCAAGCCCTCCTTTATATATGAGTGTATCATAGTGGTTTAGATTATGTCAATACCCCGGTTCAAAAATGCTTGACCGTTGAAAGCGGCAATTCCGGCAATCAAAATAATGATGATTAAGGCGGTAAAAATCAATTTCGGGTATTGCACCCTGATATTGATGAAAATTGTTAATAACAAAACCAAGCTCAATAAACCGGCAACAATAAAGTAAATCTCCCTGACTATCGGCTCCGAATTTTGGGCAACAACCTCCAAAACTGTCGGCGATGTCGCTCCGCTAATCGAAGGAGAAACAGCTTCTTCTTCCGGCGTTGAAATCGCCATTTGAGAAGGCGTAGCTTCGGCCCGAGGCTGTTCCACTACCTTCTTTGAGGCGGTCTTTCCAAACATTTGGACGGCCAGCACCGTATTTCTTCCGTTTATTTTCCCCTCGATTACCGCGATACCGATTTCTTGATAATTTTTATTCAAAATATTGGCTCTGTGAGATGGTGAATTCATCCAAGCCTGATGAAGAAACTGGCTATCGGTAAAATCTTTTGCCAGGTTTTCTCCGGCAGCAACGTAATTATAACCAACCCTATCAAACCAATACCAAGGAGTTATGCCAACGGGGCTGGTGTGAGCAAAGTAACCGTTATTTATCATGTCTTGAGCTTTTTCTTGCGCCGCTTCGACCAATTTGTCATTTACCTTCAAAGGCGCAAGTCCCTTGACTGCTCTTTCTTTGTTCGCCAAAGTAGTCAATTCCGAGCTTGTAACCACGGCAAATTCAGTGGTTCTGGGAAAATAAACAAGCCAAGAAAATATCAAAATTTTGATGACCAACAAAATTATGGCCAAAACGAATAAATTCTTTGACCTTAAAATAAATGGCTGATAATCATTGGATTTACTGGGAAAAAACGCTTTTTCAGTTTTTGCTATAATCTGTTTCATATTACTCAAGGCATATATTATACAAAATAAAAATACCTTTGTCAACATAAAACCCCGCGGATGCGGGGTTTTATCTCGCTCTTTATCTCTTTGACCATTGCGGAGCTCGACGGGCTTTTTTCAAACCGAATTTTTTCCTTTCCACTTTTCGTGAATCACGAGTGAGAAATCCCGATTTTTTCAATTTCTTTCTGAAATTAATATCAAAAAGCACCAAAGCACGGGAAATTCCGTGCCGAATGGCTTCTGCTTGGGCGCTTGAGCCGCCGCCTTTTACTTTTATTGTGCCGTTAAATCTGTTTATTGATCTTAATCTTAAAAATGGGCTCTCGATCACTTTTTGCAAAATCAGGGTAGGAAAATATTCCTTGTAAGGTTTGTTATTAATCACTAAATTTCCTTCTGCCACCGACTGATCGGGACTGGCGGTAAAAATTCTCACCCTGGCAATGGCTGTTTTTCTCCTGCCGACAGCCTCAAAATAACCCTTTACCATTTCTATTTGGGGTTCGGCTTCCTCGTCTATAACTTCTTTTTTAACTTCTTCTTTAATCGCCTTTTTCGGCTTTTTGCTTTTCGATTTCTCCGGCATATAATTTAAGGTTTTTTATCATTTTATCTCTTAATTTATTTTTGGGAAGCATTCTGTAAACCGCTTTTTTGAATACTTCATTGGGATTTTTTTTGAATAAGTCCTTGAATTTAACCGAGGTAATTCCGCCAAGATAACCCGAATGACGGATGTATTCCTTATCCTCGAATTTATTGCCGCTCAAAATAATTTTTCCGATATTAAAAACAATTATCCTATTATTACTCAATTTATAAGGCAGAAAATCCGGTTCATCCTTGCCGCGTAAAATCACGGCTACTTCGGTTGCCAAACGACCGAGAATCTTGTTTGAGGCGTCAATTGTATAGGTTTTGTTTTTCATTTTATCAATTCGATTATCGCCATTTTGGCGGCGTCATTCTTGCGAGGATTAATCTTGATAATCCGCGAATAGCCGCCGGTTCTACTTTTGTAGCGTGGACCAATTTCTTTCAGCAATTTATTGACTATCTTTGGCGAAAAATCCATCAATAAAAATCTGCGATTGACTAAATTGTCTTCTCTGGCCCGAGAAATGACTTTTTCCAAAAATGGTCTTAATTTCTTCGCTTTGGCTTCGGTAGTCACAATCTTTTCTTTAAAAATCACGGCTGAAATCAAAGAACGCAAAAGAGCTTTGCGCTGGTCTTTGTTCTTGGTTAATTTTCTCCTCTTTTTCTGATGTCTCATTTTTTGGATTTCTTCTTGATTTGTTTTTTGACTTTAGATTTTCGCGCCGGTTTCTTTTCTTCTATTTCGGCCGGTGCTTCCTTCGGACCGCCAAATACCTGAAAATGATCAACTAATATATCGGCTGCCTTATTGAATGACTCCTCCGGACTCAGACTTCCATCCGTCTCAATATCAAGTTTTAAACGATTAAAATCGGTTCTGTCTCCTACCCGCATATTTTCCACCTCATAACTTATCTTTTTAATCGGGGTGAAAACACCATCGATTGCAATAGCTCCGATTTCCAGTTTTTCTTTCTTTCTTTGTTCTACGGGAACATAACCCAATCCACTCTGGATTTCAATTTCCATTTCTAATTTTCCCTTTTTATCGGTCAAGGTGGCAATGTGCGCGTCTTTGTTAATTATTTCAATTTCTGCGCTCAATTTGATGTCCTTGGCTTTCACTTCTTTTTCGCCAACAACTTTCAAGCTAAATTTCAAGGGTAATGCTTCCGGAGCATTAACCTTAAATCTTATCTGTTTCAAATTCAAAATCATATGAATAACGTCCTCCAAAACGTGAGGAATGGTAGAAAATTCGTGGCTTACTCCCCTTATCTTAACCGCAGTAATAGCTGCTCCCGGCAAAGAAGATAAAAGCACTCGCCTGAAAGCGTTACCCAGCGTCAATCCATAGCCCGGATAACACCCGTCGATTTCAAAAATTGCCCGATTTTCCCCTTTTTTAATAATTTTCGCTTTTTGAGGTAATGAAATTTTATGGTCCATAAATTTATTAAAAGTTAATTATTAATTATCATCTGCTATAATATTCCACAATCATCTGTAAATCAACGCCGGTATCAACATCTTCTTTTGAAGGCAAATTTACCACCGCACCTTGCAATTCTTTCTTGTCCAATAAAAGCCAGTTCGGCGGATTGTATTTTTTTAATCTTGTTTCCAAATCCTTGAATAACGGTTTGTTCAAGCTCGATTTTTTTATCGTAATCCTGTCTCCCTTTTTGACGTGTATGGATGGTATATCAACTCTGCGATTGTTCAATAAAATATGTCCGTGACCAACCATTTGGCGCGCCTTCGGTTTCGAGTCGGCCCATCCCAAACGAAAAATCACGTTATCCATTCTTGTTTCCAGCTTGGACAAAAGAATTTCCGTAGATGCACCTTTGGATTTTGACGCCTCTTTGAAATATTTCCTCAGTTGTTTTTCATTCGTTCCGTAAATTCTTTTCAATTTTTGTTTTTCGGCCAATTGCGTACCGTATTCGGTCAAGGCCCGTCTCCTTTTTTTGCCGTGAGCGCCGGGCGCATAAGGTTTTTTTACCATTGCGCATTTCGGAGTATAACAGCGCGCCCCCTTCAAAAAGAGTTTCTGTCCCGCCCGTCTGCATTTTTTACACATTGGGTCTCTCATAAAATTTATACTCTTCGCGGTTTACGCGGCCGGCAACCGTTATGCGGAATAGGAGTAATATCTTTTATCAATAAAATTTCCAAACCATTGGCAACCAAAGCTCTTACTGCCGCTTCCCTGCCCGAGCCCACGCCTTTAACGAATACATTCACCTCCTTAATCATCAATCTTTGGGTTTTATTCATTAAAGAATCAATCACCTTTGTGGCGGCAAAGGGAGTGGCTTTTTTGGGCCCTTTGAAGCCGACTGCTCCGGCACTCTCCGAGGCCACCACTTCGCCATTTAAATCCGTAACCGTGACAATTGTATTATTATAACTCGACTGAATATAAACATTGGCCACATCCAATTTTTTGGCCTTGATCTCTTTTTTCTTTTTGCTGACCGCCTCTCTGACCTCGCCTTCTTTCAAAATTTCTTCGGTTGTTTCTTTGATGACTTTTTTCTTTCCCATGATTTTTACGTCTTCTCTAATTTTCTTTTACCGCTACCCATTGTTTTTCGAACATTACCTCTTACGGTTCGAGTATTAGTTTTTGTTTGCTGACCCCTGACCGGCAAACCCTTAATATGACGAATCCCCCGATAACATCCGATTTCTTTCAAACGCTTGATATTCATCATTTTTTCCCGCCTGAGGTCTCCTTCGATTTTAAATTTTCCGCCTTCAATGGCTTGTCTCAATTTATTAATCTGTTCTTCGGAAAGTTTTTCGGTTCTAATATCCAGACTGATGCCCGTATCATCCAAAATCTTTCTGCTCAAAGATATGCCCACGCCGTAAATATAGGTTAAAGCAATTTCTATTCTCTTTTTATCGGGAATATTAATCCCGGCGATTCTGACCATAAATAAATTTATCCCTGACGTTGTTTGTGTTTTGGGTTCGAACAAATAACATAAATCCGACCTTTGCGTCGAACTATCTTGCATTTGCTGCAAATTCTTTTCACCGACGTTCTAACCTTCATAATATTTATTTTTCTCGATAGGTAATTCTCCCTTTTGTGTTGTCGTATGGGCTCAACTCCACGGTAACCCTGTCTCCGGGCAAAATCTTGATAAAATTAATCCTCATTTTGCCGGAAATATGCGTCAATACCTCGGAACCGTCATCCAGTTTTACCTTAAAATTGGCATTCGGTAGGCCCTCGATTACTACGCCATTGACTCTGATTGCCTCTTTTTTCATGTGTTTTGAAGTATATATTAAAGATATATAAGACGTCAAGTTTTTTTAATCCGTTTTGATGACTATTTTGATTTTATTCTCATTTTTGGGAATTGATTTGACCCAAAACGGCCAGAAAATAACCTTAGCGGTATCGATTTCCGAAAGAGAGGAAAGATATTTCCTTACATCTATTTCATTCTTGCCCATCAGGTCGTGTTTTAATTTGTCTTCATCTATTTGCCAGGCTGTCTTTGCCTCAACCTGAGTCGTAAAATCTGCCGTGCCTTTGGTCGAATCGGCTTTTGTGTTTGCGTAACCGAGTTTTATGGTTGAAGCGATTAAAAATTTATCCTGGGAAATTTTATCTTTAATCAGTTCTTTCACCAAGGATAAAACATCATTTTCCTTAAAAGCCAGACCCCAGGCCTTAACTTTTACGGTTATGGTAAATTCTTTTCCCGGATCATCCGGCTCCAACGTAGAATCCGTACTCACAACCTCCAAAACCTGACTATTGTCCAGCATCTTCAAGTCAGTAGGAATTTTTTTATTGAATTCGTCTTTTACTTTATTTTTAAGATCCAGAGAAACTATCTGCGTGGCTCCGTCAATATCCGATTTTGTCGCCACCTTCATCTTGCCTTTTGCTCCACCCTTCATTGCTTCGGTCGACTGACCGTAAAACGCGGTATATTTCGGGGTTCCCTCAAAACCGGGAATACTGAATTTGGATGGACCGATATTATACGCTTCGCCCGCCTCATCGGCTTCCACTATCACTTCTTTGCTGCTGGCAATAATTTTGCCTTCATCAATTGTGGCACCGGGAATAATCACGTTCTCCGTCAATCTGAAAATTTTGCCGCTCTCCGAAATAAATCTGGTCGTCTTCACCAAGGTTTGTTCACTTGAGCTGTATTGATTATAAACCATAATTGTGCCTTTGGCTTTTTCTTCGACATCCTTTTCTCCGGTAGTCGGGAATTTTCGGGAATCTTCGGTCTCGATTTGAAAAACCTGGGCAGGAATTTTGTCGTTTTTCAAATCGACCGTATCGATATTTTTATCGGCAACGATTTCTGCCTCAAAACGGATGTCTTCTTTTTTCGGACTAATGATAATTTGCGCTTTGGGCAGGAAAAAATACAAAACAAATCCTCCGCCGACAAAAACCAAAATAATTAAAAGAGTGATTAATTTTTTGGCTGTAAAAAAGCGAAAAGTCGTTTTTTCTTTTTTTGGTTCCGGCCGGTAAAAAACCACTTCTTCTTTTTTCTTTTGTTCTTCTTTCTTTTTTCTGAATAATCCTTCGAATTGCTCTTCTTTCTCGCCCAAATCCCTGAATTCTTCGCCAAAATCGTCGGGCTCAACTTTTTTTTCTTCGACTTTTTCCGGCTCGGGAATAAAAACCGGCTCCTCAAAACTTGGCTTAGCCCGACTCGTGGTTTGCTTTACCACAATATCGGAAATTACTTTTTTCCTCGGACTTAATCTTTTTTCGAACTCGACCTGTCTTTTCTCTTCAACTGAATCCGGTATCCTGTCCAGAACTATCAGATTTACCTGCGAGGCCAGCTTTTTAATTAGGCTGTCAGCCGTAATTATAGCCACGTCTTTACCCGAAGAAATCGCCTCCTCTTTCAGAATTTTCAGATTGATAATACTCCTTAATGCCTGCAGTCCGGACGGAATAATCAAAGTAATCCGCTTGTCACGGCTTCTTTTTATTCTATCGATTATCGAAAATAATTCTTCGTTTGATTCCAAGTAAAAATTTTCCATGGTCAATCCTGTATCAACCTTACTGCTCTTTTTAAAATCGCGGAAAATTCGTCTGTTTCCAAAGATTCCAAAACAAGAGCAGCTAAAGCCAACGAAGGAATTTCCTCAAATTTTGTCTTATTTTTTATTTTAAAAACTTCGCTTAAAGAAATATAATTTGCCTTAAGGCTTGTTCTTTTTTTCAATATTTCCTTGATGACCGGCAAGTTACTTCCGCCGCCGCAAAGAAAAATATTTGCGGGCAGAATTCTGTATTTTTTCAAAAGTTCATCCAAAACAACTCTGACTCCCCCGCCCCAGGAAAAAAGATTTGAGCCCATCAATTTTTCTATTCTTTTCTTCGCCTCTTCGCTTATTTCCTGCTTACTGTATTTGATTTTAATTGCCTCCGCTTCGTCCATGCCCAAATTCAAAAATTCGGCAATGGTTCTGGTGAATAAATGACCTCCCAAGTGAAAATTTCTTACCTCAATCAATTCTCCTCCTTTTCTTATCAGGGTAACTTCGGTGATTTTCCCGCCCACATCGATAATCAAAGTATCTTCTTTTGCGGAACGGTCCAATTCCAGGCAACGAAACAAGGCATAGGAAGGAGAATTAATGCCAATTAATTTGAGTTCCAGGTGCGCGGCCAGTTTTATCAAATCTTCCAATAATTTAATCGAGGTGTAATTATTAAAAATACTGATGCAAATATTTTCTCCCTGAAAACCCAAGGGATTGATAAAGTGGCTGTTGTCGACTTTCATATCAACAATGTGCGCGCTCACCAATCTTATCTCGGTCTCGGGGGTTCCTGTTTCAAAAGAAAATTCTTTTCTGATTTTTTCGAATGCTTTCCACTGGGCTTTCTGAACAAGATATTTTAATTCGGTTAAATCGATTTTTTCTTTCGGGCTTTCTCTTTTACAACAAAAAGTGGTGCTTGACCCCTTTAAGATATCCCCTCCTATCCCCAAAAAAATTTCTTTGGCCTTGATCCCGGCTTTTTTTTCCGCCCTCTTTATCGCCTTCTGACAGTTTAAACAAAGTTTATCAAAATCATCGACAAAATTTTCTCTTGCCCAAGCCAATAAAACTCCCCTTTTCTCTTCTCTGTCGACTTTCAACAACAAAGCTTTCACGAATTGGCTGCCAATATCCAAAACTATAAGATTTTTATCTTTAAAATCTTTCTTAAAAAATCTCATCATTTAAATTATACAACAATTATATTTTAAACTAAAGTAAATTCGTTTACAAATGTTGATAATTACCAAATCCCCGCCCTATTGACAAAACGTCCTTTCTATGATAGGCTTAAAGTAGGATAAAAACTTTGAATTTCAAATCCAAAAAGGAGGAAAAAATGAAAAATTTCAAAGTTTTATTGGTTCTTTTCATTGGATTATTTTCTCTGATTTCTTTGGGCATGGCCCGAGAGAACGAACCCCCGCGGATTCTTTCCGTGGAGGGCGAGGTTTTCCTTAAAGAAAACCAGGCAGTCGAGAAAGGCCTTATTCTTGAAGAAGGCGACATACTCTTCACCAAGAACGGCAGAGTGGACTTTTGCATCAATGAAAACGTTTTGAGGATGACGGAGAATTCCCGAGTTTTTATCTCCAAATTGGGAGAAAAACCGGTCATCTCGCTCCAAGAAGGCAAACTGGAAATCGATGTGGAAAATACCATCGAAATCTGGGCTGCCAACAAAATGTTTTCTCCGAGCAAGGGTCAATGGGAAATCAGGTCTGCGCAAGCAGAAATGATTTCTTTAGCCGCCCAAGTTCAAGAACAAGAAGTGACGGAACAGCAGGCGGAATCCGAAACCGCCAAAGAAGAAAAAGGAGAAGAGTACCGTAGACCCTTTCCAGGTCTCGGATTCTTCAACTGGGGTTTTGGACCCTATTGGTGGTATAACTACTACTGGTACTGGTATCGGCCGATCTATTTCTGGAGTAGCTGGTATTCTTACTACCCTTGGTTCTATGGGTATAATTACGATTATTACTATTCCAACTATTCCAATCGTGGCTATCGCAATTACTACGATAGTCGTACCAGAAGCATTAGCCGCAGACAGCTCCAAGACCCAAACCGAAGACAGGCCGCAACCAATTTAGTCAGCAACACCAGAAGTAGAATTTCTTCCGCCACCAATTCAAAGACAACATTGAAGGCTTATCCTTCACGCATGTCCCGAAACACTTCTTTCAACAAATCTATTCCCAGAATCTCCCCATCTAATCGTTCAATTAATCGCTCGCTTTCTCCAAATACTTCCCGAATTTCCAGATCCTCTAATTCTTCTCGTTCATCCGTTCTTTCCCGTCCCTCCACTCTCTCTCGTTCCTCGAATTCCCTCCGTTCTTATGCACCAACCCGAACATTTTCCGCTCAACCGAGAACATTTTCCGCGCCTTCCAGATCCTCTGTTTCCACATCATTTCGCGCTTCTGCTCCACGCTCCGTTTCCTCCCAATCTCGCGGAGGAAGCACCCGAAGGAAATAATCCAATCTTAAACCGCCAGAAGGGTCTCAAACCCAACTGGCGGTCTTTTTTTTACCGTAATTTCAAGTTATTCCAAAATTGCTTTTATTCTGCGAACTCCGGCTGAGCTTGCTTCTTCTTTCAAAATCTTAAAATGACCAAGCTGGCCGGTTGATTTGATATGCGGCCCGGCGCAAATTTCGCAAGAAAAAGGACAATCGGACATGCCGACCGAATAAACCTTGACCTTGTCGCCGTATTTCGATTCGAAAACTCCCATTGCCCCGATTTCTTTGGCTTTTTCCAGAGAAACCTCGTAACAATTAATCGGCAAATCTTTAATAATCACTTCATTCACGGCATCCTCAACCTTTTTCAGCTGTTCTGCGGTCATTTTTTCCGAATGGGAAAAATCCAATCTTAATCTTTCTGCAGTGATATTCGAGCCTTTTTGATAAACGTGCTCGCCCAAAACTTTCCGCAAAGCAGCCAATAATAAATGTGTAGCAGTATGCAGCTTTGTCACTGCCTCGGAATTATCCGCCAAACCCGATTTGAATCTCCCGGCTATAGCAGTTCTTGAAAGTTCTTGGTGTTTTTTAAATTCTTCATAAAAACCATCTTCATCAACACTAAGACCCTTACGCGACGCTAAATCTTTAATAATCTCAAGGGGGAATCCATGGGTTTGATATAGATCGAAAGCCTCTTTTCCACTAATGATCGATTTTTCTAAATCATCAACTGTAAAAAATTTCATTATTGATCCATCTGAGGCTATGGGTTGAGAATAAATAGGTTTTTTATCTTGATTTTTTACATATTGATCAAATTGTTTCTCATCCTCAACCGAAGGAAATTTTATTTTCCCTGTTTTTTTAGATTCTATCTTTTCATACTCTTTTCCCCCTTTTTGTAGTACTCTATTAAATTGCGCCCCTTCAAAAATTAACTTACTAATTATATTTTTATCATCCTCAAGTTCTGGGTATTCATCTTTATATATAGCAATAACCGTCTCTCCAATTTGTGCTATAGGATTCATGCCTTGAATCCCCAATGTTTTAACAAATAATATTGCTTTCCTTAAAAGGCGCCTTAATACATATCCTCGCTCTGTTTTATATGGATCAATCCCGCTAGCTAGAATAAAAACTGATGCTTTTATATGATCTGCGACAATCCTAAATTCTTTTTTATGGTCTTTATATTTCTTCCCAGACAATTCTTCTATTTTTTCTATAATTGGTTTAAAAACATCAGTTTCATAAACATTATCATAGCCATTTAAAACCGCGACTGTTCTTTCCACTCCCATCCCCGTATCCACGTTTTTCTGTTTCAGCGGTTCGTATTTTCCACCAACGGTTTTGCTAAATTCCATAAATACATCATTCCAGATTTCGATTCCCCCGCCCGCAACGACTTCGTCTTGCGAAGTCGGGCGTGGCTTATAAAACATTTCCGTGCAAGGGCCGCAAGGACCGGTTTTCCCGGCCGGGCCCCAAAAATTGTCCTTTTTTGGTAGTTTGGCAATTCGTTCTTTGGGAATACCTTTTTTTAGCCAAAGATTATACGATTCCTCATCGAATGGAGCGTCAGAATCACCGGCAAAAACCGTGACCGAAATTTTGTCCTTATCCAATCCCAGCCACTTTTTGTCCGTTAAAAATTCCCAACTCATTTCGATTGCTTCTTTTTTCCAATAATCCCCCAAAGACCAATTGCCGAGCATTTCGAAAAAAGTCAGATGCACATCGTCCCCCACCTCATCAATATCGCTGGTGCGAATGGATTTTTGCACATCAACCAAGCGTTTTCCGGCCGGATGTTTTTCGCCCAATAAATACGGCACCAATGGATGCATTCCCGCACTGATAAATAATGCGGTCGGGTCGTTTTCCGGAATCAAAGAAGAACCGGAAATAATCTTGTGTTCTTTTTCCTCAAAAAATTTCAGATATTTTTGTTTCAGTTCTCGCGTGGTCATTGATTCTATTATAAATTAAAATAGTTTGATTATCAACCAAACTATTGACAAAATTATAATTATTGGCTAAAATGTAATCTTACAAAATTTATAACTTAAAAAGGAGGAAGAATGAAAGATGCCTTATATGGTGCATTATGTGGTTTAATATTAGGAATTTTAGGAGTAGGAATCACTTGTGGAATTATAGTTGTAGTTAGTCTTTTGCCACACTGGACTTTTATCCCATTATTGGTATTGTGCGGAATAGTATTCCTTGTCGCGGTCGGATTATTTGCCTGGGCTACTATAAAAGATTCCGAAGACGTCCGCGATCTGCACCACCTTGATTAAAAAAGAAAGAAAAAATTATTGGGCCGGAGGCGGCGAACCGCCCCGGCCATTTTTTATTTAAAATTAATCATATCGTCTATTTTTTACGATCGTAGAAAAAAGGCGATAAATTTACGTCCTTGAATGACGTAAATTTTATTCTGCTGAATAGCCGAGTGGTAAAATGGCGATGGGTTGCCAATCTTGAGGAATTTTTAAAATTTCTTTAACCTTTCCATCATCAAAAGCGCCGACCCAGCAAGCGGATAAACCTAAATCAACCGCTTGAAGCCAGGCAAAACTGGCAGAGATAGTGGCATCTTGAATGGCATATAGTTTTCTCCCTTGTTCTTTATATTCTTGTGCTGATTTTTCTGGCAAAGCAAAAAATACTAAAACAATTGGCACCTGGGCAATAAAACCCTGCCCTAAAGAAGCATTAACCAAAGCTTCTTTTATTTTATTGTCTTTAATAACAATAATCTCTCTGGCTTTTAGGTTTCCAGCCGACGGCGCTGAATTAGCTGCCTCCAAAATTTCTTTCAATTTTTCGCCTTCTATCTCTCTATTTTGAAAACTCCTTGCCGAATGTCTTTTTTTGAAGATTTCATGCATAAACTTTAAATTTATTTCATTATAAAATCATTATACAATAATAAAAAAACAAATCCACTATTGACAAGATTTTATATATTTGCTAATATAAAATCTCTACCGAAATGGTAGAAATCCGAACCTAAAAAGGAGAAGACATGAAAAAGGAATCTTTTCAAGACATACCAACGCTGGAGGATGTGAAAAGAAACATTAAATCGGTAAAAGAAGCTGTTTCTGTCGAGAAAATAGACGTGGTTATTGGCCTCGAAGCAAATCACACTATGTGGCATTGGGCAAGAATGTGTGGTCTTTTCTCAAAGATAAACGATGAAAAAGATTTTTATCTTACCGTAGGGTTCTGGCCATTACTCGAAGACGAAGAAATCCATCTCACCGACGAACAGAAAAAAGAGATTCTTATCAACTTCATCGAAGACTAAAAAATCTCGAACTAAACGGCCGGGCGCGGCGAACCGCCCCGGCCATTTTTTTATTTCAAAATAAAAAGAGGTGGATTTGACCACCTCTATATCGCATCGTGCGATCTTTTGAACTCTCCTCCATGGCGATGAGCAACCTTTCTGACCTCGGATTCGATTTTGGCCCTGATTTCACTCGGGCAAAAAATCTGAAAACTGGCAATAGCCACACGCGTACCTCTGGAAAAATCAAATTTATCAATGACAGAAAGGGAAAGACTCTTGGGCGAGAAGTTTACATGCTTATTGAACTTTGCCGATAACCTGTGATCGATTTCTGACAATATTTTCAGAACTTTCAATTTCGCTTCTGAAAATTTTTTCTCTTCGGAAGCAATTGACACCGGAACCACGCAAAATCTCCTCGTCTTGTTAAAAACAATATTAATCAATTTTTCCTCCTTTCAATTTTTGTACTGATATCAGATTAACACACAATAATATTTTAGTCAATAATGCCTCCACCTAAAACTTCATTATTTTTATAAAATACCGCGCTTTGGCTGGGAGTAATTGCTCTTTGAGGTTTATTAAAAATTATTTTATTCTTGTTAATTGTTACCGAAACCATCGGCGCCATTGAACGGATTTTGACTTTACATTTTCCAATATATTGCTTGCCCGAAATCCAATTTATGTTTTTCACCGACATCTCTTTTCGCAATAAATCTTTTTCCGATTTCGATACAATCAAAGCATTATTCTTAAAATCCTTTCGAACAACATAAAACGGCCCGCCTGCAACGCCAAGCCCTGGCTTGCCGTGGCGGGCAGGCCCAATTCCACCGATTTCAATCCCCTTTCTTTGCCCAATTGTATAAAATATCAACCCTTTGTGTTCACCGACTCTTTTACCATCAACCGTGACAATTGGCCCTTTATTTGTGACAATTCGTGTTTCCAAAAATTTGTGTAAATCTGTGTCTATAAAGCAAATTTCCTGACTATCTTTTTTGTCGAAAACCGGCAAACCGAATTTTTTCGCCAATCCCCTTACCTGCTCTTTTGTATAATCGCCGATGGGAAAAATATTTTTTGCCAATTGTTTTCGTTTTAAAGTCCAGAGAAAATAACTTTGGTCCTTGGCCTTGTCGCGTGCGACAAGTAATTTTGAATTTTGAATTTTGAATTTTGAATTCCGCTGGATGCGTGCGTAATGACCAGTGGCTATAAAATCGGCTTTTAACTTCAACATTTCTCTGATTAAGAAATTAAATTTTATCCAGCGGTTGCACTCCACACACGGATTCGGCGTATTGCCTTTTTTATATTCATTTATCAAATAATCTATTATTCTTTTTTTGAATTCCTTGCGGACATCCAAAACCCTGAAAGGGATATTTAATTTTTTGGCTACTTTTCGCGCATCGGCTGGATTACTTTTTTCGTGCATGGAAATAAAAAGACCGACTACTTCGTAGCCGTTCTTTTTCAATAAAGCGGCGGCAATCGAACTATCCACCCCGCCGCTCATCGCACAGATTACTCTTTTATTCTTCATCTTCTTATGATGAAAAATTTAATCACTAAAAAAGACAACTTCGCAGGCAAAATGCATGGTTTCGCCGAAGGCGAAATTTTGCCGAGAATTAGTGTGATTGCCCGCTGGAGCAATCAACACGTGTCTTTGTGTGATTAAATTTTTGCCTCGTTTTCTTTCTTTCCCACAAATCTATTATAAAGAAATCCGAAAATCCATCCGTAAATAAATCCCCAGACAAATCCGTAAATCAGACCCAAAATCGCGCCGCCGAAACTGATACCGTATCCCCAGAAAAACTGCTGCAGTAAAACCAAAGTGTTTCCGCCGCCTTTTATCAGGACATAAATCGTGGCCAAGAAAACCGCTATTGCCCACAAAATCCCGTTAGCTAAAGCAAATGCTTTTTTATTCAACATGAATTTAAAATTATTTTCTTTTTACCATAGTTTGTCGACCTTTGAAAATTCCTATAAAAATTAATGGAACAACCAGCCACAAAATCCGAGCAGTTGAAGTATTGAAGATCTTCAAAACCATCGGACTGAATTCTTTTATTAAATCTTTGGGAAAAAACAGAAAAACCACACTCACCACAATACCGATAAAAAATAAACTGAGGAAAAATACCTGAAATAATGATTTATTGGCTGATTTTTTGAGCGATTTTCTTAACGAGCGGGAAAGCAAAAAATAAACAATGCCAATCAAAATCAGAAAAGCAACAATCGTTACCACAAAATTTTCTTCATTATCAAAATATTCGGGAAAAATTTTCTTGAAAGGAATAACTGTCATCAAGGCTAAAGAAATATAACTTCCCAGCAGTAAAAAAAAAACCCGGTTTCGTCCAAGCAATATTCCCAATAAAAATCCTCCGCCAAGCAAAAATAACAAAATCACCAATTCCCAGCTCGTAATATTTAAGCCAATATTCGCCAATTGATTCATACTAATCTCAGTATACAATGCAAAAAAAGGAGCTGCAATCGCTTGCAGCTCCATGGCTTGTTGATTATTCCCTACGGTCGCGGAATTCCGCGATGTCTAGGGAGTGGGCTGAGAAGTAAATCTCCTTAGCAAGCTCGAAAGCGGGACCCGAGCGCTCCAACTCCACCAACCACAACCGATGCAGTTCCCGGAACATGTCACAGAAACAGAATGTTACGGGGCCTCCGATTTTCTTGTGTAGAGATTCCGCTAGGTTTTTCCCTTCGAGCTTTTCAAGATGGTCTCGGCCTGAGATTATTTTTCTCAATACTTCAACCATCTTCTCCCTTACCTTTCCTTCCCTTCTTTCGTTTTCGCGTTCACGCATTTTTAAATACCTCCTTTTTTGATTTAATATGGCGTTTTCTTTTTCTTCTTTCCTTTAATGCCTTTTCTTTGTTGTATCTCTTCTCCATTTTTTCGCTGAACCATTTAGGTTCCCACTTACCGCTATCTTTGCTCTTTCTAAAACAAACTATCGCAACGTCGGGATTGAGAAACTGTTCGGCATGGATAAGTTCTTTTCTGTATTTCCTTCGTGAAACAAGACGAAAAACCAGAGCTCCATCGTAATACCCGCCAAAAATTCGATAACCAAGGTTGTCCACCTTTTCCTTTGTGTCTACCGCATCTACGGCAGCTACCAAATCCGGGGTTATAATTACGGGAGTGGCGACATCGCCCTCTCTTACAAAATGAAATATAAGTGTTACGAACATTTTTCCTCCTTATTTTTCTATTCTATACCTAAATTAAAATCTTGTCAAGTTATTCTCTTAATCTGTCAATCAAATCCTCCTCTTCTTTGGATAAATTTTTAGGAACTTTGACTTTTATCTTCAATTTAATATTATGGTCATCCAATTTTATATCTCTTTCAATACCTCGGAGAGCGTCTTTAAAACCGATTTCCATTTCCAGCACGATATTTTTTCCTCTGGATTTTTTCCTGGTAAAACCCGCTCCGCTGAAAATATCGCCGAACATATTGGAAAGCAAATCCTCCAAATCTATTCTTTGACTATAAAATCCCCTTTGTCCTCCGAATCCCTGACCGAAAGCGGAAAACAAATCCTCAAAATTTACCCCCTGTCCTGAAAAATCCTGCCATCCCGGAGCGCCTTGAAAACCCTCAAAAGTCGTGCCAAATTGATCGTATTGCCTACGTTTATTGTCGTCCGATAAAACCTGATATGCCTCGTTGATTTCCTTGAACTTCTTTTCGTCTCCGCCCTTTTTGTCGGGATGATATTGATGAGCAAGCTTTCTGTAGGCTTGCTTGATTTCATCTTTCGAGGCGTTTTTATCGATTCCTAAGATTTTATAATATTCTTTGTTCATAATTTCACCGTTTCTACTTCTTTGGTTTCCGTTTTAACGTTGGCAAACTTCGAAGCCAATAAAATTTTCATAATCAGCCAACTGAATAAAATCATCAGCGGGACATAAATAAAACTCACAAGTTTCAAAGATAAAAACAAGGCGATAGCCAAGCCAATGGGAATAAATTTCTTATACGGGTCTGGCGCACTGTTCAATTGATAATTAACCAATTTATAAATAAAATCCTGCAGTGTTTCTCCCGGCTTAATCTCAATGCCGTATTTATCCTTGAGTTCTTTGATTTCTTTTTGAGTCAAAATTTTGGTTGCCTCGGCATCCAAGTCGTTTATTCCTTCCGGCAAGCGTTCGATGATTAAACTTTCGAATGGTTTTATAATCATATTAAAAGTTGCGCGTGGAATTTCAATTTTTCTTTTGGCGATTTGTGCGGGATGGGGAGAAAAATAATAAACCAAAGCCACAACAATAAACAAAACCGTGAGCAATCTCGGCAGCCCCCTTTGCCAAATCCTCCAGAAACTTAATTTTACCTGAACCTCTTCTTCCCGTTTAATTGCGTTCGCGGCACTGACAAAAATAACGAACAAAACTACCAATCCGGCCAAATAATAAAACGGCTCATTATTGAAAAACAGTACGAAAGTTCCCAGAGTTATAAGAAACGAACCGTAAAGTATCTTGTTGTCGTCAATCAAAAGCATTGCCAAACACAAAGAAATTCCCCACAAAAGAAACAAAATTCCTCCGCTAATCCAGCATCCGGCTGTCAGGTGTCCGACATATAAAACATAACGGAGAAAATACCAAAAAAACGCACCCAATAATATTACGCTAAAACCAAGTATAATTTGCTTCTGTATAGTTGACATATGAATAAGTTGAGATACATAGGTAACACCTTAAAAATTAAGGGAAATGATTGATTTTTCCGGTAAAATCCATAATCATAGAGAGAAACAGCTAATCG